>Ga0209517_10004557_pt1 | contig 18154 bp, 11 predicted proteins | sample PeaSoiMetSII2010_FD_187695 | JGI IMG/M metagenome (GOLD analysis project Ga0209517, IMG submission 187695) | Peat soil microbial communities from Weissenstadt, Germany - SII-2010 (SPAdes) (version 2) | ecosystem: Environmental > Terrestrial > Soil > Wetlands > Peat | place: Germany...
TTCCAATCCCGATTTGGCGTCATTCCGGCGCGGCATACGCGGCCCCCCGGAATGGCGCTTCCTCTGTAGCGGCGTTTTCTGTTACTCGCGGTCATGACTGTGAGTTCACCCGTCAGCTTCACCCACACCGTAACCGAGCGCTTCCTGCGCTATGTGGTGATCGACACTCAATCCGATCCCGCCTCCCCGACCTGCCCTTCGACCGAGAAGCAAAAGGATCTGGGCCGTCTGCTCGCGCGCGAGCTGCAGGCGATGGGGCTCTCCGATGCCCATCTCGACGAACACGGCTATGTCTACGCGACGATTCCTTCGAACAGCGCGAAACACGTGCCGGTGATTTGTTTCTGCTCACACATGGACACTTCGCCCGACTGCGCCGGCGCCAACGTCAAGCCTCAGATCGTCAGAGACTACCGTGGGGGCGACATCGTGCTGCCGGCCGACCCCTCGCAAATCATTCGTTTCGTCGATCATCCGGCGCTCGCCGACCAGACCGGCAACGACATCATCACGACGGATGGCACAACGCTGCTGGGTGCCGACAACAAGGCCGGCATCGCCGAAATCATGGATGCGGCGCAGTTTCTGTTGGCGCACCCCGAGATCAAGCACGGCGCAATCAAGATCCTGTTCACCCCTGACGAGGAAATCGGCCGCGGCGTCGACAAGGTGGACCTGAAGAAGCTCGGCGCCGATTTTGCCTATACGATCGACGGTGAAACCGCGGGAAATATCGAGGACGAGACCTTTTCCGCCGACGGCGTCACCATCGCCATTGAAGGCGTCAGCACCCATCCCGGCTTTGCCAAAGGCAAGATGGAGCACGCGATCAAGATCGCCGCCGCTATCGTCGATCGCCTGCCCAAAGATACCTGCTCGCCCGAAACCACCGAAGGCAGGCAGGGATTTCTGCATCCGATCGGTATATCCGGGACGCTGGAAACGGCCACGCTCGGCTTGATCGTGCGCGATTTCACCGATGCGGGGTTGCAGGAGAAGGAGGTGTTGCTTGAAAATATCGTCAAAGCGGTGATGCGGGATTTTCCCCGCTCAACCTATCGGATGGAGATCAAGCAGCAGTACCGCAACATGAAGCAGGTGATCGATCGTCACCCGCAAATCATCGACAATGCGATGGAGGCGATCCGCCGCGCCGGTCTTACCCCTGCGAAAACCTCGATCCGCGGCGGCACCGACGGCTCACGGCTCTCATTCATGGGACTGCCCTGCCCCAATATTTTCGCCGGCGAGCACGCGTTCCATTCGCGGCTGGAGTGGGTGAGCGTGCAGGACATGGAGAAGGCCGTGCAGACCATTGTCCATCTCGCGATGGTCTGGGAGGAGCGGGCGTAAAAACGAGCGCACTGCCACTCCTTCTGATTCAAATTTCAAACAGCCCAACATCGTCATTGCGCGCGAACGGGTCGCGCGAATGCGCGCCCGATGACAGGCTCCGCACGCGGTGACGGAGGGCGGCAAGAAGCTGAATTGAGCTTGGCGTGCCCCGGATGCTGCGCAGCGCGCCGCGTTGGCGGCGTGGTGCGCTGCTGATCCGGGGCCCATCTTGTTAGTGAGGCGTGGGTCCCGGCTCTGCGGTGCATCGTGACCGGACGATGCTGCGCGTCGCCGGGAGTACGCTGCACCGCGTCCGGGACACGAGAGATGTCGATTCAAATTTCAAACAGCTACCCACCGTCATTGCGAGCGCAAGCGAAGCAATCCATGGCGCAACAAAGCAAGTGTGGATTACTTCCGCCTACGCGCTCAGGCGCTTCGGCGGACTCCTGCCCTGCGAAGCTCGCACAGCGAGCATAGCGGGGTCGTCGCAAGCGCTCCCTTGCGCAAACGCTTTGCGTTTGTCGCAGGCAATGACGTGGAATGACGGGGCGGGCGTCCGCATTCTCGCGGCGCGATACGCCCGAGGTGATGCAGAAACGTCCGGCCCTCGAAAACAGAGGGCGCAGGGAAAGCCGGGTGCCCGCCGCACCCGCAGCCTCGTGTGCGAAACAAAACAAACACACGAGCGTAGTCACCACAGGTTCACCGGGATCAACCCGGCCTTCCCTGCGCAATGGTTTTAACGGCTTATAGCGCGCTCTCCGGTGAGCCGGGCTTTATTGCCACCGTCGCCTCACCGAGTTTCCTCCGCGAGACTTGACGCCAGCGTCGGGGCGTCAGGACCACACGACTTCGCCGTCCGCGCCCCGAATGCCGATCGTCGCCGACATCTGGCCGCGTCCACCGCCTCCCGCGCCCAACGTCGTGACGATGCGCAACGCCCCTCCTTAAGGGACACGGGATGGGGCTGGATATACCTCTGATTTGCATTTCGGAAAAACAGAAATATTTTTTGTGCGGGGGCTGGACAAAGGGCTGGACATCAAATCGCGAACGGCACCCGACGGGCAAATCAGGAGAACGAGAAAGCGCAGGCGCAGAACCCTTAGCTTCCTGCTCTTAGCCGGGGGCGTTTGCCGTCACGATCCAGATCGACGCTGGGAGCGGCACCGTTTGACCCTTGGCGTAAGGCGCAAGAGCCTCGCGGATCGAACGGGCCGCGGCGGCCACCACGTCCGGCGGCTGCTCCGCAAGCGCACGGGCGGCCGGTCCGATTTCCAGCGCGCCTTGGACCGCGGCATCCAGGCCGCGCCCGACCGCAACGTCGAGCGCGAGCTTGCACGGCTCCATCGCTATCCCGGAAAAACCGGCCTCGCTCAGGATACGGTTGACGCGTTGTTCGGAAGCAAATGAGAACGGACCCGGATCCTCAGGGCCAACCTGCGGCAGCTTTGGAACGTGTTTGTAGACCGCCTGCAACGGCGCCATGAAAAAGGGATTTTCGCGTGGCTCGCGCCAGCAGGCGAAGGCGAGCCGGCCCCCTCGCCGCATCCCTCGCCGCATATTGGCGAAGGAAAGCACGGGGTCGGCAAAGAACATCACGCCAAACCGCGAAACGAGCAGATCGAAGCTATCAGAGACGAACGGATAGATGGTTGCGTCCGCGAGGATGAAATCGATCGGTACGCCCGCAGGCGCGGTTTCCCGGGCGCGCGCCAGCATCGGTCCCGAGATGTCGATGCCGGTGACGTGTCCGGTCGGACCCACGCGCCGCGCAAGCGCGATCGAGATGGCGCCGCTGCCGCAGCCGACATCGAGGAGGCGTTCGCCTGCCTTGGCTTTCGCGCGATCGATCAACGCGTCGGCAACCGGCGCCAGCACGATATCCTGCGCTTGTTGGCGGTCGGCCCAGCGTTGGCCGCCCGGTCCGTTCCAGTATGCGATCTGGTCGGCGTTTTGATCGTGGCCTACGGGTGCGTCCATGCCTGGGAAACTCACTGTGGGTCCGCCTTCGTCGCCTCGCCACTTCGACGCGCAGCCTTCGCACTTGCCGGCTCGCCGAACCGAAGCCCCGCAGGGGCGAAGGCTGGTGGGCGGCTACGGATTCGAACCGCAGACCCTCTCGGTGTAAACGAGATGCTCTAACCAGCTGAGCTAGCCGCCCTCGCCCTCTGTTTTAGCGCCCCCAAGCCGTCTGGCGCAAGCGGCGCTTCATCTCTGAAAAGAAACGGCGCCCGCAGGCGCCGTTTTATTATTTCCCCAGCGGTTTGCTCAGTGCGCCGTCAGGCCGCCAGCCGCTTCATCGCCGGCTTCCGGCGGTACCGGCACCTTGGTCGTGTCCTCTTCCCAGACGATCGGTACCGGAGGCCGCACCAATGCCTTGGAAACGACGTCGTCGAGCTTGGCCACCGGGATGATGTTCATCCCGCCCTTGATCGCATCGGAAATTTCCGTGAGATCCTTGGCATTGTCTTCCGGGATCAGCACCGTCTTGATGCCACCACGCGCCGCCGCAAGCAGCTTCTCCTTCAAGCCGCCGATCGGAAGCACACGCCCGCGCAACGTGATCTCGCCGGTCATGGCGACATCGTGGCGGACCGGAATGCCCGTCATGACGGAGACGATCGCGGTCGCCATGGCCACGCCGGCCGACGGTCCATCCTTCGGGGTCGCCCCCTCCGGCACGTGGACGTGGATGTCGCGCCGATCGAACAGAGGCGGCTCGATGCCGAAGCCGACGGCGCGCGAGCGGACGTAAGAGGCCGCCGCCGAAATCGATTCCTTCATCACGTCGCGCAAATTGCCCGTGACGGTCATCTTGCCCTTGCCCGGCATCATGACGCCTTCGATCGTGAGCAGCTCGCCGCCGACGTCGGTCCAGGCAAGACCTGTAACGATGCCAACCTGGTCGTCGCTCTCGATCTCGCCGTAGCGATACTTCGGCACGCCGAGGAACTCCTCCAGCGACTTCTCGGTGACCTTGACCGACTTCTTCTTCGAGATCATCAGCTCCTTCACCGCCTTGCGGGCGAGTGTCGAAAGCTCACGCTCGAGGTTGCGCACGCCCGCTTCGCGGGTGTAGCGCCGGATCATCAGCAGCAGGGCGTCGTCGTCAATCGACCACTCCTTGGAGTCCAGGCCGTGCTTGGCGATCGCGTTCGGGATCAGATGCTTGCGCGCGATCTCGACCTTCTCGTTCTCGGTGTAACCGGCGATCCGGATGATCTCCATACGGTCCATCAACGGCCCGGGAATATTCAGCGTATTCGCGGTCGTGATGAACATCACGTGGGAGAGATCGTAATCGACCTCGAGGTAGTGATCATTGAAGGTCGAATTCTGCTCGGGATCGAGGACCTCAAGCAGAGCCGATGACGGATCGCCGCGGAAGTCCGCGCCCATCTTGTCGATCTCGTCCAGGAGGAACAATGGATTGGAGGTCTTGGCCTTCCGCATCGACTGGATGATCTTGCCGGGCATCGAGCCGATATAGGTGCGGCGGTGACCGCGAATTTCTGCCTCATCGCGCACGCCGCCGAGCGACACGCGGACGAATTCACGTCCCGTTGCCCGAGCGATCGACTTGCCGAGCGAGGTTTTGCCGACGCCGGGAGGACCGACCAGGCACAGGATCGGCCCGGTCAGCTTGTTGGCGCGCGACTGCACGGCGAGATACTCGACGATGCGGTCCTTGACCTTCTCAAGCCCATAGTGATCGTTGTCGAGCACCGTTTGCGCTGCGACCAGATCCTTCTTGACCTTGGTCTTCTTGTTCCACGGGATCGAGAGCAGCCAGTCGAGATAGTTGCGCACCACGGTCGCCTCCGCGGACATCGGCGACATCTGGCGCAGCTTCTTCAGCTCGTGCTGAGCCTTTTCTCGCGCTTCCTTGGAAAGCTTGGTCTTCGAAATCTTCTCTTCCAGATCGGCGAGCTCGTCACGGCCTTCGTCGTCGCCAAGCTCCTTCTGGATCGCCTTCATCTGCTCGTTGAGATAATATTCGCGCTGCGTCTTCTCCATCTGGCGCTTGACGCGCGAGCGGATGCGCTTCTCGACCTGCAGGACCGATATCTCGCTCTCCATCAACCCGAGCACCTTCTCAAGGCGCGCGGTGACCGACAACGTCTCCAGGATCGCCTGGCGGTCCGCAATCTTGACGGCAAGGTGCGAGGCCACGGTGTCGCCGAGCTTGGCGAAGTCGGTGATCGCCTGCACCACACCGACGACTTCGGCGGAGATCTTCTTGTTCAGCTTCACGTAGCTTTCGAAATCCGAAACGACAGAGCGCGCAAGAGCCTCCGCCTCGACGGAGGTCGCATCGGTATCGGCGAGCGCGATCGCGGTGGCTTCGTAATATTCGGTGCGGCCGGTGTATTTCTGGACGCGGGCGCGCTCGAGCCCTTCCACCAGCACCTTCACGGTGCCGTCAGGCAATTTGAGCAGCTGCAGGACGCTGGCAAGTGTCCCGGTCTCATAGATCGAATCCGGCGATGGATCATCGTCCGACGCGTTCTTCTGCGTCGCCAGCATGATCAGGGCGTCATTCTTCATCACTTCTTCGAGCGCGCGGATCGATTTCTCGCGGCCGACGAACAGCGGCACGATCATGTGCGGGAAAACGACGATGTCGCGCAGCGGCAGCACCGGATAAGAATGGCTTTCGCCGTGAACGATAGATGGCCGAGGTTTTGGGGTCGTCATGGCCTTTTCCTTTTGTTGTGCCCCCTTGCACGCAGTCCGCTTTCGTGCGCAACCGCCACAAGGTGCCGAAATGCTCCGGGTCGTATGGCCAGGTGTGGCTGACTTTCCCGGATCGTTGTTGCGGCGAATCTCAGCTTGAGTTTTTCGCCGCCGATAGCATTAGGTGGCTATCGACCATGGAGGTGTCAAGTCGTTGAAAAACGCCCGTCGAACGGGGCTAAACGCGAAGGAAAACTACGCCGACTTGGCCGCCAAACGTCACGGCAGCCGTTACAATTACAAACCTCAATTCGCAAGCGCCTGAAAAGAATCAGGCGCTGGCGCTGCTTTCGACGGCGCGATCGGAACGGTCGGCGTAGATGTAGAGCGGGCGAGCTGTGCCCTCGACCACTTCGCGCGAGATCACGACCTCTTCCACGCCTTCCAGGCCCGGGAGGTCGAACATGGTCTCAAGCAGGATGCTTTCGAGAATCGAGCGCAGGCCCCGCGCGCCGGTCTTGCGCTCGATGGCCCTGCGCGCGACCGCGCCAAGCGCCTCGTCGGCGAAGGTCAGTTCGATATTCTCCATCTCGAACAACCGCTGATACTGCTTCACCAGCGCGTTCTTCGGGTCAGTGAGAATCTTCTTCAGCGAAGCCTCGTCCAGATCCTCCAGCGTCGCGACCACCGGCAAGCGGCCGACGAATTCCGGGATCAGGCCGTACTTCAAGAGGTCTTCCGGCTCGACATGGCGGAAGATTTCGCCGGTGCGGCGGTCTTCGGGTGCCAGAACTTGCGCGGCAAAGCCGATCGAGGTCGACCGCCCGCGCGCGGAAATGATCTTCTCGAGCCCCGAGAACGCGCCGCCGCAGATGAACAGGATGTTGGTGGTATCGACCTGCAGGAACTCCTGCTGCGGATGCTTGCGGCCTCCTTGCGGAGGAACCGAGGCCACCGTGCCTTCCATGATCTTCAGCAAGGCCTGCTGCACGCCCTCACCCGAGACGTCACGGGTGATCGACGGGTTGTCGGACTTGCGGCTGATCTTGTCGATCTCGTCGATGTAGACGATGCCGCGCTGCGCGCGCTCAACGTTGTAGTCGGCCGACTGCAGCAGCTTCAGGATGATATTCTCGACGTCCTCGCCGACATAGCCGGCTTCGGTCAAGGTCGTCGCATCCGCCATCGTGAACGGCACGTCGAGAATTCGCGCCAGTGTTTGCGCCAGCAGCGTCTTGCCCGAGCCGGTAGGTCCGATCAGCAGGATATTGGACTTCGCCAACTCGACATCGTTGTGCTTGGTCTGGTGATTGAGCCGCTTGTAGTGGTTGTGGACGGCGACCGAGAGCACCTTCTTGGCGTGACTCTGTCCAATGACGTAGTCGTCGAGAACCTTGCAGATTTCCTTGGGGGTAGGAATCCCGTCCCGCGACTTCACCAGCGAGGATTTGTTCTCCTCGCGAATGATATCCATGCAGAGTTCAACGCATTCGTCGCAGATGAATACGGTGGGGCCCGCGATCAGCTTGCGAACTTCGTGCTGGCTCTTGCCGCAGAACGAGCAATACAGCGTGTTCTTGGAGTCGCTGGTGCCAACCTTACTCATTCATCTCTCCGTCCGCCGCTCGATCCCGTACGCTCGCTCGCCCCAATCCGGGAATTACCGGCGCAGAGTTCTAAATAGAGCAAAATTCGTACCAAAAAAGACCCCACGTTCTCGAAGCCACGCGAATCGCGGCCAACTCGAATCCTCCGCGATCATAACCCAATCAACCTAGCCAACCATGGTCGCACCCGACTATCAAGAATTCGCTAATCGGCCGGCCTCTGAATATCCGTGACAATACCGTGATTTGCGCTTTTCGCACGGGGAGAACCTGTCGAAATCGGCCCGCCGTTGCGCGATTGCCACGCCGCCAAACCAGCACGAAAGCGGAACTTTCCGCCTGTGGAGGCAAAAAGCGCCGTTTTGCGGTCCAAATCACCCGTGGAAAGCGATTGTTAACGCCAGTTCAACGTCTGGCGGACAACGTCGTTAAGAAGTCTTTGACGCCGTCGGGTCTTCCGACCGCTTGTCGATAACCTTGTCGACAATGCCGAAGTCGCGGGCCATTTCCGCGGTGAGGAACTTGTCGCGTTCCAGCGCGTCCTCGATCGCCTTGTAGGTTTGACCGGTGTGTTTGACGTAAATCTCGTTGAGCCGCTTCTTGAGGTTCAGAATTTCCTGCGCGTGCAGCATGATGTCGGTGGCCTGGCCCTGGAAGCCGCCCGATGGCTGGTGCACCATGATGCGGGAATTCGGCAGCGAAAAGCGCATGTCCTTGTGACCGGCGGCCAGGAGCAGAGAGGCCATCGAGGCCGCCTGGCCGGTACACAACGTCGACACCGGCGGGCGGATGAATTGCATGGTGTCGTAGATCGCGAGGCCCGACGTCACCACGCCACCCGGCGAGTTGATGTACATCGAGATTTCCTTCTTCGGATTCTCCGCTTCGAGAAACAGAAGCTGCGCGACGACCAGTGTCGACATGCCATCCTCGACCGCTCCGGTCACAAAGATGATGCGCTCTTTCAGCAGGCGCGAAAAAATGTCGTAGGCCCGCTCACCGCGGTTGGTCTGTTCGACCACCATCGGCACCAGGTTCATGTAGGTTTCGACCGGATCGCGCATTAGTCACCCAAGAGGTCAGCAGGCGGGGTTAGCAGACGGGTTGGCGAGGCGAGCATCCGTCGGCAAAACCGAAAAGCGGGATTTACCGACACAGACGAGCGTCCCATGGAGGACAGCTTGATAGATATGGGCCAGTTTCCCAGCCACAAGACCAAGCCGACCCGGCCACAAGACCGGGTCAAAAGCGTGGGGAATGGGTCGCACTTGAAACTGATTCTGGCCGAGGGGCATAGCGGCGGATGGCCGCCGCCGTGCCCTTTTGATTCTCAACCTTAACGTTGTGCTGACGCCGTTCAGGCAGCGCTCTTCTCCGCCTCATCGTCCCTGTAGAGCTCCTCACGCGACACCTTCTTTTCGGTCACGGTGGCAAGTTCGAGAATGAAATCGATGACCTTGTCTTCGTAGATCGGTGCGCGAAGCTGGGCCAGCGCATTGGGATTGTTGCGATAGTAGTCCCAGACTTCCTTCTCGCGCCCCGGCATCTGGCGCGCGCGCTCGATGACGGCGCGGCTGACTTCGTCGTCGGTAACCGTAATCTTGTTCTTCTCGCCGATTTCGGAAAGCACAAGACCAAGCCGGACCCGGCGATCGGCGATCTTGCGGTAGTCTTCCCTGGCCGCCTCCTCGGTGGTGCCTTCGTCGGCAAAGCTTTTGCCGCCCGACTCCATTTCAGTCTTGATCGAATTCCACATCAGATTGAACTCTTCGCCGACCAGGGATGGCGGCGCCTCGAAGCGATGGGTCTCATCGAGGCGATCCAGGAGGATGCGCTTGACCCGCTGGCGGGTTGCCCCGGCGAATTCGGCTGCCAACCGCTCCCGCGCCGCCTCCTTCAACTTGTTCAGCGATTCCAGTCCCAGCGTCTTGGCAAACTCGTCATTGATGGCGGTTTCCTGCGGTGCTTCGATCAGCGATGCCGTGGTCTCGAACTCGGCCGGCTGGCCAGCCAACTTCGTGTTGCCGTAATTCTTCGGGAACGAGACCTTCAGGGTTCGGGTTTCGCCCGCGCCGATGCCGATCAGCTGGTCTTCAAAGCCCGGGATGAAGGTGTTGGAACCGATCGTCACCTGAACGTTCTCGCCGGTGCCGCCGTCGAACGGTGTGCCGTCGATGGTGCCCTTGAAGGAGACGGTGACCCGATCCCCGCTTTCAGCCTTCGCGCCCTCGCCCTTCGCGGCGAAGCCGCGGTTTTGTTCGGCTATACGCTTGATGGCATCGTCGACCTCGGCGTCGGTCACATCGGCCACCGGCTTCTCCACCGTAAAGCTCTTGAAATCGGCGAGCTGGATCGCAGGCACGACCTCGATCGCAACGGTATAGGTGAGATCGGATTTGCCGGCGAGGATATCCTCGACCTCCTTTTGCTCGGTCGGCATCGTGACTTTGGGTTCGGTCGCCAAACGGAAGCCGCGCTCGGTAAAGATCTGCGAGTTGGTGTCACGGATGGTCTGATCGATGGTCTCGGCCATCACGGAGCGGCCATAGACCTTCTTGAGGTGGCTCACCGGCACCTTGCCCGGACGAAAGCCGTTGAGACGGACCTTGTCCTTGAGGTCCACAAGCCGCGCATCCGCCTTGGCATCGAGATCCGCTGCCGGAACACTGATCAGAAATTCATGCTTCAATCCGTCGGCGACGGTTTCCTTCACCTGCATGGCGTCAATCTTCTTCCCGATTTCGTCCGGCGAACACACCGGACATTTACAAATGGAGGCGCACGGCCTTGAAGCCGGTGCCGGTGGTTCGGCGGACCCGATCCGTCGGGGGCAAACCCTTTTCGGACGACAGATCCGTCAGTCATCGTCATGCGCAAACGCTGTCGGCGCTTGGTGCGGGCGGAGGGACTCGAACCCCCACAACTTTCGTCACTGGAACCTAAATCCAGCGCGTCTACCAGTTCCGCCACGCCCGCTAGAATAGCATCATGTCCGGCCGCGATGCCCGAGATGGTACTCCAAAAGTGTAAAGCGGATTTCGGGCGGCCATCATGCTCCAAGTCAATGAAATCGATCACTTTTGCGATCTGGATGCCCAACCCAGATCATAAACGTGATTGTTGCGGCGGGCTTATAACATGGGCCCATCGGTTCGCAGCAAAAAAATGGCTCGTTGGAGCCATCCCGTCCAAGGCAAGCTGGCTGGACATATGTAGTGGAAAATGGTCCGCATCAACGACATGGCAGATCACATTTTTCGACCGGACCGGCGCGCCCTGCTGGCCGGATTGGGCGCATCGTTGCTCGGCCCGGCCTCTCTTCGGGCGGCGGCTGAGGCGCCACCTTCCCATACACTTCGGGCCAGACCCGATCTTCTCGCGCTGCGTGCTGGAGAGCCCGGCACCCCGATATGGTCGCTCGGTGATGCAAATCTCCGGTTCAAGCAGGGCGAGCGGCCCGAGATCGCGTTCGCCAACGATCTCCCCGCGCCGGTGGTGCTCAATTGGCGCGGAATAGATGGGGTCCCGGCGGCCGAGCCGCTGGTCTCGCGCGCGCCTGTCGCGGCGGGTGTCAGCGAGACCTTTGAGCTACCCCTGCGCCACGCGGGCACATTTCTGTGCGACCTTGCCCTGCTTGGCGACGGCGCGGCGCGACCGTGCCGGGCGCTGCCGCTGATCGTTACCGAGCGCGAGGCGGTCGCTGTGGACCGGGACGAGGTGTGCCTGATTGAGGATTGGCGGCTGGGTCTGGACGGAACCGCAATCGCGCCCGGCGCCGATCCCAAGGGCGCGGTGCCGATCTACACGGTAAATGGGCAGGCTAGCTGGGAAATCCAGCTACGCCCCAATGAGCGTCTCAGGATTCGCTTCATCAGTGGTATGCAACGCAGTGTTATGGCGCTCAAAATAGAAGACCATGAGGCTTGGGTCGTGGCGCTCGATGGCGAGCCGGCCGAGCCGTTTTTGGCACGCCGCGGCGCGCTTGTACTCGCGCCGGGAACCCGGGCGGACGTCTTCATCGACGCCGCGGCGCGGCTTTCAGGCGCGGCATCTTCGATCCTCATGCATGACGGCAAAGAGCCGCGTCCGATCGGCCGTCTGGTCGTCTCGAAGGACCCGCCGGTACGGAATTCCGTGTTGCCGCCGGCGCGCCCGCTGCCGTCCAACGGCCTGCCAGACCGGCTCGATCTCAAGACCGCGCTGCGGGTCGAGCTACCGCTTGGGGGACCTCAGACCGATTGGATCGCACCTGCAAAATTCGTAGCCAATTCGTCCCCCGCCTTCCGCGCCAAAGCAGGCCGCACCGTCGTCCTGGGGCTGACCAACCGCGCGGAGATCACGACCGTGTTTCACCTGCACGGTCATCATTTCAGGCTGCTGGACCGGCTCGACGACGGCTGGAAGCCGTTTTGGCTGGACACCCTTGCCATTGAGGCCGGACAGACTCATCGCGTCGCCTTTGCCGCGGAGCATGCCGGGCGCTGGCTGATCGAGTCTGTTGCGACCGATTGGGCGGCGCCACGGCTCGTGCGATGGTACAGTGTCGAGTGAGGAAACAGCGATGAACCCAAGCTCCCCCGTTATTCGGCGCGTCACTGCCCGCGCGGTCGACGCCCCGATCTCTCGACCGGTGAAGAATGCGTTTGGCGTGATCAGCTCAGCGCCCCTCGTTCTGATCGATATCGCGATAGATCAAGGTCTTACCGGGCGTTCTTACATCTTTGCCTACGCGAAATTGACGCTTAAGCCATTGGTCCAATTGATCGAAGATATTGGCAACGGGCTTGTCGGCGAGAAGATCGCGCCCTTCGACCTGATGGCACGGATGGACGCCAAATTCAGGTTGCTCGGCTGGCAAGGCCTGGTCGGCATGGCCGTGTCGGGATTGGACATGGCGTTCTGGGATGCGTTGGGCCAATCGGCGGGCCTGCCTTTGGCCATCCTGCTCGGCGGCGCTCCACGCCCGATCAAGGCCTATGACAGCTATGGAGTGGTCGATCCGGTCGCCGACAAGGCCGCCTTGCGCCGATCGCTCGATCAGGGCTTTCGCGGCATCAAGATCAAGGGCGGCGACGGCGATCTTGCCAATGACGAGCGGGTGGTGAAAGCGGTGCGCGACCTCATCGGTCCCGACATCGCACTGATGGTGGATTTCAACCAGTCGCTCGATCCATCCGAGGCAGAGCGTCGCATCGACCGGCTCGCAGCCTACGATCTGCACTGGATCGAGGAGCCGGTGGCGGCCGAAAACCTTCAGGGCCACGCCAAGGTTCGCGCGGCATCGCCGATATCGATCCAGTCCGGCGAGAATTGGTGGTTCCCGCGAGGCTTTGCCGAAGCGATCGCGGCTGGCGCGAGCGACTGCATCATGCCTGACCTGATGAAGGTCGGCGGCGTCACAGGTTGGCTGCGCGTTGCAGGCCAGGCGGAGGCTGCTTCGATACCGATGTCCAGTCACCTGTTCGCCGAGGCGAGCGCGCACGTGTTGACGGTCACCCCGACGGCGCATTGGCTCGAATATCTCGACTTGGCCCGAGCCATACTCGCCGAGCCCGTGGAGATTCTAGACGGGACGGTCACGGCCCGCGGCCCCGGCCTTGGGCTTTCCTGGAACGAAGCGGCGGTTGCGAAATATCTGGTGTGATGGCACGTGGCCACCGCTTGACCATCTCAGTATTCGATGCCGAATTCGTCGTAGAGGCGGCGCATCACCGCCGGCAAGGTCTCCGGCAGGTCTTCGGCGATAAGGCCAGGGCCGGCTTCGCGAGCAGCCTCGCCATGCATCCAGACCGCGATCGAGGCGGCCTCAAAGGCCGGCACGCCCTGCGACAGCAGACCCGATATCATGCCCGAAAGCACGTCACCGGCCCCCGCCGTCGCGAGCCAGGGCGGAGCGTTGGCGGCGATGGTCGCGCGGCCGTCCGGCGAGGCCACCACCGTATCCGGCCCCTTGAGCAGAACCACAGCGCCGGAGCGTTCGGCGGCCGCCCTCACCCGCTCGAGCTTGGAGCGCAGCGGATGTTTGTTGCTGATGTCGCTGAACAGCCTTGGAAACTCTCCCTCATGCGGGGTCAGCACGACCTGCGGATCGTGCGAATCCTTGATCGCCTCGAACAGCCGGTCGGGGGCTTCGGCAAAACTCGTCAGCGCATCCGCATCCAGCACCAGGCTGCGCTTCGCGGACAATGCTGTCAGCACGAAATCCCGCGTGCGCCCGCCGACACCCGCACCCGGTCCGATCGCACAAGCGTTGAAGCGCCTGTCACCCAGCATTTCGCCGAACTCGACCGCGGTATCCACGGCACGAACCATCACCGCCATCAATGCCGAAGCGTTGACAGCTAGCGCATCCCGGGGCGATGCCAGCGTGACCAGGCCCGCGCCGGCCCGTAACGCGCCGCGCGCGGAAAGTCGCGCCGCGCCGGTTGCGGCCAATCCGCCGGAGACGACGACCGCATGGCCGCGGTCATACTTGTGGCCATCGATTTGCGGCACCGGAAACGACGGCCGCCAAAATGAGGGCGTGTTTTCAAAGGTCCTGGGTTGAATTTCCTCCAGCACCTTGGGGTCGATCCCAATATCGGCAACGCGCACGTGGCCGCAGTAAATCCTGCCCGGCAGCAGCAGATGCGCGGGCTTGCGACGGAAGAACGTGACGGTTTCCGTCGCCCGCACCGCAATGCCCATGACCGATCCGCTGGTGCCGTTGATGCCGCTGGGCAGGTCGACGGCCAGAACGGGCGCGCCGTTGGCATTGATCGCCTCAATCATGGCGAAGGGCTCGCCATGGACCGGCCGGTCCAAACCGGCGCCGAACAGCGCATCGATGATCAGTGCCGGCTTGCCGATGGCCTGGGGATTGAACGGCAGCACCGGGTACTTCCATCCCCGCGCGGCGGAAGCCGCATCGCCCTGGAGACTGTCGCGCTCGCACAGCAGGATAACCGAGACCTCCCGGCCACGCGCGGCAAGCTCTGCCGCTGCCACGAAACCATCCCCCCCATTGTTGCCCGGACCCGCAGCGACAAGGATCGGCCCGCTCCCGACGAGATCCATGGCAGCCTCGGCGACGGCCTGGCCCGCGCTCAGCATCAGCGCGAAGCCCGGAGTTCCTGCGGCGATCGCGAGCCGGTCGGCCCGCTCCATCTCGGCGGTGGTTAGAACTTCCATGCCAAATATCCTGACAAAATCGCCTCTTCCTAAGGCATTTCCCGTTTCGCACGCAGGTCTAGACGCCGCGTCTGCATAGCATTTGAGCTATTTGCCTAATTCGCGAGCTGCGATAAGGTGCACCCCTCTAATCATCTCCCTGCGGATGCCCATTAAAGACCTGATAACATTCCAAAATCGGGCACCTTAACAAATTGGCATAGACCCTGCTTTTGAGGAAGTCGGCTCCGGTTCGATGTGCTCTACCGGTAAATCATGAAATGCACGCCCGGGCGCCGGGCCAATCTATCGACCACCTGCGCGGCTTCGCGCAACGTGAAGACAAACCTGAAGTCCTGATACCTGAAAGTGCCCGGGAGGCGATCTGTGAAGAAAATCGAAGCCATCATCAAGCCATTCAAGCTCGACGAGGTAAAGGAAGCGCTTCAGGAAGTCGGACTCCAGGGCATTACCGTCACCGAAGCCAAGGGATTTGGGCGGCAAAAGGGGCATGCCGAGCTCTATCGCGGCGCGGAATACATCGTCGACTTTTTGCCCAAGGTTAAGATCGAGATCGTCATTTCCGACGAGCTGGTCGAGCGGGCGATCGATGCGATCCGGCGCGCGGCCCAGACCGGGCGTATCGGCGACGGGAAAATCTTTGTGTCCAATATCGAAGAGGCCATTCGCATCAGAACCGGGGAATCCGGGCTCGACGCCATCTGACCGGCGCCTTCGCGATACTCTGATATTGTATTGAACATCCCCCAATTGTATTGACCATTGGCCACCGGCTGCTGCCCGCGGCCAGACCAAGACAACCATAAAAGGGGGATTCATGAAGACCGCCAAAGACGTCCTGAAGTCGATCAAGGACAACGACGTCAAATATGTCGATCTGCGCTTTACCGATCCGCGCGGCAAGTGGCAGCACGTGACGTTCGACGTCGGGATGATCGAGGAGGACACCTTCGCCGAGGGCCTGATGTTCGACGGCTCGTCAATCGCCGGCTGGAAGGCGATCAACGAATCCGACATGTGCCTGATGCCCGATCCTGTCACCGCCACGATCGACCCGTTCTTCGCCGAAACCACCATGGTTCTGACCTGCGACGTGCTGGAGCCGACCACCGGCGAGCCCTACAACCGCGACCCGCGCGGCATCGCCAAGAAGGCCGAGGCCATGGTCAAGTCGATGGGCGTCGGCGACACCATTTTCTTCGGTCCCGAAGCGGAGTTCTTCGTGTTCGACGACGTCCGCTACCAGACCACGCCCTATAACACCGGCTTCAAGCTCGACATGTCCGAACTGCCGATCAACTCGGATACCGAGTATGAGGGCGGCAACCTCGGTCACCGTATTCGCACCAAGGCCGGCTACTTCCCGGTTCCGCCGCAGGACTCGGTGCAGGACATGCGCTCGGAGATGCTCGGCGCGATGGCCAAGATGGGCGTCAAGGTCGAGAAGCATCATCACGAAGTCGCCTCCGCCCAGCACGAACTCGGCATGAAGTTCGACACGCTGACGCTGATGGCCGACCAGATGCAGATCTACAAATATTGCATCCAGCAGGTCGCTCACATCTATGGCAAGACCGCAACCTTCATGCCGAAGCCGGTCTATGGCGACAACGGCTCGGGGATGCATTGCCACCAGTCGATCTGGAAGGGCGGCAAGCCGGTATTTGCCGGCAACAAATACGCCGACCTCTCGGAAACCTGCCTGCACTACATCGGCGGCATCATCAAGCACGCCAGGGCGATCAACGCCTTCACCAATCCGTCGACCAACTCCTACAAGCGTCTCGTTCCGGGCTATGAGGCGCCGGTGCTGCTGGCCTACTCCGCGCGTAACCGCTCGGCCGCTTGCCGCATCCCCTACACCACCAACCCGAAGGCCAAGCGCGTCGAGGTGCGTTTCCCCGATCCGCTGGCCAATCCCTATCTCGGCTTCGCCGCGATGCTGATGGCCGGTCTCGACGGCATCAAGAACAAGATCGATCCGGGTCCGGCCGTGGACAAGGACCTCTACGATCTGCCGAAGGAAGAGCTAAAGTCGATTCCGACGGTGTGCGGCTCGCTCCGCGAGGCGCTGGAAAATCTCGACAAGGACCGCGCCTTCCTCAAGGCCGGCGGCGTGTTCGACGACGACTTCATCGACAGCTTCATCGAATTGAAGATGACCGAGGTCGAGCGCTTCGAGATGACCCCGCATCCGGTCGAATTCGACATGTACTATTCGGGGTGATCTTTCGCGGGGCCGCTCCGCGGAAATCACAGCCTTGAGGATGCAAGAGGCGCTCCGAAGGGAGCGCCTCTTTTCATTGGCGGTACTGTTGGCAGCTCAGCGGAAAACCCGTCACACCCTGAAAATCTTGGCATAGCGCGCCTTGATCTCTTCGCTCGCCGCCTGCACCGCGGCCGGGTCGGCCTTCAGCAGTTTCAGGCTGGACATCGGCGTTTGTCCGGCTCGCTCCTTGACCAGCGCATGGAATGAGCGATGGGCGAATTCGTCGACCAGCATTTGCTGGGCTTCCGCGCTGAAAAAGAAACTCTGGAACAGCCGTGCCGCATTCGGGTTGGGTGCGTTTTGGAATACACCGCTTTGGACGATGATGAGCGGTGACCCTTCCACCGGGTACACGACTTCCACCGGCTTGCCCTGATCCTTGAGCAGCACGAGGTTGTAGTCGTTGCCGTCGGCCATGACGGCGCGTTCGCCGAGCATGATCTTCTTTGGCGGATCTCCTGCCGATTGCACCTGCATGACTTTCTGTTGGGCCAATTTTTCCAGATACGGCCAGCCCAGGTCGCGCACCAGCACGAAGGTCGTGGTCAAAATGGCGCCTGAGTAGCCGGGATGACCCTTGACGATCTTGCCTTGCCATTTCGGATCGAGCAGGTCAGCGTAGCTTTTCGGAGCATCCTCGCGTTTGACCAGGTTGGTATTGTAGCCGATGGTTTCCAGCCACGCACAGGACGTCGCGTACAGCCCTTCCGGATCGAACTGATCGGCGGGAAAATGTTTTGCTACATCCTCGGGAAGATAGGGCGCGAGCCAGCCATTCTTCTTCCAGTCGAGATAGTGCGCGGCATCGGTGCTGTTGGCGACGTCCACGGCGTGGATGCCACTGCCCTGCTCCTGGGCGATGCGCTGGAAAATCCGTTCGGCCCCGGAGCGCTCCACCCGAACCGCAATGCCCGGATATTTGGCCTCGAACATTTTTCCGAGGCGTTCGGCCACGTTGAGCTCGATCGCCGCGTAATAGGAGATCTTGCCTTCCTTGCGTGCGGCCTCGATCAATGCCGGTGTGACGGTTGCAGGCGGCGGCGCGGCGGCTCTCAGCGGCTCGGCGAAAAGCGCGCTCGCAACCGATCCC
>Ga0209517_10004558_pt1 | contig 18152 bp, 13 predicted proteins | sample PeaSoiMetSII2010_FD_187695 | JGI IMG/M metagenome (GOLD analysis project Ga0209517, IMG submission 187695) | Peat soil microbial communities from Weissenstadt, Germany - SII-2010 (SPAdes) (version 2) | ecosystem: Environmental > Terrestrial > Soil > Wetlands > Peat | place: Germany...
CGGGCCTTTTGGGCGAATCGCGCTGCCAACGAAACTACACTACGCACCAATCTCCTGTCGCTGGCGGCGACGCGGACGCGCCATGTCGGTAGCGATCCCAATCTTGAACGCTATGACCCGGATCTCTGGAGCGATGAATTTACCTTTCTTAACCAACCCGGTCAGGCCGATATTCAAAGCGATCTCTTCTATGATTACCGGACCAACGTCGACTCCTACCCCAAGTGGCAAGCCTGGATGCGCGAGAAACAGCCCCGCCTTCTGGTGATCTGGGGTAAGTATGAGCTCTCGTTCGACCCCTCCGAACCGGAGGCGTACCGCCGTGACGTGCCAACGGCAGAAGTACACATCGTCGATGGAGGGCATTTTGCGCTGGATACCGCAGCAGATCAAATCGCCCAGTTCGTCCGAGAGTTTATGAAGTAAAGGCGGGGAAAGCACCCGCTGCCGACTTCGGAAAAAGGTTAGAAATGGAAAATACACAGAAAACAGCCATCGTTACCGGCGCCTCACAGGGGATCGGTGCGGGGGCCGTTCAGGCGTTTTTGCAACGTGGTTATCGAGTCGTTGCGAACTCGCGAAACTTGACCAAAGCAAACCCGTTCACGGCGTCTGCGGATCTCGCTCTAGTCGACGGAGACATCGGCGACCCGGAGACGGCCGCAGAAATTGCGGATACCGCCGTATCCCGATTCGGCCGGATCGACGCGCTCGTCAACAACGCCGGCATCTATTTCACGAAGCCCTTTACGGATTACACAGTGGACGATCTGCGGTCTCTCGTTTCGGTCAACATCGATGGTTTTGTGTTCATCACCCAGCTCGCGATCAAGCGGATGTTGGCTCAGCAGGCCGGCGGCAGCATCGTCAATATCACGGCGGCGCAGGTGGATCACCCTATCGCCGGAGTAAACGCGGTGCTCCCGATGATCACGAAAGGCGGCCTTCAGGCCGCCACGCTGAGCCTGGCGATGGAATATGCAAAACAGGGGATACGCGTGAACGCCGTCGCGCCGGGCGTGGTGGATACGCCTTTACACCGGGGTGCCCCCAAGAATTCTCTCCTTAACCGGCAACCGACGGGGCGGGTTACCGAGGTGAAAGACATCGTGGACGCCATCCTTTATCTGACGGAAGCCTGTCAAGTGACCGGAGAGGTCCTGCACGTGGACGGCGGTGCACACGTCGGCCAATGGTAACCCGCGAAGGCTCTCGGCCGGTCAGAGCCGAGCAGGGGTTGAGGAAACTTGGCTTCGATCTCATATCCCTGCCCCCGAACATCGTGATGGATGTGGGCGAGATTACCACGCTCACGCTCTATATCGGAACGAGTATTGGTAACTTCTCGCCTCAGGCTGCGCGGACAATTCTTTGCGATCTCCGCTCGCAGATGTATAGCGGCGACGCGTTGTTGCTGGGCACGGACATGGTCAAAGATGAGGAAATTCTGTTAGCGGCCTACGACGACGAGCAAGGCGTCACAGCCGATTTCAACCTGAATATCCTCCGCCGGTTGAATCGAGAGCTCTGCGCTGATTTCGATTCCGCCGGGTTCCGGCATCGCGTTCGATGGAACCGGGCTGACTAGCGAATTGAGATGCACCTTGAGAGTCTGCGCGAACAATATGTGCGGATTCCGGCCGCGAAACTCCTTGTCCATTTCGCCCGGGGCGAAACTATTCACACGGAGAACAGCTACAAGTTCACGCAGGATGCGATTAGAGCCTTACTCGATGATGCGGGCTTTAGGATTGAACAGATGTGGAAGGACCCACTCGAGTGGTATGCTCTTACGCTCGCGGGCCCTGCGGAGCCGCAAGCAAACCTGTAGGGGCCAGCAGCGCTGGCCCTGGGCCGAACGCCGTTCGGCCCTACGACGTGCGCAAAAGTTTGCTAAAAAAACAAGAATTTGCGGATTGCATTGCAGAGTTCTCGCAAATGAACCTCGCAATCCGATCGCAAGCTGTTTCAATTGGTTTTGAGTTGGGTGCTGCGTGGCAAAATGGACAGCATAGGCGGGCGAGCGACAGGTGCCGCCCATTACCTCGCTAAGCGGGAACCTGGATGGCTCAGAAGCAAAATGATCGCTACGTTCGTCGCATCCCTCGGACCAGCTTACCTGTTGGCACCGTCGAATTGGCGAAATACCTCATCGGCAAGATGCTTGTCCATGACACCCAGGCGGGCAGAATTAGCGGGCGGATCGTAGAAACGGAAGCGTATATAGTGGGAGACGCCGCCGGACATGCCTATCGAGGACCTACACTGCGAAACAAGTCTCTATTCCTCGATCGTGGGCACGCGTATGTTTATCGAGCCTACGGTCTACACTTCCTGGTGAACGTCAGCAGTGAAGTTCGTGGGGTTGGGGCGGGCGTCCTGTTGCGCGCTCTTGAGCCGCTGGATGGAATTCCTCTCATGCGGCTTCGCCGCGGCCAAGCACCCTTGGGCGACCTCGCAAGAGGTCCAGGGAGGTTAGCTCAAGCAATGGGGATCGGCCCCTTGCATGATGGGCTGGACCTGTGCGCTGCCGGTAAATTGTGGCTTGGCGACTCAGTTGGGCCGACGGGTGAAATAGGCAGGAGCGTAAGGATCGGAATTTCGCGAGACACCAGCCGTTTGCTCCGGTTCTATGAAAGGGGTAGTCCTTACGTGTCTGGACCCAAACGGTCAAGGGTCTGAGGGAGCGGTGGACCAAGCAGCTAGTGTCGCGCCAAGCTAACCTCTTGGGCCAGGCTATCCGAATGCTATAGAAACCCCCGGCTTGCCTCGATTTCCTGAGGGAGCAGGCGCTGCGCTTTCAATACAGGTGCGAGAACGCTCGCTTTTGCCGGCAAAGAATTACGCTTTGCGACTGGAATTGATCGCTGGACCACGGAACAGCGGCCCGGCGATTGGAATGCTATATTCTCAGGGCAGCCCCAAACTGCCTGATTGGGAGTGGGAGCGAGAAAGCCCTTTTTAGGATGGGATAGGTAAAGTGGGCCGCCAAAGGCCGGAATCGTTGGGAGCGGTAGAAGCAAAACTCATGGTCCAGTTATGGTCCACTTAGCCTTCCCAAGCCTCACTGAAACTGCCTTCGGCAGCCATCCGTGTCGCGTGGTTTCAGTAAGTTACGTCAGGGGAGCGCCCTTTCACGGCGACAATACACTTACAGTGAAATCTCCAATCAGCTGGATAGCTCCCGCATCGACTGCGCTCGATCATTTCTTACGTGCCCTATCCTGCACGCAATTGGCACACATTTCTTCCCTGGCCTCATTGAAGCTGAATGAAAGCACATGGAAGAGAAGTCGGCTACCGCTGATCCGCGAATCAGTGACTCTTATCCACGTAGCCCTCGCATGTGCAGTTCCCGCTACCCGGGTATGACCGCCACCTCCCACGAGATCGATATGGACACACCTCTCGCTCGGGGTAACAATCTCCTGAGTACAAAATAGGTGCAACTTGGGCGTTCCGAACGTTTCTTTCAATGACTTCGCATTGCCAACCGTGCCGCAAAGTCAACGAGATACCCTTGTTTAGTCAGATTCCTAAACCGTAGGCCGAGGGTTCGAATCCCTCCAGGCCTACCATCTTTTCAAGCCTTTAGCGGCCGACCCTGTCTTGGCGCCGCAGATAAGAGTGAACGCGGGGTTTTTCTTCAAATGTGTCGCCGGTAGGCGAGGACCTCCGCTTGGGCGATGAGCTTGCGGCGAGCTACGGAAAGGTCGTCGAGCACAGGAAGGCGGGGGAGTTCGAGAAGCAGTAGGGACGGTCGCCCTCGGGCCGATGCTGTGCTGGGTTGGGCGCAGGATCCGCTATCATCCAACCCGATGGCCGACCCGATGCCGGACGAACTTGCAAGCACTTACGGAAGTTAGCAGCCCCTGTGAGCACCTGTAAGTTGTTGTAAAACCTATGAACCGCGGATTGACACGGTAGAGGTCTGGGGTTCGAGTCCCCACGGGCCTACCCTTGAATCCTTCAGTTAAAACCGGCCGACTTGTGGGCCGGGTCCGGGTGACCCCTTCGTCATTCCGCAGTGCGCAGATCCTTACGCAACTCTCTTAAAGTCAATATAGCCACGCTCCACATCCGTGCGCACCAGTTGCACACGGAGCTGGTGGCCGACGTCCATGCTCTCAAAACCGCTCGCCAGTCTTCCTTCAATGGGTAAATGCAGAAGACGGACCCACGTGCCTTTGTCCGATGCGCCGGTGACAATGGCATCGAACTGCTCTCCGATCCTCGATTCCAGCACAATTGCCGCTGCGGATTTAGTGACCTGACGTTCCACCTTTTTCGCCGCGTCTTCCTCCTCGGTGCAGTGCTGGGCGAGCGCTGCCAATTCGTCATTCTCATAGGGCTGGGTGCTTCCCGCCATTGCCGCTTTCAGCAAGCGATGGGTAATCAGATCGGGGAATCTGCGATTGGGGGCGGTGGAATGAGCATAGTCCTTGACCGCAAGGCCGAAGTGACCGGTGACGCTGCAACCAGGAAGTTGGACGACGTATTCACCCGGACCCAGGAGTTTGACGACACTCGAGGAGAGATCGGGGAAGCGCAGAGGATCAGCGGCTTTCGCCGACACCAGGAATTGCTCCAGAGCTTTGGCGTCGGGTTCGTTCGGCAGTTTTGCGCCCCGTTCGGCGGCAAGCCCGACGATCCGGTCCCAGCGTTTGGGTTCGCGAACCACGCGCCGCAGCGCCGGAAACCCTTTGGACGCGAGGTATCGTGCCGCAACTCCGTTGGTGGCGATCATGAAGTCCTCAATGATGTCATTGGCCCGGTTCCGCTCTTCGGCTGCAAGGTCCTTGAGCTTATCTCCGTCGAAGACGGGACGCGCTTCGATAGTTTCGAGTTCAAGCGCGCCCTGCTGGTGCCGGAGCGCCCGCAGCTTCCGGGCCACGCGGTCCTGCAGTCGAAGGTTTTCGTCCAGACCGCTGACCGTGCCGATCTCTTGGGGCATCGGCCCGCTATCCTCCAGCCAGGCAGCCACGCTGTTGTAAGCCAACTTGGCCCAGTTACGCACCGTCGCTCGATATATGTCTGAACTCTGCAGCGTTCCGTCGCCAGCGAAAACCATTTCAATAACCAGGGCCAGTCGGTCTGATTGGTAGCTGAGCGAAGTGAGGTCTGTGGAGAGTTTCTCCGGCAGCATCGGGAATGTCTCAGCAACCGTGTAGACCGAGGTAGTGTTTTGCCGAGCATGATCATCCAGAGCAGATCGTATTTTGACGATCGCATCAACGTCGGCAATGGCCACCAGGACCTTAGCGGCCCCTCCAGGTAAGGCTTCAGCAACAGTAAGCTGGTCGAGATCGCGCGAATCATCGTTGTCGATGGAGCACCATAGAAGGTTGCGGAGATCACGCGTCGATCCATCAGTTGCGGTCGCTGGCCCTCGGATTATATCGAGCTCGGCGAGCGCCTGAGGCGGAAAGTCCGGAAAGAGTCCTTTTTCCACCATTGCCTGATAGGCAACTCTTTGCAGGATCGAGCGGTGTTGTTTACCGTTTGGGTCTGTCATCCATCCACCATTTCTGGAATGCCCTGTTGTGATTTCATGCGCGATGAGTGCATTCTACTCGCCCGCACCATTTTTCACCAATCCTGCGAGTAGACCTGCGAATATACCCGGCGTTCGCCGCAGATTTGGAGAGCCGGATAAGACCCCGGGACCAGCCTGAATGGCAGAAGGGAAGCATCGAGGATCGGGTGATGGAGGGCAATCGGCTCGCTCAAACGGTCGCATACATTCGGGCTACGGTGGGATCCAAGCGGAACAACCATGGGCTTAATCTGCCGGCGATAGTATCATTAGTCCACCTTTCGCTGCTGCTACCAGGGGTACTCGTCCTAGCGGAAAGTGGTCTGCTGTCCTGTCCCTCGCCCGCAGCCGCGGCGATCATCAGGACCGCCGCGAAGGCGCAGATGAAGTGGCGGTGCGGGCGTCGAGTTGTCATTTTCGGCTCTGCCTTACGTAAAGCCAGATTAGAAGAATGGGCCGGAAAATGGGCACGCGCGGAACCTCCCCTACGGTTCAGGGGAGAAGTTTCAACTGCATCCAGTGGTAGGCGACGGACTGCATGGTGTTGGTGAAGTGGTTGTAGTCCGGCGGGGCGTAGAGTTCCAGACTACGCAACGGAACATTGCTCGCCACCTCGCCTCTCCAAATGCCGCTCCAGTTGTAGTCGTAGGCGCTGGCGGACCGCTCTTCGGGGTTCAATGCCTCATAGACCTGGCGAGCCACTTCGACGGAGCGTTTTACGTCATCGAAGGTCGCCTCCTGGTCGAATTGAGGCGCCACAACCATAAGAGGGCGAGGTGCGATTAGAGCCATGGCCTCATCAAAATCCCATGGCAGGCGCTTTTCATTCCCCTTGAAGAAGCCTAGGCGCGGGATCAAGCCATGGATGAAGGCGTCATTGTCGAGGCTGCCGGTGCCTTTCTCCGTGCGGAGAGGAGTGAAGCCGCAGAAGGAAATTGCACCAGCGATCCGATCGTCAAGGGCTGTCGCGAGGAGACCGACCGTCGCTCCGAGCGAATAGCCCATGACGTAGATGCGGCGCGAATCGATCCTATCGTTTCCCGACAGGAGGTCCACCGCCGACCGGACGTCGTCCACCATCTTTCCCATCAGCGACCAATGAGGGTAGCGTTCGTAGAATCGCTCGACTTCGGGAATCCTGGTACCGAATCCGATCATGTCGTAGGTAAAGACGGCGAAGCCGTCCAGGACCAGCGGCCGGACCTTGAAATCGGTACCCAGGTAACCCTGGTCCTGCAGAGGAGAGGTGCCGGCTATGTACGCTGACGCTTCGGCACTTTCCGGAAGAATCGGGAGGTCGGAGTAACCTTTGGAATAAGAGTAAGGATGGAGCCAGATGACCACCGGGATCTTGGCATCGGGAGGAGTGCCACGGCGGTAGTAGAGCTCGCCCATCAGGTTGCGATCATCACTGAAGCCGAGGGTGGCCCGGTCTACCTCTGCGGTGGGCCGGGGGCGGTCCAGGATTTGATCGACGTATCCGAGCGAGCCGGAAGGGGCTGCGCCGGGAGGGCTGGAACCCAACCCGTTTCGTCCCGGGATCGTGACGTGAGGCGGGAACTCTCCAAGGCTCCAGAGAATTCTCTTGCGCAATTCTTCGCGCTGCTTGTTCCAGTCGATGTTCGCGCTCAACAGGCTGCCGGACGCTTTTTCCGGATAGGATTTGAAATCAACGCTCTCGCCACTGAGCGATTTCCATTTGTCGAACGAGTAGTTCCACAGGAGCCTGTCGGGTATTGGAAACTTCCGGCGGCCAAGCACGGTGTCGAACCAATCGAAATACTCTTCGATGTTGGAGCCGGGAGTCCGATGGGTGCCCGGCCGGAACCGCAATGCGATCCGGTCTTTGACACCGAGGAAGTCATACACACGCCGGGCGGCGAGAAAACCGCGCTCTTCGCCCCAAGCGTTCACTTCTCCTTCATTGATCCCGAGAGTAACCATGTAGGCACGAGGGGCGATGAGGGCCACCATCTCATGCATATCGATGGGGAGCTTGTTCTCACGCCCGACGAAGAAGCGCAACCTGGGGTGGAACCAGTGAGGGTAGTTGTGGATGCTCATCTCCAGGGTTTCGGTGGCGTAGCGGTCCGCACAGTAGCGCCAGGGAATGGCTCCGCCCGACACCGGGCTGCTTCCGATGACGGCCGCCAGCCTCTCTTCAAAGGCCCCGGCCCAGGTGGCCACCTTTCCATTACGCGAATGGTCAGTGAATACGATTTTGGTCTTGTCGACGACGGGGAGGGTCGCCAGATAATCGATCGCTCTGGAGATGCCCCAGGCCCTCCGGGCCAAGCAGGTGAAGTCGTAATCGGGGTAGAGCTGGGCGTACATCTCGGTATCGTCGGATCCGTCGGCGGCAGCCACGATGGCACCCATGTAGCCGCGCCGGAGACCCATCTCGACCCAAGAACGTTTTCCCGTGCAGGTCACGAAGACCGGAAAGGGGCCGGCGCCCCCGGGTATAAAAAGCTGCACGCGCAGTTTCGCCTTACGTTCAGGGCCGAAGGTGAGGAGCACGTCACGGATGGTCAACTCGCCGTCCTTGGCTTCCCCGACGATGCTCGCTTTGACGTTGCCAGGCGGGGGAGGGAAACGGCCGGTGACGTAATACTCGAACTGTTTCCTGAGGAACAGTCGCTGGCGCTCCCATTGCTCCTTGGTGGAAATACGGACCTGCTTGCCGTTCTCTTCCAGGAGTAAGGGGTCGGGCAGATCCATCATTGTGGGCAAGGCATCGAAGTCCGGCGGTAGCTCCCCTGTGCGATTGAGCCATTCGTTCCAGGCCGGGTCCTGAGGAAGCATCGCCAGCAGTTGGGTGAGAAATGCCTTGCGTTTTTCGATTGTGTCCCCAGCGCCCTTGAGCGTTGCAGGAATAGAGAGAAGGGCGACGATGAGGAGGAACCGTCCGAGGGTCCTTGTGTCAGTCTTCATGGTTTCCGCTCCTATATTTCGTTGAGGCGCTCAGTGGCCTTGACCCACTGGAACAAGTGCATGTCGAGCCAGTCGGCGAAATGAGCGAAGTGGTCAAGGACCGGCAAGGCGGCATCGGCGCAGGCCTCGATTATCTCAACTGCCATGCCCGCAGCCATGTTCCCGCAGCCATTGTACATCCGTCCTTTGTGAGGCACCATGCGGACGGTTTTTGATCATGCCCGAGGTGTCCGTCATCGGGCGCAGAGTGTCCAGGCAGCCACCGGAAGGCGCTCGATGAAATGCATCTTGACGGCAGCTCCGATTGTGGATTGGCGTTGGCTGGTTCGGCCGTGAGGGAAACTCTCAAGGCTGGCGCGCTCTATTTCGCCCTCGTGTTTGCCGCCGGATTCGTGCTCGGCACCATCCGCACTCTTTGGGTGGTTCCGAGGTTGGGCGTGACGAGGGCTGAACTGATGGAGGCGCCCATCATGTTTGGGATATCCATCCTTGCGGCCCGATGGGTGGTGCGGCATGTCCAGGTTTCGCCGCTGCGGTCGAAGCGGCTGGCTATGGGATGCATTGCCCTTGGCCTCATGCTCGTGGCCGAGTTCACACTCGGCCTGTGGATTCGTGGGACGACAATTCGCGGGCATTTTGCGGCCCGTGACCCCATTTCGGGGACCGTCTACTTTGTGACGCTCGGGGCGTTTGCGGTCATCCCGATATTCGCCGGACGGCTACGTGCCTGAGCGCTGAGAGGCGGCCGCACCAGAGCGCATGTGATGGCAAACAACGACGGCAGAGAAACGAGAGTGGCGCACGCTGACCGAGGAATGCCCGCAACATCCCACTGCATACCATCTTCCGTCGGCAGATTGGACAACACGTCAGATATGAGCCGTGATCCTCAATCGGGGTCTGTCTCGTAATTCGCGCTAGAGTGTCCAGCCCAGACTCAACGTGCCGCGAAGAAAAGTTCCGGAACAGGGCGCACGGAGACGAGGGAGGAATCACTTCGCCTTTTCTCTGTAGAGTCCGCAGACTTTGTGGTACGTTAACGTCCGGGCTAAAAGAACCGCAAAAAGTGAAATCGGAGATTGACCCCACCCTGGAGTTAATAAGGCAGCTATGAAAATCACGAGATTCTTCGGCGCGCTTGTGTGTTTAACGATCCTGATGCTTTGTGTACGCGGCGGGTGCGCGGACTGGCCGACTTTTGGCCACGACCCGCAGCGCTCCGGCTGGGCCGACCAGGAGGATACCCTCAGCCTCAAAAACGTTTCCGCCCTGAAGCTGCTCTGGAAAACCCAGGTGAAGAACGAGGCGCGGTCTTTAGCGGCGCTCACGGCGCCGGTAATCGCTGAAGGAATCACCACCCCGACCGGCATTCGCAGCCTGGTTTACGTGGCGGGAAGCTCCGACAATATCAGCGCCATCGATGCCAAGACGGGTGAGTTGGTCTGGAGTCAGACATTTGAAACTCACGTACTGCCCAAGGACGCGGGCATGTGGCTGTGCCCGAACAATCTGAACGCCACGCCCACCATTGATAAGGCCCGAGGCTGGATCTATGTTGTCGCCGCGGACGGCAAGTTCTATGGCTTGGACCTGGGCACCGGCCAGACGCGCTTCGGTCCCGTCCAGTTCGTGCCGCCTTACGCCAAGGATTGGAGCTTGAACCTTTCGAATGATATCGTCTACACGTCGATCTCCCAGGGTTGCGGCGGCGCACTTTCAGGGATTTATTCCATCGACATCCGCCATACTACACAGCCGGCGATTCACGATTTACTGGTGGCGCAGCGCGGGGCCGGGATCTGGGGCCGAGGCGGAGTTGCTGTCGGCGGCGACGGGCGGATCTACGCCTCCACGGGAGACGGCAATTTCGATCCTTCAGCGGGTGAATACGGCAGCGCCATTTTCGCGGCCAGTCCCGTAGACCTTAAACTGATCGACTATTATTCCCCCATCAACCACGAGCAGATCACGCAGTATGATCTGGACATTGCCGCTTCCAGTCTCCTATGGCTGCCGTACCGCAGCCACCGGCTCGTGGCGGGGGGCGGCAAAGAGGGCGCCCTCTACTTGCTGGATGCTGATGCGTTGGGCTCGCAGGATCATCAAACGCCCCTTTACCGCCAGAAGTTCGCCAATGACAAGCTGGAGTTTCAAATGATGGGCATCTGGGGCGAACTCTCAACCTGGCGGGACGAAGAGGGTCACACCTGGATTTATGTGCCGATCTGGGGGCCGATCTCAAAGGAGGCTCCGCAGTTCCCTGTGACGCAAGGTCCGAATCCCCACGGTAGTATCCTGGCATTTAAGCTGGAAACGAGCCCCACGACCAACCTGCCGACGCTCACCCCGGCCTGGGCTTCCGCGGATTTTGACGTTCCCGAGCCTGTCGCCATTGCCAACGGCGTGATGTTCGCTCTTTCCACCGGGGAGAACACGGCGCAGGTTTCGGGGCCCGGCGTTTGGAATCAACCCGGGCACACTATTCTCACGGACCAACAGCGCACCCTTAATACTCACCGCGCGGTGCTGTACGCGCTCGACGCCAAAACCGGCCGCGTCCTGTACCAAAGCGGAGACGCTATCGCCACTTGGGTTCACTTCAGCGGGTTGGCCATTGCCGCAGGCCGGGTGTATGCCGTTGACCACGATTCAAACTTATATTGCTTCGGCTTGACCGAGCAATAGTGGCTGATTCTGGTACGATTAAGCCTTCTTGAGGGCGAGTCATGATGATTTGGAGGAACGAGGCGATGGGAGTGCTCAGCCAGTGAGCTCAGATCTTCGTTACCACCTGCGTGGAGGCGGGGCCGACGCCAACCGGGGGAGGTATTTACCTGTTTCGCGCGAAGGGCTGGGTTATGGTCGCCAGCCCAAAAGGATGGACCTATGAACCCAACGTCACTCGACGCGTTGGATGAGTTGCTGGTTTCCAGGGAATTCATGGAGGACCCGTATCCCATTCTGCGCCAGTTACGCGAGGACGATCCTGTCCACTGGAGTGATTCAATAGGTGGATGGATCCTGACCCGTTATGATGACATAGTCACCACGTTCAAGGACCTGAGCCATTTTTCGAACGAAGGACGGCTCGCCAGAGCTGTGGAATACTTGCCGGCTGAGACGCGGGCAAAATTCAAAACCTTCGAAGACCACTACCGTCTGAAGAGTCTCATTCATTCAGACCCACCTGACCACACGCGACTGCGAGGGTTGATCACTAAGGCGTTCACTCCACGAGTGGTGGAGGCGATGCGGCCCCGCATTCAGCAGATTACAGAGGAACTGTTGGACACAGTGCGGCTTGGCGGACGGATGGACGTCGTAAAAGACCTGGCCATTCCTCTGCCGGTCACCGTTCTAGCGGAAATCTTCGGCGTGCCGAAGTCCGACCTGGGCCTTTTCAAGGGCTGGGCGGATGACTTGCTGGCTTTCCAAGGGGTCAACAAGCCCGCTGTCGAGCTACTCGAACGCTCTCAGAGGGCGCTGGTGGAAATCCGCGCATATTTGAGTGAGTTGATCAAGCAAAAGCGGCGCGAGCCGCTCCAGGACCTTCTCGGCGCGCTGGTGGCCGCCGAATCCGAGGGTGGCAGGCTTTCCGAAAACGAGTTGGTCAATTCCTGCATCACTCTTCTGGTTGCTGGACATGAAACCACCACTTCTCTCATCGGCAACGGGCTTTACACGCTTCTGCGCCATCCGGATCAATGGCAGCTATTGAAGCAGAACCCAGCACTACTTCCATCCGCCATCGAAGAGATGCTGCGCTATGAAAGCCCCGTCGCTCGCCAACCGCGCCTTATGAAGCAGGATGCGGAAATGCGAGGCAAACGGCTTCGCGAAGGACAGATGGTGTTTCAAATGCTCAACGCGGCCAATAGGGATCCCGGCTACTTCACGGAGCCGGACAACTTCGACATCTGCAGGCAGAAGAACCCTCACTTGGCGTTTGGCTTGGGCGTTCACTTCTGCGTGGGCGCAACGCTGGCCCACACCGAAGGAGACATCGTGTTTTCAACTCTGATGACGCGCCTGCCTGAGATTCGCCTCGTGGACGAGGAGCCGCATTGGGATCTGCAAAAACCGAACTCGCGAATGATGAAGACGATGGATGTGGTGTTCTGAGGGAACTGGACTCGATCTAATCTTCTGTGAAAGGCCAAGAACGACCCGTTGTCCCTTCCTCGGGAGTCTGTGTGAGAACTCAGGCCCAAGTCCAGCTCGCTATCTGTTACGAGCAGAAAGGCAACCTCGCAAAGGCACAACAGTATCTGGAAGCTGCCATCCGGTTACAACCCGAGCTTCTTGATGCCCGCCAACTGTCGGCGCGAGTGTAATACCACCGCCAAAGGAACACGCCCGAGGGTGAGCGAAGCGAACGAGCTCAGCATGACAGACGATTTTTTCACACCTTCAGACGCCCCTGCCACTCCTGCGCCATCGGCCGATTTTCATGGTTTCTGGGCTTTCGTCGGCTGACGAACATGAGCGACTGCCCTGGAATCGGCGTCTTCACCCCTTCAACGTCTACTCAGCAAAGAAGCGCCGAGAGAAACTGAACCCGGTCAGGCGCGGGCTGGCGAGTTCGCCTGGGGATTGGCCGTGGTCAAGCTGGCGGTATTTCCCACGTGTCCGTGCTCCGCATGGACCGACTGGACTGAGCGGGCAGCACAGACCTGTCCCTTCGGGACATCTCACCCTCCAAAAGTCAGGAGGTCCCGCCAGCCCGCGAATCCCTTGCAACTCACTCCTCTTGAATCAATCAGCGTGCGGGATTAGACTCTTGGCTCAGGTTAGTTCAACAACAGGAGCCGACCCTTGCCAGTGTCCATTGCCACATTTCACTCGGACCTTCAAAAGCTGATTCGAAAGTTTGAAGCCGACCAGCAGTACTATTCTTCGAAGGATTGTCTTGAGGCCCAGGCGCGTATGGACCTCATCACGCCGCTTTTCAAGGCTCTGGGATGGGATGTGGAGAACGAAGCCGGCCTGTTGCATCACGACCGGGAAGTGCTGGTGGAAAGAGGCGACATGGAAGCCACCGGGCGCCCCGACTACAACTTCCGTATTGCCGGGCAAACTAAATTTTACGTGGAAGCCAAGGCGCCTTCCGAGTCGCTCGACACCCCCCGCCACATTTTGCAAGCCAAGGGTTACGTCTGGAACACCAAAAGCGTCTACTTCGTCATCCTCACGAACTTCGAGGAATTCCGATTCTACGACGCCTCGGCCCAGCCCGACCCAAAACGCCCCGAAGAGGGCTTGCTGCTCAGCCTGCGCTATTCCGATTATCCGCCGAATGCGGAAAAGCTCTGGGAATTCTCCCGCGAGCGTGTCGCGGCGGGCTCGCTGGAGGCTTTGCTCCCGAAAATCCGCCGGGCGCCACGGCTACGCAAGCAGGTTGACGACGTCTTCCTGGATGAGATGACAGGCTGGCGGGAAGAGCTTGCCAAGAACATTCACAAGAACAATCCCGATCTCACCGCCCGGCAGTTGAACGAAGTCGTGCAGAGGCTGCTCGACCGGATTGTCTTTATCCGCATCGCGGAAGACCGCAAGGTGCTTGAGTACGGCCAGTTGCGCAGGGTGCTCGAAGACTGGGAAATTCACGGCGGCAAGTTCCACATTTTCGACTGGCTGAATGACCTTTTCCACAAAGTCAACGAGGACTTCAACGGCGAAATCTTCAAGCCGCATCTTTCCGAGACCATCAAGATAGATTCCGAGCTGCTGGCGCGCATCATCAAGCGGCTGTATCCGCCCGAAAGCCCCTACCGGTTTGACGTTATCGGCGTGGAACTGCTGGGCTCGATTTACGAGCGCTACCTTGGGAACACCATCCGCCTGACGCCCAAGCAAGTGAAAGCGGAAGAAAAGCCGGAAGTGCGCAAGGCGGGCGGAGTCTATTACACCCCGCGCTATATCGTGGATTACATCGTGCGCGAAACCGTGGGCAAGGCCATTGAGGGCAAATCGCCCAAGCAGATTGAGAAGATTCGCATTCTCGACCCGGCCTGCGGTTCCGGTTCGTTCTTGATTGGCGCGTTCCAATACCTGATTGATTACCACGTCAAGTGGTACCTTGCCCATCCCGAGCAAGAAGTGCGGCACGCGCACCCGTCGCTCGACTTCATGCGCGAAGTCCACACCGACCCCGATGGCGCGAAGCGCCTCTCCGTCTATCGCAAGGCCAGGATTTTGCGCAATAACCTCTTTGGTGTGGATATCGACCCACAGGCGGTCGAGATCACGATGATGAGCTTGTACTTGAAGGCCCTCGAAGGCGAGCAATCACAACTCCCGCCCAAACAGCACCTGTTGCCGGAGCTGAAATACAACATCATGTGCGGGAATTCCCTGATCGGCCCGGATATTTATGACCAGGGGGTCCTGTTTGCGGAAGACGAACGCGACCGCATCAACGCCTTCGATTGGAATTTCGTCCCCATAGGGGCGGGCCTTGTGCCCGCCCAGAACGGGCGCCCTCAAGGGGTGCCCCTACAACGCACGGGTACAGGCACTTCGCGCGCTCCTACTCCGGGCAACGAGCTACCCTCCATCGCGCAAGTCATATGCTCGGGCGGCTTTGATGTTGTCATTGGCAACCCACCGTATGGAGCGATGCTCGGAGAAGAGGACATTGCCTACTTACGGAATGGATACGCGACTGCAACCAGCGAACTTGATACGTACGGTCTATTTATCGAAAAGGCCACAAACGTGTGCAAGTCACAAGGTCGCATCTCGATGATTATTCCAACGGGCTGGTATAGCGGAGTTAGATTTTCCCCGCTTCGCCGCTTTGTGGCATGTCACACAGACCCCGCAGTTTTCGTGAACTTACCTTATGACGTTTTTGAGGCGTGGGTAGATACGACGATTTTTGTTGGCGCAAAGCGAGCAAAGCCTCTTGGTTGGCCCCGACGAGTTCCGTGCGAGCTCCTGCTCAGGACCTTTCCGAAGCGCCATAAAATTGAAGCAGTTTCGGAATTCGATGAGGAAGGCAAGACCGTAGAATTTACCTCCTGGTTTGCAAACGGGGGGGACGAGTTCCTTACCTATGCAGATACAGCTTCAAGTCATTTGATGGCGAAAGTCCAGAACGTCAGCAGGCCAATGAATGAATTTGCTGACATCCAAAGGGGTGTGACCCCTTTCAATCTCACAGACGCTCCCGACCACAGGCACAGCGTCCGTGCCTTTGCAGGGGTAGTAAGAAGGTATTCGGTAGAACCGGGTGAGCGGAAGTTCATAAGGTTTGACGAAACGCTTGCCGAACCAAAGCCCGAGCGCTACTTTAAGGGGCCGCGGCTTCTCTTGCGAGAGCTCATCAGCCGGAAATTTCAGTTGCAGGCTGTGAGGGTAACAGAGGATTTCGTTACCAATAAATCGATGCAGAGCATCCTGCAGTTGCCGAGCGGTCCGGATTTGAACTACCTGCTCGGCTGTCTTAACAGCAGGCTTCTCTCGTGGTATTTCTTGCGGCGTTCAAACATCGCTCAACGAGACGACTTTCCCAAGATCGTCCTAAAAGAGACGCGTAATCTCCCCATCCGCCCCATCAATTTCTCGGAACCTACCGACAAGGCTCGGTACGACAAGCTGCTGGAACTCGTTGACCGCATGCTGGATTTGAATAAGCAAAAACATTCCGGCAAGCTGGCGCCGTCGCAACTGGACCGCGTCGAGCGAGAAATTGCCGCAACGGACGCCGAGATTGACAACCTGATTTACGACCTGTACAAGATCACAGAAGAGGAGCGCAAAATCATCGAGGGCCCATGAAACACAGTACAACGGTTCCCGAGGATACCCACGACACTCCGGTTAAACCAATCCATCGACCTTGGGGTAGACGCGTGGCACGAGTCAGGAAAGAGTTTGTTCAACGGCTCGTGTCCCATATTAACAAGAAGGATTGGTGGCACGTTCCGCCGCTAGACCGCCACGCATACCAAAAACGCGGGAAGTTTCTCGCAGCGAGTTTTGGTGAGGCAGAATTTTATGGCAGGCCACTCGACAAACCGCAAAGGGTCAGAATAGCAAATCCTCTAGTTGGCGATGAGGAAACGATCTGCCGTTCTCTTTTCGGCAAGGTTATGTCGGTGCCAGAACCTGAGGAGCGAAACTTCGTCAAAGAACGGTTAGCGCTTGACGCGCGAATGAAACGCGCTGCGCTCGACGAGGGGTACGATTCAATCGTCCTCTTGCATCAGGCGACCTTCGCAGCCTTCAAGAAGGCTGGTAAGATTCCTAGAAGTATAGAGTTAAACCTGCTCGCTCCTTAAAATCAACGAACCCAATATTGCGCAGAGCGCACAGTTACGCATGGCGATAATGCACCACAGCAAACGGGTTTTCCGATCGAATAAAGGACGCAATCTCGGCGGCCGAGCGCGAAATTGCCGACGCCGAAATCGTCAAGGGGGCAGGATCATTGAGGGGGTATGGATGCTGCATGCCTACCATCGTAGACCACCGCGGTAAGATAACATCGGAGGCGGTAATGTTTGACCCCAAAACCGTAACTCAGATGGAGGGAATAATCCAGGCTAAGGCCGAGGAGTGGCAACGTACAATCGCGGCCATCGACTGGGACAGCTTTGTAATCGATAATCGGAAGGCGTGCGAGCAACTCGCACAGTTCGGGTGGACTCTCCCGATGCAACTCACCTCGGGGGAAGTGATAGACTTGGCCAGAGAACCGATCGATAAGACCGATGCGTTTTTCGTCAACCACTATACGGCAGAGGATTTTGCGGCGCTACGGCGGGTTCGACGAGAACTCCTGTCCAGGCCGGGTTTGTCAGCTTGGTGGAGCCTGCTCGATGAGTGCTTTGAAGTCTTCGAAAGTGGGAAACACTTGATTACGGTTCCCGCGCTTATTTCCACGATAGAGGGCGTTGTCTCTTACGCGGGGAACTCACTTCACAAGCAAAATGTATCTGGGAAGTTCCTGGTGGGCATTTGCGCGAACAAAGCAAAAGCATCGTCCGGTGGGGGAATCCATGCATTGATGTGGCGTTCCTTGGAAATCTTCGTTGAAAACCTGTTCCGGAACGCGCCATTTGACAAGAACCGTCCCATTACTATAAACCGCCATTGGATTCTCCATGGCAGGGACAAGGCGAACTGGACGGCCGCCGATTCGCTGCGGCTCTTCAGTGCACTGGAAACCATCGACTCACTTTTGGAGTAAGAGTGGCCACTTTTTTCTGGAACCCACACCCTAGGGGCTCGACTGTCTGGAACGCGAAATCGGGAGAAAGGGTGTCAGGGAGAAAGGGTGTCAGGAACATGTGAAAAAATTGATTTTACTGATTTCCGCACTCAGCATTTTCAATGATTTACATTGTGGATAACAGGCTCTAAATCAATTTTTTCACATGTTCCAGGTACCCTTTTCATCGAAGGACGGGGCTGACGCAGAGCGCAACTCTGCGGTCTCTGTTCATTCCGGCTCCACGCCACGCAGGGCTTCGCCCGGCGCCCGCCTCGCCCAGGTGCTTGCTGATTGCCGAGAAACCTGCCAATATTCTGAGCCCTCAAGGGGCCGTTGATTGAGCCCCGCCCCAAAGGGCGGCTGATTGAGCCCCAAAGGGGCGATCTAACGATAGGGGTAGGGAGAAACGATTGAGTTCGAATCCCCCTCCCTCCGAACCGGACAGGCGGATTTCCCGCATCC
>Ga0209517_10004559_pt1 | contig 18149 bp, 13 predicted proteins | sample PeaSoiMetSII2010_FD_187695 | JGI IMG/M metagenome (GOLD analysis project Ga0209517, IMG submission 187695) | Peat soil microbial communities from Weissenstadt, Germany - SII-2010 (SPAdes) (version 2) | ecosystem: Environmental > Terrestrial > Soil > Wetlands > Peat | place: Germany...
CGCCCGCAGATACTCCCATCGCCCTTTGTTCCCCAACCGAACCTCCTCGAAAACTCGTTTTGGTCGGGTTACATCTTAAATGGCGCGACGTTACCCCCTCCGGTTACATTTTAGATGGCGCGATACGCCGTCTTCTCCTGCAAGCGTCATCTGTCGTATACTCCCCCACTCACCCATCTCACTTTCGACAGGAGGCTTTCCCATATGATGCTCGATTGGAATGATTATCAGAAACAGATTGGCGCCCAGCTCGCTCACTTCATGAAGCTCACGCCCGACTCCGTCCGCGGTTACCAGACTCTCTCTAGCGCCAACGCCAAAAGCTCCCACCTCGGCGAGAAAACCCGCCAACTCATCTCCCTGGCCGTGGCCGTCACGACTCGCTGCGACGGTTGCATCACCGTCCACACCGACGCCGCCCTGAAAGCGGGCGCCACTCGCGAGGAAATCTCCGAAGCCCTCGGTGTCGCCATGGCCATGAACGCCGGCGCCGCCCTCATCTACTCACTCCGCGCCATGGACGCCGTCGACGCCCACTCCACTCCCAAATAGGCAGATCAGACTAGAAGCCATCTCTTAAACGGCTCCCGGGAGGGCACGGCTTCAGCCGTGCCGAAAAGCTGCGGAAATTCAGGGGTTTTAACCCCTGAGGTGCGCATGTTGCCCGCTCGAAGTATTTATGAGATAGGCTCTAGCGTCCTAAATTATTGTGGCACAGACACTCTTGCGTGCCCTGAGCTTCAAAGGGTCTGTGCTCTGGGGTTGTCTCTTGATCTTCTAGCGCCCGGCGGGTGTTCACCCTGCTCGGGTAGCGGACGCGAGTCGCCCGTCGATCACGCGAATTTCGATTTTCTATTTTCGCTAGCCCCCAGCGCAGAATCCCCGCTTCTCTTCGTTCACTGGTCGCCGATCGCCGGTCGCTGGTCACCTTTTCCGTCTACGACCGCCTCTTCTGGTTCGCCACAAACGAACTCATCAGGCTAATCACAAACAGCCCCAAAACGGCACCCATCAGTATCACCACAATCAAGGCCCTAACCTCCACTACCTGTACCTTAGTGCAGGTTAGCCTCCATTCCCGCTCCTTTCTTTTCAGTCACTTACAGCCTTAAATGGGAAACGGGTGTCCCTTTTTTCGGACACCCGTTGCCTTTTTTCCACCCTCTATAAAGCCTTCCAAATCCCCCAAACACTCCCAATCCCTACGTCTTATTAAGGTGGATCGACCCGTCCCCCGTCCGCACCACAATCGGCGCCCCCCCGCCATTCATCTTCCCGCTGATCCTTGACGTGCTAAACGTCCCCTCCACCGTCACCGGTATCCCCAAACTGATGTGCCCGTCATGCGTGGTTACGTCGAGATTCGCCTGAATCTCTCCCGGCAAGTCCAGGTCAATGCTTCCATCGCCGGTATGAATGTTCCAACTACTCTGCACCTTCGACCCGCCGCGCGCTCGCGCCGTCACGCTCCCGTCGCCCGTCTTGATATTCAGCACGTCAAAGCGTCCCTCCAGGTTCACGTGCCCGTCTCCGGTCGTCACGTCCACGCGGCCATCCAGGTCCCGCCCTTCGATCGAGCCATCCCCGGTGCGCAGCCGTACATCCCCTTTGGCGCCCTGCACCCTTATGCTCCCGTCTCCGGTATGCACATCCAAGTTCCCGTTGATGGATTCTGCCTCCACCGACCCGTCGCCGGTATTCACCGTCAAATCCGCGTCTTTCGGCATGTGCACTTCCACCCGCAAGCTCGTGTGGTTGATCCCCCAATGGAAGCCCCATCTCGCGTTGGTCTTCGCCAACACCTCTACCGTATCCCCGCTCTGCGTCGCGCTTACTCGCAAATCCTTGTCCAGCTTGTAGCCCTCAAAAATCACCCGCACTTCCACCTGTTTGATATCGCCCGTCGAGACGCGCACGCTGCCGTCATCCGTCTCCACCTTCACGCGCGCATGCCCGCTCACCGTAAACGTCTTCGTCACTTCCTCGGCCCGCGCTCCCGCCGCGCTTCCTAGCACCAGCACGCCCGCCAGGAAGGGCAGGGCACTCCCCTTCCGCCAAGTTCTCATGTTCATACGCATTGCCTCCCTGAACCGCCTCTACCCATGTAACGTACTAGCCCCACCAAATGTTCCCTGGGTCCTGGGCCTTCTTCTCTTTGGTTCTGGGTGCCCCAGGTTCGATTTTTTACCTGGGTCTTGGGTTCCTCGTTCTCCTTCACGACGGTTTGCCATCCCCCCTGCCCGCCGCAGGAGGGGCCGAAGCGGCCCGACCTTCTCTACCGCGCCGTTTTATGGCGCGTCGGGTCTCTCTTAACTCTGTTATCCCGACCGAAGTGCCGCGCCTTTTGCTGCACGCAGCGCGCTTTGTGCGCCCAGTGCGCTTCGCCGGGGTGGAGGCATCGTGGCATACCTCCAGCCCATTCTCGCACCCTGTGGTCTTAAACTCTTACACTCTTAAACTCTTACACTCTTAAACCCTTGAACTTCCAGCTTTTGACTTTCAACTCACCCCTTCGCCGCTCTCTTCTTCCCCCGCAACGCCCCCAAAAACTCCCCCACCCCCAACGTATTGATCACATCCCTCTTCTCCAGCCACCCCCGCCGCGCCATCCTCACCCCATACCGGATCAAGCTCAAATTCCCCGCATTGTGCGCATCCGTCGAAATCACCACCTTCACCCCGCGTTCCTTGCACATCCGCAAATACACATCCTTCAAATCCAGCCGGTCCGGATACGAATTGCACTCCATCGCCACGCCATGTTTCGCGCAAGCCGCCAAAATCTTCTCCATGTCGTAATCAATCGGGTCGCGTCGCAGCAGCACCCTCCCGGTCGGATGCCCGATGATTTGCGCGTACGGATTCTCGATCGCCGCCAGCATCCGCTCCGTCATCGCCTCCCGCTCCAAATTGAAATACGAGTGGATCGAGCACACCACCACATCCAGTTGTGCCAGCAATTCGTCCGAATAGTCCAGCGCTCCATCTTTCAAGATGTCCACTTCCGCGCCTGCCAGCACGCGGATTCCCAGCCCTTTTTCATTCGCCGCATGAATCTTCTTGATGTGCGCCGCCATGCGCTTCTCGTCCAGCCCGTTCGCCACCGTCACCGCTTTCGAGTGGTCCGTAATGGCGATGTATTCGTGCCCCAGCGCCCGCGCCGCCTCCGCCATTTCTTCGATCGAGTTCTTCCCGTCGCTCGCCGTCGTGTGCATCTGCAGGTCGCCCTTGATGTCCCGCAGCTCCACCAATTTCGGCAGCTTGTGCTCTTCCGCCGCAGCAATCTCTCCCGTGTTCTCCCGCAATTCCGGCGGAATAAACTCCAGCTTCAACTTCCCGTAAATCTCCTCCTCCGTCCTCCCCGCCACCCGCTTCTCGCCCTTCAACGTCGCCAACTCGTACTCATTCAACGTGTACCCCATCTCATTCGCCCGCCCGCGCAACGCCACGTTGTGTTCCTTCGACCCCGTAAAGTACAGCAACGCCGCCCCAAAATTCTCCTTCTCCAGCAGCCGCACATCCACCTGCAGCCCATTTTCCAACGTAAAACTCACCTTGTTCTCGCCATGCGCCAGCGTCTGATCAATCCCCGGGTACGTCAAAATATGCTTCGCCACCGCATCCACTTCCTTCTGCTTTGTGTGCCTCTCCGCCATCGTCACCAACAAATCCAAATCCCCCACCGTCTCCTTCCCCCGCCGCAACGACCCCGCCGGCGTCACCGACTCCACCGCTTTCCCCGCCTTCTTGATGTGCGCGATGATCGCCGCCGCCGCATCCTCCGCCGTATCCAGGCGGAATCTCCCCGACGACTTCTTGAACACCTCCACCGCCTTCAAAATGTTCTGCTCGCTCTTCTCCCCAAACCCCGCCAGGTCCCGCAGCTTTCCCTCTTTTGCCAGCTTCTCAACGTCCGCCACCGTCCCTGCCTTGAACGTCTTCCACAACACGGCCACCTTCTTCGGCCCCAGCGATTGCAGCTCCAGCAAATCCAAAATCGTCTCCGGGTATTTCTTCAGCAATTTCTTCCGCAAACTGTAATCGCCCGTCTCCACAATCTCCTTCAAATGCTCTACCATCCGGTCGCCAATCCCCGGCAATTCCGTCAACTTCTCCGGCGTCGCAATCATCGCCTCCACCGATTCCGGCAGCCCATCGATCAGCTCCGCCGCCTTTTCATAACTCCGGTAGCGCCCGATGATCGCGCCATCGATCTCCAGCAACCGCGCCGTTTCCCGCAATATCCCCGCAATCCGTTTGTTTTCCATGCCCCCCATTATATTCCCCTCCTGGGAACGCCGATCTCCCGATCGGCGTTTACCCCGGACCCCAGCCCCTCCCCGTCATTCCGAGCGAAGCGGCCCGATTTTGTCTTCCGCGCCGCCTTGTGGCGCGTCGGGCCGCGTAGTCGAGGAATCGTGGCACCACCACCGCGTCCTAGTTCTGTTCCCGATTTTCGGTTTTCGGTTTTCGATTTTCGAATCTTGCCTCCTGATCGCTGATATCTGGTCGCTGATAACTTCCTGAAAAAAACAACCGGCGGAAGCTCTTGCCTCCGCCGGCAACTTCCATTACTCGTCTTCTCTCAGGCCGCCTTACTCACATTGGCCGCCTGTGGTCCTTTCGGGCCCTCCACAATTTCAAATTCGACCGGATCCCCTTCCTGCAACGTCCGGTAGCCATCCCCGGTGATCGCGGAGTAGTGAACGAACACATCGGGCCCGTCTTCTCGGCCAATGAATCCGTATCCTTTCGAATTATTGAACCACTTTACTGTTCCTTGCACTTCGTGTCTCCTTTGGACGGTGACTCTTGGGGCGGATTACAACAGACGCCGCCTTGAGCACGAATTGCGCGAAGTGTGTACCAAAATGGAACTCGGAGTCAATAGTGCCGTTTCCCTACTGTTCAAAAAAAGTCCACATTTCCCTAATGAAAAAACGATTCAACTCCGCCGTCACCGCCCTTTGTGTAAAAACGTTACGTAGTAAAGGATCCCCGCAACCGATTTTGCGTCCCGCAGTTTCCCCCTACGAATCATCTCTTTCAGCTCCTTCAAACTGTACGCCCGCACCTCAATCTTCTCGTCTTCCTCCGGTTGCGCTTCCCCCGCCGTCAGTCCTTCCGCCAGCAGGATAAACATGCGCTCTTCCACGAATCCCGGGGTAGGGAACACGTCCAGAAACACGGAAAACCGCTTCGCCCGGTAGCCCGTCTCTTCCAGTAACTCTCGCGCCGCCGCTCGTTTCGGCGTCTCTCCCGGATCCATCCGCCCCGCCACCAGTTCCCACAAGTATTGCCGCGTTGCATGCCGGTATTGCCGGATCAGCACCACCCTCCCGTCTTCCAGTACTGGGAGCACCACTACCGACCCCGGGTGCGTGACCACCTCCCGCGTAGCCCGCAGCCCCTCCGGTTCCAGCACCTCATCCCGCCGCACCCCAAACACCGGCCCCTCATACACCACCGTACTCTTCAATATCTTCGCTATCGCTTTTGCCATCCGCTCTCCTCTCCCGCCTTGCTCTTCGATCCGTTCCCTCGCTTCCTTCACTTCCTCCACATCCTTCACCTCTTTCGCCACGCATCATACTCTTTCACTCTTGCACTCTTATACTTTTTCACTCTTATACTTCTTCCTCTCTCGCCTCCTCTCAATTGCCATTCAGACCGCCCTCCTTCTATACTCAACCTGATCGCCCCCATGCCCATCAACACCATCATCGTCGACGACGAAAAGCCCGCTCGCGAAGAGCTGGCCTTCCTCCTCAAAGCCTTCCCCGAAATCAATCTTCTCGCCCAGGGCAAAAACGGCCTCGAAGCCGTCAATCTCATCAAAGAGCATTCCCCCGACCTCCTCTTCCTCGATGTCCAGATGCCCGGCCTCGACGGCTTCGGCGTCCTCAAAAAGCTGGTCGAGCGCAAGCTCAAAGTCCCTCACGTTGTCTTCGCCACCGCCTTCGACCAGTACGCCGTGCAAGCCTTCGACGTCAACGCCGTAGACTACATTTTGAAACCCTTCGACAAGGCCCGCATCGCCAAAGCCGTCCAAAAAGCCAAAAAAGAAATCGATGCTCACACCAGCCCCGCCGAGCGCCTCGAAAAACTCGTCGCTCAGCTCGCCTCTCCCAAGCCCGCCGCCAAGCCTCCCTCCAAAATCCTCATCAAGTCCCAGCAGCGCATGCTTCTGGTCGACTCCAACGACCTCATCTTCGCCTCCATTGAAGGCGGCCTCATCTCCGTCGTCGCCCGCGAAATCGAAGGCTCCTCGCAATACCGCACCCTCGAAGAACTCCACGCCACCCTCGACTCCGACTCCTTCTGGCGCCCCCACCGCTCCTATCTCGTGAATGTCCACCACATCAAGGAAGTGGTCCCCTGGTTCAAATCCAGCTTCATGATCAAAATGAACGACAAAAAACAATCCGAAATCCCCGTCTCCCGCCAGCAAACCAAACGCCTCCGCGAACTCTTCAAACTCTAGAGGTCACCCAAATGACCAGCTCCGACACGATTATTCGACCGAATGAGAAGCCAAAATTGATCGATCGTTTTTTCTCGTTCCTGATTCTTTTTTTTTGCATTTGTGATCTTTGATCGACTGTTTGAGTTCTTCTTCCCTACCTGGCGTCAGCCGTTTTTTGAGAGTGCAATTTCCGCGTCCATTTTTGCCCTGCTCATTGCTCTGTTTCGCCCGCAACTCACGACACCTTTCTCCAGATGGGCCCAACAGTGTTTTCTGAAGAGCAAGCCTCAATAGCGGCCACGTGCCCCGCTCTTGTGTTCTCCTCATCACGTCACCCAACGCAAGTACTTGAGGGTGCCCCATCCTTCGCGCCCCACAAAATCCGTCATTCCGAGCGGAGTCTGCGCAGCGAGGAATCCCTCTGCTCTTTCGCCGGAACGTCCCAAACTCTCTTCTCTTCACCCCTGCTCTTCTCTGCGAACTCTGTGACCTCCGTGAACTCTGCGTAAGCTTTCTTTTGCCTCCTGATCGCTGATCGCCGGCCGCTGTTCGCCCGCCTCCTGATATCTGATCTCTGATATCTGATAACTCTTCCCGCCATGCTAAACTTCACCCTCGCAACCATGGACTTCTCCCTCTCCGACCACCAACTCCTCATCCGCGACACCGTGCGCGACTTCATGCACACCGAAGTCCGCCCCCACGTCAAAGACTGGGAGCGCACCGACCATTTCCCTCTCGACGCCATCAAAAAACTCGGCGCCCTAGGCTGCTGCGGCATGCTAACCCCCGAAACCTACGGCGGCTCCGGCCTGGACACGATCTCCTACGTCCTAATGCTCGAAGAAGTAGCCCGCGTCCACGCCGCCCTGGCCACCGCCCTCTCCGTCACCAACTCCGCCGTCCAACTCCCCCTCCAAGCCTTTGCCACCGAAGCGCAAAAATCCCGCTACCTCAAGCCCCTAGCCGCCGGTGAATTCCTAGGCGCCTTCGCCCTAACGGAACCCGCCGCTGGCTCCGACGCCGCCGCCATCCAATGTCGCGCCACCAGTCATCCCGAGCCCGCCGCGGGCGAGGGCTCCCTCTTCTCTTCCACGAGTCACGAATCACGAATCACGAGTCACTATCTCCTCTCTGGTACCAAAACCTGGGTCACCAACGGCAGCGCCGCCGGCCTCTACATCATCTTCGCCAAAACGCACCCGGAACTCGGCGGGAAGGGAATCACCGCCTTTTTAGTCGAACCCACCTTCCCCGGCTTCACCATCGGCCGCCACGAAGACAAAATGGGCCAGCGCTCCTCTCCCTCCGTAGAAATCATTCTCGACAATTGCGAAGTCCCCGCCGCCAATCGCCTCGGTGAAGAAGGCCAGGGCCTGAAGATCGCTCTCTCCGCTCTCGATGGCGGACGCATCGGCATCGCCGCGCAAGCCGTCGGCCTCGCTCAAGGCGCCCTCGACGAATCCGTCAAATTCGCCAAGTCCCGCAAAGCCTTCGGCCACTCCATCTCCGAATTCCAAGCCATCCAATTCATGCTTGCCGACATGCACACCGAGATCGAAGCCGCCCGCGCCCTCCTCTACTACGCCGCCTTCCAAAAAGATCGCCTTTCCTCCACACCCCCCACCCGTCATTCCGAGCGAAGCGAGGAATCCCTCTTCTCTTCCCTGGGTGCCCCAGGTGCCGCCGTTGCACCTGGGCACTGGGGCTCCTCTTTCGCCCCTCCCCCAGATGGCACCGGGGGTCGGAGCTTTAGCTCCGACATAAACCAATCGAGCAAGGTTGGGGCTTCAGCCCCTGAGGAATTGCTGTCCTCCTCCACGAGTCACGAGTCACGGATCACGGGTCACGCCTCTTCCTCCGCCAAACTCTACGCCAGCGAAATGGTCAATCGCGTCGTCTACAAAGCCGTCCAAATCCACGGCTCCCAGGGCTACTCCCGCGAATCCGAAGTCGAACGCATGTACCGCGACGCCCGCGTCATCTCCATCTACGAAGGCACCAGCGAAATCCAGCGCACCATCATCGCTAGGGACCTTTTGCGCCGTTAGCAAGCGATATCAGTAATCAGCTATCAGCGATCAGGAACCACAAGTCTGTAATGAGTCCTGAGCATTAACTAACCCGGAGGGTGCCCCAGGCACGGAGTGTGTGCCCGGGTCTTGGGTTTGCTCTTTAGTTCGCCCCCAAAAGCACTTGCGGGTGCCCCATCCTTTGCGTTTTTCAGCGAAGGGTGGGCTCTTACGCTCCAACGCCACGATCTTCCTTCTCTTCCACTCTTATACTCTTTCACTTTTATACTCTTTCACCGTTTTCGCCTTCACTGTCCCGCCTCCTGATATCTGATCGCTGATATCTGATATCCTTTTTGGTTAAGCGCCACCATCTCCATTTACCGAGGCCGCTCCTTGACTACCACGACCAAACGCGTTCTCTCCGGCATGCGCCCCACCGGCCGCCTGCAGATCGGCAACTATTTCGGCGCCCTGCAAAACTGGGTTCGCCTCCAAGACGATCCTTCCTACGATTGCTTCTACTTCGTCGCCGATTGGCACGCCCTCACCAGCGATTACGCGGACACCTCCGCCATCGCCGAAAACACCCTGCAAGTCGCCATAGACTTCCTCGCCGCCGGCCTCGACCCGCAAAAATCCGTCATCTTCCTGCAATCCCAAGTCCCCGAACACGCCGAACTCCATCTCCTCCTCTCCATGATCACGCCGCTCGGCTGGCTCGAACGCGTCCCCACCTACAAAGAAGCCCTCGACAACATCAAGAACAAGGATCTCCACACCTACGGCTTCCTCGGCTACCCCACCCTGCAAACCGCCGACATCGTCATGTACTCGGACCCCGGCAAAGCCCTGATCGTCCCCGTAGGCGAAGACCAAGTCGCCCACGTGGAAATGTCCCGCGAACTCGTCCGGCGATTTAATGGTCTGTATGGTTTTGGTCTTAGAGAAACGGCTGATATCGCGTTGCTAGAGAAGTCTATCCTTTCAGAGCATGAGTGGTTGGCAACCAGGATCAAGGCAACCGCCGCCTCCTATGGAACTGATTTCCGCTCAGCTCTTCTCTTGAAAGTTCGTGAGGTAGCATTGGAGTTCGGGATACAAAATTTCTTCGACAAATTTGGTAATCAGCGCAACTATTTCTATTACGATGAAATTTTGACGGAACCCACCGCCCTCCTCACCCCCACCCCTCGCGTCCCCGGCCTAGACGGCCGCAAAATGTCCAAGTCCTACGGCAACGCCATAACCCTCTCCGAATCCGACGCCGACATCCGCTCCAAAACCAAAGTCATGGTCACCGACCCCGCCCGCAAACGCCGCACCGACCCCGGCAATCCCGACATCTGCCCCGTCTTCGACTGGCACAAACTCTTCTCCACCCCCGACCGCGATCCCAACCGCCTAGACTGGGTCCGCACTGGCTGCACAACCGCCTCCATCGGCTGTATCGAATGCAAACACGCCATGGCCGATAACCTAATCAAGTGGATCACTCCCATCCGCGCCCGCCGCCTAGACTACGAGCAGCACCCCAAACGCGTCCTCGAAATCCTGGATGCCGGTTCCTCCAAAGCACAAGAGTCCGCGAAGCGGACGATGCAACGCGTCCGCGAGTCCGTCCTAGGCTGGCAAGCCAAGCGCCGTTCCCTGTAGCGGCCACCTTCAGGTGGCCATCTTGGGTTTTTCTTTTTGACTGTCAACTGTAAACTGTAACGCCGAGGCCTTCCTCACATTGTCATCCCGACCGGAGCGAACCGGTTTTTTCTTTCGCGCGGTTTTTGCGCGCCGGTTCGCGGAGTGGAGGGATCGTGGCAAGATCGTAGCCTCATCCCGCCCGCCGCAACCGCCGTTCTCTCTCTTCTCTGTGGACTCTGTGTCCTCTGCGCTCTCTGTGAAAGCCTTTTCCTCTTGGGTTTCCCTTTTTACCTGTCAACTGTAAACTGTCGACTGTAAACTATTCTTCCATGTCCTCTCCCCCCTACCGCATCCACATCCCCATCTACGAAGGTCCTCTCGACCTCCTGCTCGATCTCATCAAAAAGCAGGAAATGAACATCCACGACATCCAAATCTCCAAAATCACCTCCCAATATCTCGACTACCTCCACCAGCTCGAAGTTCAGAACATCGATGTCTCCGCCGAATTCATCTACATGGCCGCCACGCTCATCTACATCAAATCCAAAATGCTTCTCCCTCCCGATCCCCTCGCCACCGAAGAAGACCAATCCGCCGACCCTCGCGAAGAACTAGTCCAGCGCCTCCTCGAACACGAAAAATTCAAAAACGCTGCGCAGCTCCTCTATCAAAAACAGCAAATCGAGGAAAACGTTTGGTCCAAGCCGGACAAATCCCTCTACCAGGACGAAGGCACCGAAGGCGAACTCGTCGTCTCCCTCGTCGATCTCGTCCGCGTCTTCCAGCAAGTCCTCGAACGCAAAAAAGAAGTCGCCCGCATCGATCTCCAGCGCGAAGAATTCACCGTCGCCCAAATGATCGCGCAACTCCGCAGCCGCCTCCTCGCCAGCGACGCCGGCTCCATCAGCCTCATCGAATTCTTCGACGCCTGCACCTCACGCCACGCCATGATCGTCGCCTTCCTCGCCCTTCTCGAAATGGTCAAGCTCCAGGCCGTAGCCCTCATCCAGGAAAAACAATTCGGCGACATCCTCGTCAAAAAATCCAAATCCTTCGACGCCGCCTTCGACGAATCCGGCACCCTCCGCATCGACGCCGAATACCAGTAATCAGATATCAGTTATCAGATATCAGGCACCTACTCACCCTCACAAATTGTCATCCCGACCGGAGGCCCGCGCCGTGTGCGGGCCGTAGTGGAGGGATCGAGGCAAGATCGCGGGTGCCCCAGGTTCGATTTTCTACCTGGGTCTTGGGTTTATTCTTTTCTTCTCTGTGTGCTCTGTGCTCCTGTCTCTGTGACCTCTGTGTTAACGTCCCTCTTCTCTTTGCTTCCTGATCACTGATCTCCGATAGCTGCTATCCTCTCCCGCAGCCCTTGGCACTCTGAACTCTTATCTGTAAACTGTGAACTGCCCATGGACTCCACCGACCGCAAAGCCGCTCTTGAAGCCATCATCTACGCCGCCGACGAGCCCGCCACACTCGACCAGCTCGCCGCCTCTCTCGGCGAAGAAAAGCTCGTCGTGCAATCCGCTCTCGACGAACTCGTCGCTGCCTACGCCTCTGATTCCCGCGGCATCGAAGTCCGCGCCGTCGCCGGCGGCTACAAGATGTACACCAAGCCCCAGCACCACGACGTAGTCCGCCGCTTCATCAAATCTCTTCGCCCTCCGCTGCGCCTTTCCATGCCCGCTCTCGAAACCCTCGCCGTCATCGCCTACAAGCAGCCCGTCACCGCCCCTGAAATTTCCGACATTCGCGGCGTCAACGCCTCCGGCGTCATCTCCACGCTCCTGGACAAAAAACTCATCACCACTGCGGGCCGCAAGGAAGTCATGGGCCGCCCCATCCTCTACAAATCCTCCAAAGAATTCCTGATGCGTTTCGGCCTAAGCGATCTAGATGAACTCCCCAGCCTCAAGGAATTCGAAGCCCTGGCTCGCGAAGCCCTCGGCACCGACGAAGGCGTAGCCCCTGCCCCCGACGAATCCCTACTCGAGGCCGTTCCCGCCGACACCCTGGAAAATCTTCCCATCCCCGAAGACTCCACGGGCACATCAAACGCCGCCAATTCCCAACCCAGTCATCCCGAGCCCAGCGAGGGATCTGCTTAACCTCCGCCTCCAAATAGCGAAACCTAAATTGTCATCCCGACCGGAGCGGCCCGACTCTTTCTTCCGCGCCGGTTTGTGGCGCGTCGGGCCGCGTAGTGGAGGGATCTGCTTTTCCCTCCGCGCTCATCCCACCGACTCGTCATTCCGAGCGAAGCGAGGAATCCCTCTTCTCTTCCACGAGTCACGAATCACGAGTCACGTCTCCGTTTCTCTCACGCTGCCTTCTTCTCCGCGCCCGGAACGCCATTCTCCCGAATGGCGTTTTAGCCTTACCACTCTTGACTCTCTTTTCTCTGCGAACTCTGCGCCTCTGCGTTATTTTCTTGTTTTTCTTGTCTTCCTTCCTTCTTTCTCTCCTGTCCGCCACCCCACCCCATCTCGTTATAGAATGTCTCTACCACCCGAAAGGACCTGTTCTCCGATCTCTGACCTCTGATCTTTGATATTCTTCTTCCCCATGCTCGACCGCCTCCAAAAGATCATCGCCCACGCCGGCATCGCCTCTCGCCGCCACGCCGAGCAGCTCATCCTCTCCGGCCAGGTTCGCGTCAACGGCATCGTCGTCACCGAACTCGGCTCCAAAGCCGATCCCTCCAAAGACAAAATCGAAGCCGCCGGCCGCCTCATCGAATCCGAAGAAGATCACGTCTATCTCCTCCTCCACAAACCTCCCGAAGTCGTCTCCTCCCTCGCCGATCCCGAAGGCCGCCGCACACTCCGCAATTTCCTGCGCGGTTTTCCCAAGCGCGTTTATCCCGTCGGCTCTCTCGATTACGCCGACTCCGGCCTCGTCTTTCTCACCAACGATGGCGACCTCACCTCCGCCATGCTCAAATCCTGGTCCCATCTTCCGCAGGTCTATCACGTAAAAATCAAGGGCCGCCTCACCCTCGAGGAACTTGATCGTCTCGGCAAGGACACCGGCACGCGCCTCCGCACCGTTCGCCAGCCCGATTCCACACGCGGCCGCGCCGCCAATTTCTGGTACGAAGTCCACACCACCGGCGCCAAACTCGATGTTCTCCGTCGTACCCTCTTCAAGGAATTGCATCCCGTTGAAAAAGTAAAGCGCATCGCCCTCGGCCATCTCTCCCTCGAAGGCATACCCCAAGGCCGCTACCATCTCCTGCAAGAATCTCAAGCCGACACTCTCCGTAATCCCCAACCCGCCCCCAAATCCCTGCGCCCTTTCACTCGCCCCACAAATCCCCACCGCCACCCCACGCGCCCTCCCAAACCCAAATCCCCCCGCTAAAACTGCTGCTCTTTTCTCGAGTTCCGATGTCACGCCAAACAAAAATGTATTCGAGGGTGCCCCACCCTTGGTTTGTAAGGGTGGGCTCTTACGCTCAAGGGCCGCAGACCCTCTTCGTCTTCCACTCTTTTACTTTTTCACCATTTTTATCTCCTCTGTGCTCTCTGTGTTCCTATCTCTGTGACCTCTGTGTTACCGTCCCTCGTCTCTTCGCCTCCTGATCTCTGATCGCTGATATCTGCTATCCTTCCTCCATCCATCGACCAACTAGACACCTCGATCATGCCACTCCGCCTCCAAAAAATCCTCGCCGCCGCCGGCATCGCCTCCCGCCGCAAAGCCGAGGAAATCATCTCCGCCGGCCGCGTCACCCTGAACGGCCAGGTCGTAACAGAGCAGGGAACTAAAGCCGATCCGCAAACCGACATCATTTGTGTGGATGGAAAACCGCTGAAACGCGCCGAACGTTTCGTCTATTTTCTGTTGAACAAACCCAAAGGCTACGTCACCACCGTCAGCGACCCCGAAGGCCGCCCCGCCGTCATGCAACTCCTCGGCGATCTTCCCGAGCGCGTCTATCCCGTCGGCCGCCTCGATTACGCCAGTGAAGGCCTCCTGCTGCTCACCAACGATGGCGCCCTCGCCCAAAAACTCACCAAAGCCGGCTCGCACATCCCCAAAACCTATCTCGTCAAAATCAGCGGCAAGCCCAACGAAAAATCCATCCAGCGCCTTCGCAACGGCATCACCATCGCCCTCGACGACGGCCGCCGCGTCAAAACCTCTCCTGCCCAAATCCGCCTGGTCGAAGACGCCCTCAACCCCTGGTACGAAGTCATCCTAATCGAAGGCCGCAATCGCCAAATCCGCCGCATGTTCCAGCAAATCGGCTTCCTCGTCGAAAAAATCAAGCGCACCCAGCTCGGCCCCCTAACCTGCGACGTCCCCCCCGGCAAATTCCGCCCCCTAACCCAAAGGGAAGTCCACCGCCTAAAAAATCTCGCCGCCCCTCCCGAATAATCCTCAGTCTCTCCATGCCGAAGACGATTTGTCATCCCGACCGAAGCGGCCCGACTTTTTCTTCCGCGCCGCCTTTTCGCGCGTCGGGCCGCGTAGTGGAGAAATCGCGGCAAGCTCGCTGGGTGCCCCAGGTACCGGTTTTGTACCTGGGTCTTGGGTTCCTCCAGATACGCCTCCGCACGAAGTACTTGAGGGTGCCCCATCCTTCGCGAAGTCTGCGAAGGGTGGGGTCTCACGCTCCAACGCCACAACCTCTCTTCTCTTTACTCTTCTCTGTGTCCTCTGTGTTCTTTCCTCTGTGACCTCTGTGTTATCGTCTCTCTTCCGTCTTATTCCCCGAGGAATCATTCGTGCGCGTTGACGCCAGCACCGGCAAGCCTCCCAGCCGCCGTGTACTCACGGCCACCATCGCCTTTCTCATCGCCATTTGGGCCTTCAACTTCCTCGCCGCCAAAATCGCTCTCCGCTACATCGAGCCGCTCACTTTCGCTTCTTTCCGCCTCGTGCTAGCCGGCTTCTTCATGGTCCTCATCTACCTCATCTGCCTTCGCCTCCCCGCCTTTGCCGAAGCCGCCCGCGCCCGCCGCTCAGGCTTCTCCCGCCGCGACCTCTGGATCTTCTTCTATCTTGGTTTCTTCGGCGTCACCATGAACCAGTTCGGCTTCACCGTCGGGCTACGCTACACCTCGGTGATCCATTCCGCGATCATTAGCTCACTTTCGCCCGTGTACACACTCGTCCTCGCCGTGCTCTTCCGCTTGGAAAACGCCACGCTCCGCAAAGTCGTCGGCATGGGCGTCGCTCTAGCCGGCGTTGTACTCATGGCTTCAGGCGCAGGCATCAGCCGCCATTCGCCCAGCCTTCTCGGCGACGCGATCACGCTCTGCGGCTCCCTCGGTTTTGCCGTTTATGTCGTCCTCGGCAAACGCGTCGCCTCTCTCTACGACTCCCTCACCATGACCACCTTCAACTGCATCTTCGGCGCGCTCATCGTTCTCCCCATCGCCATCCAGCGCGCCATCCGCCTCGGCTCCTTCGCCCATTGGCGCGCCTTTCCCTGGCCGGTCTGGGCCTGCATGCTGTACATGGCCCTGTTCAGTTCCGCCATCGCCTACGTTCTCTACTATTGGGTTCTGCATTACCTCGAAGCCTCGCAACTCGCCTCTTTCTCCTATCTCTTGCCCGTCGCCGCCACGGCTCTCGGCATTCTCTTTCTCGGCGAACGCGGCTCCTGGCTCGAACTCCTCGGCGGCCTCTTCGCCCTCGCCGGCGTCTGCTACATCGAAGCCGCCCGCGACCGCTAACCTAGCGTATAATCCACTAGAGACTCATCCCATGCCACAGAGTGAAATCATTTTTTCGGTCCAGGAATCGCCAGAGGGTGGCTACGAAGCCCGAGCCCTGGGCCATTCCATCTTCTCCCAGGCCGACTCCCTCGATGAACTGAAGTCCATGCTCCGTGACGCCGTCGCTTGCCATTTTGCCGAGTCTGAGAAGCCCAGCCTAATCCGTCTCCATCTCGTGAGAGAAGAAGTCTTGCCCTTGTAGGGGTCCAGCACGCTGGACCTCATCTCGGCAACACTTGACATCAGGCGTTCTTCCTTCTGGAGTGGCCGATCTTCAGGTCGGTTTTCTGTTCTCTCTTCTCTGCGAACTCTGTGTCCTCCGCGTCCTCTGCGTTAGCCCTGCTCTTCCCTTTGTCCGCACAAACCTCTCCCCCGCCTCTGCCAAAGTTTGTCATCCCGACCGGAGAGCCCGCGTTTTTTGCGGGCTCGGAGTGGAGGGATCGTGGCAACCCTTCCAGCACAACGCTCTTTCTTCTTTCCTTGCTCGGCCACCGTCGTTTACCTCGACCTGGCAGAAGCGGAGTCATTGTTCTTGCGTCTCGATTCTCGATCCCTGATCCCTGCACTCTGCTGCCTGATCTCCCTCGACCTCATGCACCAAGTCCACCCCCCACCTACCCCTTGACTTCTCCCCAAATCCGTTTAGTATCTCGCCAACTATTTCACCAATGAGCACCACCCCAACCCCGCCTCTCAACCCCTTCCGAGCCGATCCCCCTGCCGGCGGGCCTGTTTCTTCCGCCGTTCCCGCGGTTCCTCCCCCGGCAACGCCGGCCTCTCGTGCCGCACGCACCATCCCCGCGCAGTGGTTTCAGGACCTGGTCTCCCCAAACGCCCGGAAAATCAACTTACCCATTCTCGTCACCAACGCCATCATTGATGGCCCCCTCAATCTCAGCTATGTCACCTTCGAGTGTGCGGTGGAATTTTCCGGGTGTGAATTCATCAATGGCGCGGTCGATTTCAGCTTCGCCACTTTCTCCCGTTCCGCGACATTCTCCAATTGCCATTTCTTGTTTCCGGCTCCCTCTGACGCTGCACCCGCGCCCGTCAGTTTCCGCGCCATCCACGCCTGCGCCGATCTGACCCTTGCGGCCAGCGAGTTTCCTCACGGCGTGGATTGTTCGGACATGCATGTCGGCGAGAAACTCGTTGCCACGGGTGCGCGCTTTGGCAAGGCCGAATTTGACCGCATCGAGGTGGCCAAGAGCGCCGAGTTTGGAGTGGATCCCCAGGGCCGTCGCACCGAATTCAACGGCGAAACCTCCTTCTGCGCCGCGCATATTTGCAACGATGCCAATTTCCACGGCGCGCTCTTTTCCAAAAAGATCAATTGCGAGGATATCCGCTTCGACGGCAATGCCTACTTTTGTGACGAGACACCCCCGGAGGTTCTTTTGCCTACCGGCCGCGATCTGTTTCGCCTCGAGTTTCTCGGTGAAGCGCGCTTTCTCGGCGCCAGTATTTCCGGCGATGCTGTGTTTATCGGCGCAAAGTTCGGCGATCGCGCCGTCTTCGATCGCCTCCAGGTAACGGGCATCGCCTATTTCCGCAAGGACGATAAAGTAAAGGACGGCAACGTTCTATTTCATAAAGATGCGCATTTCCCTCTCGCCGTCTTTTCCTCCGGCGTTCAGTTCAACTCCGCACATTTCGAGACCACCGTGGATTTTCACTACGTGCAGTTCCACGGCGCCGCCCTCTTCCTCAATGTTCACTTCGCTGGGAGTCCCGATTTCACTTCCGCCTGCGCCGATAGCGATGTTCAGTTCAACAACGCAGTCTTCGCCGCGCCCTCCAGCTTCCGCGAAGCCCGCTTTCGTGTCGCCTTCTTCTCCAAGCCTCCCGATGATCGTGTCCGCGGCATGTTTCGCACACGCCAACGCCTTCAGGAACGCACTTCCTTCGTCGGAGGCGTGGACCTCCGCGGCTTCACCTACGAGCGCATCTACGTGGATCTCGATGACCTTTTGCCTCGTCTTACTCCCTTCGATCGCCAACCCTTCAACCAGCTCGAAAGCGTTTTTCGCAAGACCGGCGCGGATGCCCTCGCCAACAAGGTGTATCTCAAGCGCCGTTCCGTCGAACGCAAACGCAAATTCGACCGCTACCTCTATCACCGCTGGATCGCGGATTGGGGCTACATGATCATCGCCAGCTATGGCGTGCGCCCCTGGCTCATCCTCATCTGGGCCTTCGGCACCCTTGCTTTCGGCGCCTGGCTCTTTATGCAGCCCAACGCTCTCGATGCCAAAGATCCCAAGCGCAACGCTCCTCCGGCGCCCGCCGCCA
>Ga0209517_10004560_pt1 | contig 18149 bp, 17 predicted proteins | sample PeaSoiMetSII2010_FD_187695 | JGI IMG/M metagenome (GOLD analysis project Ga0209517, IMG submission 187695) | Peat soil microbial communities from Weissenstadt, Germany - SII-2010 (SPAdes) (version 2) | ecosystem: Environmental > Terrestrial > Soil > Wetlands > Peat | place: Germany...
GAGGAATAGAAAGGGGGGTTAGAGTGGGAATGGCTTGATTGAGCTCAGCTGTATATGATTAACGGTGAACTGCATAAGCCGCAGAAGCGCGCGTCAGGAGAGCATTGAGTTCCGCAAATCAGGCACCGTCCGCGTTGTGGTCGGTCAGGATAATTACTCAGTACAGTTCTACACCAGTTGCAGTAGTTATTGTTGTCTGAATTCTGTTTATTACAATATTTACATGTCTTCAAACATATATCGCCATAATGAAATGTGCACCAACATGTAGAAAGGCATTTCGGCAGTGACGTAGAATGTCAGTTCGGTGATTACGTAATCTACAATGTGTTGCGCTTGACTTTGAATTACCGCACACTAAAAGCTCGATTGTGTGGCATTTAAGCCATAAGAAACACACGAAAAGCGTGGGCGTGAGTCAATTCTATTCAGCCATCACACTGATCCTGCGTATACTAATAACCCCAAGAACAGAACCAGAACAATTGAAACCACGAATATGGAACCCAACACTGGGAACGTTTTTTCCGAAAATGTCATTCTTAGATCATTAAGACTACTTACCGGTGTACCTATAAATATATATCTGCTAGCCATAATTTGTCTGCCAGAGGCATAGATTTTAGGCAGCGAGACGCGTAGGAGGTCGAGAACATGTCCTCTCTGGGTTCGAAGGTTATCTTGCCAAGGCAAAAGTTGCAGTTGGCAAGGTTTGCGTTGATGCAGAAGCTTGGGAGGCTTCGGTTCGATCCACATGACTTCGAAGTAACTCGCATTACTGTTGCTATTCCAACCCTGGAACCAATCTTTGATAATTACCGTATCGTACATATCTCAGACATCCATCTGGGTCAATGGTTGTCACCTGTGCGTCTCGATGGAGTTGTCGGAATCGTTAACGCACTCGAGGCTGATGTTGTGGCGATAACGGGTGACTTCGTGTCTTTTGTTGTTGACCCATTTGTAGACGAGTTATCCAATGCTCTTAGCAATCTTCGCCCGAAAGATGCTACGTTAGCGGTAATGGGGAATCATGATCATTGGATGAATCCAGAGAAGGTTCGAAAGGCACTCGAGCAATCCGGAGTCATTGAATTGAGGAATGACGTGTACACGGTGACGCGGAAAGATGCGCTGCTTTACTTTGCGGGCGTGGATGATGTGACCGTCGGAGCAGATCGTTTGGATCTGATTTTGGAGAAGTTGCCTTCGGTCGGTCCGGCAGTTTTGCTTGTGCACGAACCGGATTTTGCCGATATATCCTCCGCGACAGGAAGGTTTGCTCTGCAATTGTCGGGGCATTCGCATGGCGGGCAGATTGTTCTGCCCGTAGTTGGTCCACCAATTCGAGGATCCTATTGCAAAAAATACCCATTGGGCCGTTATCAAGTCGGCGATATGGTTGTCTATACTAATCGTGGACTTGGTGCGAACACTTTTTGGATTCGCATTAATTGTCCTCCAGAGATTACAGTAATTACTCTGAAGTCAACTAGCTAGGACTGGCGAGTATGAAGCGATCGATCTTACGAGCGGTGATGCACATTATCGTTCTCTGGATGGTTGAAGTGATCGGCATCATGATTCTGTCGAACGTTATCCCAGGCCTCGTAGTAAAGGATTGGAGAGCAGCGATTCTATGGATGGCTACGATAGGTCTGCTGAATGCGATTCTCTGGCCCACAATATCAAGAATTACGTTGCCCTTTCTAGCATTCACTTTCGGAATCGGAGCCCTGGTTTTGAACGGCATTATCATTTGGTTGTCCTCTCTCATCGTTGCTGGAGTTTCGATTGAAGGATGGGCTTTGATTTTGACGCCAATCGGCATAGCCGGAATCAACACCCTGACCTCAGGCGTTCTCTCGATTGACGATGACGCGACATTCTACCGCAACGTTCTCAACCGGTATCTTAAACGAGAAAAGAACAAGCCGCAAAGTGAACACCCAGGAACAGTGTTCTTGGAGATCGACGGATTATGCGAGGTAATTTTACGTCAGGCGATAGAGCGGGGTTCTATGCCGACTCTCTCGAGCTGGCTAGAGAGAGGAAGCCATAAACTCGTCACGTGGGAAACTGACCTCTCATCGCAAACTGGTGCTTCCCAAGCAGGGATCTTGCACGGTAACAACAATAACATACCCGCGTTTCGATGGGTTGAAAAAGAGAATGACAACAAAATAATGGTCTCTTCCGGTCTCTTCGATGCTCCTATTGTTGAGAAACGGATCGCGAATGGAAATGGACTATTGTCAATAATGGGTGCAAGCCGTTCGAACCTGTTTTCAGGCGACGCCGAGGACGCAATTTTCACATTCAGCAGACTAAGTAACATGAAAACATTCTACACTGGCACTTGGTACTTCTTCTATTCGAATCCGTATAATTTCCCGCGCACTCTTGCTCTGTACTGTTGGGATCTTCTTTTGGAGTTGCATTCCCGTATTCGTCAATGGGCACTGGATATTTCGCCTCGACTAAAACTCGGTTTTGTGTACTTCTTCGTTCGTGCAACTGCCAACGTCTTCCTGCGAGAAGTCACCACGTACACCATCATCGGAGATATTATGGAAGGTCGTGTGGACGCGGTATATGCTACGTATATGGGCTACGACGAAATTGCCCATCACACGGGCGTCGCTGACAAAGAGGCCTTCCGTATCTTAGGACAGCTTGATCGGCAATTTGCCAGGTTAGAAAGCGCTACAAAGGTCGCCTCGCGTCATTACAATCTAGTCATTCTATCTGATCACGGTCAAAGCCGGGGAGCCACTTTCAAGCAGCGATACGGACTAACACTCGAAGACCTCGTTCGAGAACATGTTCCAGCCAATCTTACATTACACAGCGAGTTTGACACAAACCTAGACCACTTCGGACAGGCCACAACCTATCCATTCGAGCAAGGCATTGAACGAACCAAACGCGCTCTCCACGTGAAGCAGCATGAATCGAAAGAAGAAAAAGCACACGTTATAGTACTCGCCTCTGGGAATCTTGGGCTCGTATATTTTACTCAATGGAAAGAACGACTAACCTTCGAGATGCTAGAGAAAACATGCCCCGGCTTGATCTCAGGCCTCGCACAACACGAAGGCGTAGGTTTCGTAATGGTAAATTCCAAACAAAACGGTCCAATGGCGATTGGGGGGAAAGGAACCTACTACCTCAACACCGACCGGATTGAAGGTGAGAATCCGCTAAAGCCATTCGGACCGAATGCGCCAAAACACCTACGCAGATACAACGGTTTCATTTATGCTCCGGATATTCTTGTAAATAGCTTCTACGACTCGGAGAAAGATGAAGTCGCGGCTTTCGAAGAAAAAATTGGCAGCCACGGAGGGTTAGGGGGTAATCAAACTAAACCCTTCATACTATTCCCATCGTATTGGAACCTAGGCAAACACATTGTCGGTGCAGAAAATTTGCATCGAGCCTTCAAAAAACAACTCGAAAAAGAACCCTTGAGACATCCGGGTCATCCGAGTAGGCCAGATGCACATACCGCTACTAGCGCTTTGAATGTCTGAGCTAATGTCAAGTTCAGAAGTTAGCTGTCTCAATGATTCGGGACAGCGTAAATTGCAAATAGCGACGCGAAGACCTGGCTCATTTACGTTGTTAAGCGCTATTTTCAAACTACTTTGTTGAGGAAGTTGAGGACGCGTTTGTTGAACTCGTCAGGGTTTTCTAGGTTGCTCATGTGTGCCGCTTTTGGGATTACGTGAATTTCAGATTTTGGAATCTTACTGTGCATTTCTTGCGAGGCTGAAGGAGGGGTAAGTTTGTCATTTTCGCCTACAAGGATAAGTGTTGGAACCTTGATGGCCGGGAGGGCCTCGGTTGTATCTGTTCTGCTCGATAGGGCCAGCAACGCTCCGCAGATACCGAGAGAAGAGTTCGTTTGGATTATTTGATTAATCTTCTCCACCGTGGAGGTTTTCTTAGCAAGGCTATCTGTGGTGAACACTGCTTTCACGAAGCTTTCAGCGTAGGGTTTCACGCTCAACTTCTTGATCGCCACAATTGAAGCGGCCCGCTTCAATTTTGCTTCATTTGAGTCTGGCTTTGATTGAGTATCGGAGAGAATTAACGCCTTGACTCTCTCAGGATTCCTCTCAACAGTCCTCAGAGCTATGTAGCCGCCCATCGAAAGTCCGCATAGAACCGCCTTTTCTATCTTCAGATGATTCAGTAACCCAACCAAGTCATCTACGAAAAATTCAATCATGTACTGCCCATCGCTAATACCGCTATTTCCGTGTCCACGAATATCGTACGCTATAACACGAAAGTTCTTTTCGAGAAATTCAATTTGAGGTCGCCACATCTCACAATTGAATGGAAATCCATGGATGAGAACTACGGGCAGCGCGCCGGAAACACCCACATCAATATAGTAAACTTCTACGCCGTTAACAACTGCTTTCATCGAACCCACTCTTCATCCTAGATCCTCAACTGGAAAATAAGGGAATGTTTGTTCTGTTATTTTTCTGATTCAGCTTCATCGCTCTTTCCTGAAGGGCGTCAATCTGTTTCTGGCTGATTTCTTTGAAGAGATTGCACTAATCACGTCCCGAGACTATGAGGTTGTATTTTTTCAGCTTTGGGTGAACATACTGTCCACGTTCCATTAGATCGGCGTTGATCTTTCCAGTCACCGCGTCACAAGCTTCTTACTGCCTGCCTCTATGAATTCCCTTAGCTGCTCTACCGAGGATTTGCGTGTGTTGAGCTCCTCTATCTCCTTGATGAATTCAGCCGTAGGCATTACGTGGAACCCGGCGTTCCTCATGTCGCGCAGGTTGGACTCCTGTATGTCCGAGCTCTTGGAGGAAGTGCCATCGCCCAAAATTAGCACCTCGAAGTCGTTCTCGTCAGCCTCGAAGGCCGTTGCCCGAACGCAGTCGGGTGTCTGTGTGCCGCAAAGGACTACGGTATCTATTCTCAGCCTCCGCAGAAGGAGGTCGAGTTCGGTTCTGAAGAAGGCACTCCACTTTTTCTTGACTATAACGTAGTCTCCCTCCTGAGGCTTTAGGGGACCATAGAATTCGCCAGATAGCTTTCCGGTGAGGCCGATGGTAAGAGGCCTATTGTTCTCCACCCAGTACTTCCAGCGTGCGATCTCGACATCGGAGCCGTCAGCGCGGTATCCTCTGGTTATAAAAACCACTTTAACGCCGCGTTCTCTGCACGCGTCTAGGGCCTTCTTGATGGTTGGAACTGTATCCTTCGCTCCTCCGACACAGAGCGGCGATTCATCCTCAACGAAAGCATTAATCATGTCTATTACTAGTAATCCAATCATTTCAACATCGACTATCTTACAATAAGAATTACAACGGTCTTACATTAATAATAAGAAATCTTTGTATCACAATACCAATTGCCTCGTTACAGGATCAGCTGGGATGGGCAACCTGGAAGCTTTCCGGTTCAGTGAGCACGAACGAGCTTGGTTAGGTTTTGGTTCCTCTACGTACGAATTGGTTTCCGAGCACGAGCTTCTCGATCACCGACTCTGGAACTCCAAAGTTTGTCGCCAAGAGCTGGGTCGAGTTTCTTCCGAACCATTCGCTGGCGCTAATTGATTGGTGAGTGCCACTGTTGAACCCGAAGAGAACCTGAGCGTCCTCATCTCCAATGCTCTCAATGTAGTGGCCGTAGCCGCTTGGTATGTAACCGGAATCACCCCAGCCTAACTCCTCAATTCTCATCCTGCCACCCGATCCGAACAACCCAACTCTAATGCGACCCTTTATGACATATTGCCACTCATCCGAACCTGGATGCCAATGCAACTCTCGTAACGAACCAGGTTGGATCGTCATCAAGGCGCCACACATGGTGCTGGACATCGGAAACTCGTTTACAGTTACAAGTTTCAATGTCCCACCCGGAAACTGTTGAGGTTCCATAGCGCTCATTCGGTAAACGAAACGTAGGGGGTGAGGATTCCCTGTTCCCGTAGGCAAGGGGGGTGGCACGGGCCCCGGAACGATCCACACTTCAGATTTAGGAAACTTAGCAAACGTTTCAGAGGGAACTCCGAAGTTGGTGCCAAGTACCTGCGGCGGCGTATGCCCAATCCAGTCACTGGCGCTGAATGTGCCGAATTCCGAGAAGCTGCCGTTATCGAAAACCAAAATGAAATGAGCCTCGTCTGGTCCAAGTCCCTGAATCGAGTGTCCCCATCCTCGTGGGAAGAAGAAAACATCACCTTCATCACAATCAGCCGCTTCCCAGTGACCCTCGAGATTAATCGCCGTCACCCTGACTCGACCGCGAACAACGTAACCCCATTCGGCGGCGGTCGCGTGCCAATGTAGTTCGCGGAGCCCTCCAGGATTCAGTCGCATCGACACGCCGGCCATGTTCTCGGAAATAGGAAGCTTATGCACGTTGGATTCCGTTCCAGAACCGCCAGGAGTAACCTTGCGTCCTTCATCTGGTCCGTATTCCATGAAGAACTTGAATTGTGGAAGACCACCAACAAGTACTTCGCCCATTAGATTGCACCGCGGCGTTGGTCTGACGTTCGCAGATTTAAGGCAGCCGCCATTTCAACACGAAAGCAATTGAACCGCCTTGAGCACCAGTATACTAGCGCACCATACTGAATGCGGGTGCGGAGGCATTCACTTAATTTTAAGTCAATCCGACCGTGCAAGTGCTAAATGATTACACACGACGAATATGAGTCCTCAAGGAATTCGTCTCACACACGCATACCGCATTCTCCTATTTTCTGTACCTTTTTTCAGTTTAAGATGTGGCTGCAATCCACGAACGCAATTATCGTACCGGTAAACTGGTGCTGAAATCCCACGCTCCATCCGTGAAATCGCATAGAATCGAATTGTTGCTTCTGAGCGGCGTTGATCATTGTAAAATATTTTGGCAAACTGAACGAACGTGATTAGTCTTCGAAGTGAATCAGATAGCATGCGCCGCTCCAAAATCGTTTTGATCGATGGTCTCTAGAACAGAGAGGTTATGCCTGCAATTATCAACCAGACGCCCATCATAATTGAAAGTGCGCGCGCGTCGACCGCGAACGAGCCTAGGACGATGTACAGTATGCCCATGATGATTCCTAGGAGACCAACTTCACCTGATAGCCTAGTCAGTGGCTTAAGCACGTGTATAAGACCCCCGATTATCAAAATGAAGCCGCTAATGTAGAGTCCGATACCCGCTATCGCAGCAAACATCCCCACATTCCCGAACAATCCAATTCCAAAGATCAAGCCCAAAATCCCCAGAATCAGAAGTGCAGCACCCGCGGCCCTGCTGGCATGATACGTGAATGCGCCGAACACTAGCAATCCTATGCCAATCAACATCATGATGAGCCCTAAGATCGCAGTGAGCGTCCAGAGACCGAACCATGGGAATATTATAAGAATTAACCCGAACAAGATCACCAAAACGCCACGGATCTTAAATGCCATGTTCAAAGCCTCGCAGCTTACGGATGTTTAAAGCATGCTCAAAGCGTGTCTAATTATTTTCACGAACATAAAACCGAGCCATGCTCCAACGGCTAGAGCCCATGTTGTCGTGAACAGTCTACTCAAGTTGGAGACGAGCGTTGTCGATGCTAAAGCAAGCGCATCTCGATAGATCGAGCGTTTACGATTTAGAAGATCGATTTTCTGTTGCTGCATAAGCAAACGTGACGTCGAGCAAATCAGCGTCGTCGTGACTTTGCAGCTTTTCTGCGCTTATGTTTCAGTGACGATCGGTGTTGACGTTTCACGTGTTCCCATACACCGTCAGCCATACGTTTGAATGCCATTCCGCATTCCTGACATTTTCGAGTCATCATTTTAGTCAAATGGTATCAGGAGAGCATGATCCACATCGTGTAATAAGGTTAACAATACTTCTACATCATTGATTCGCTATCGGTTTTTCAACTTTCTCAGTCAGTGAGTTCATTCCATGGAAAACTTGTTAGATCGACGTCTGTTAGACGATTCAACGCCATCTCACTCATCCTCACCTGGGCGACAATATCTTAATCCTGTGTTACGAGAAATATCCCGTCAATTTCCGTCTTCTCGCGGCATTGGATCGACAGGTTCTTGCATGATGATTTCCCATGTATCTATGCGTCAAGAAAACGAGTAAGGAACTTGCGTGTTTCAAGCCCATATTTCTTTGAAATCCATATCAGATACCCGCAAGTGGTGAATTCGTGCAAAGACGGCCTTTGATCAACTGGTCTGCCTCGCCTAAGCTCTTTTTTGGTAAACGTTTCATTAGACCCGCGGCATGTTCATTCGTCTTACTTTAATCTTTGAACAAATTCTGTGGGGTTTGCATGCACCAAGTATTTAGTGACATTTGGAAGGCGTATCCTGAAAATATGCTTGCAAACCGTACTTGGCACTGGTGGTGGTGGATCCATTTCTTTGAGAATCCTGATCGCCCCGAATTCCCCAGACAACTCATGATCCTTTGGGTCACCAGGAATTGCAAAAAGCTTCGCGTGAACGATTCTTTTCATTGGCAACCAAAAATACCGATCGTAATTAATGAAAATCACGCAGCCTTCGACTCAATCGTAGCCTCCTGGTACTATGATGGAAACAAAATGCATGACTCACTCATCCTTGATCATGGGAAGACTGAAACATGGTGGGAAGACCGTGTTGGACGAATCAGCATGGAAAGCGACAAGGGGGCCTATTCCTTTGCAGGCAGGCCTGGCGATTTCCAACTGAATATGCGTAACGAGAATGTTGGAATCGAACTCTCAAATCAACGGTGGAAAGACACGCTTGCGGAGCTGTTACCAACAGGCAAGAAATTCGTCGGAAACATTGGGTATTCGATGCTGAAGTATAGAGCACTCTTGTCGTCTGGAAAAATCCGAATAGACGAAACCGAGACTCCTCTAAAGGGCAGATGTTATTTCCAGAAAGTGCAAATGACGATAACTCCATGCTGGTACTGGGCTATCGTACAATGGGACAATGGCGCATATCTGCAATACTTCCTACCGCATCTCGGAATACCAATGCTCAGACGCTCGATATCTCACGATAGTCTGATGAGCTGGGGTGAAATGATGTTTTCAAAGACCCTAAGGTTTTACGATCCTGAAGAAAGGAAGGAATATTTGATGAAACATGTTAGAATAACCAAACGTTACGAAAACGATCTGCCCATATTCCGTGTAAACGCTTCCTCTAATGAAGCCAAGCTGACCATAGAAACGGCGACCTATGCACGATGTTGCTGGAAATTATCGCAACCACTCATAGGACCGCTCTGGCACGGAATCTTCTACAATGAATACCCTGCAAGAGTCACTGATTTCGAATTCAAAACCGGCACTCGCACAATAAAAAATGGAGACTTCGGCAAAAGCTACTGCAACTGCGAGCACACCTGGGGTTCAGTTTGATTTCGTGTGTGGGAATCCAACAATAACGGGTTTCATGCGATCTCAGCTTCTGATCCGTCCAGACGATGGGGTTCATCTTGTTTTGCTGGATCATGCAATTTGTGACCTGTCGATGTGCGATGTTTTTCCGCTTCGTTGATGTTCTTTGTGGTGAATCCGCATTTCTTATTCGAGCAATCCCATTGTTTTTGTGAATCTGTATGTGTGCCTTTGCAACGTGTCTTTGTTGGATCTTCTCGTGTGTAGATTCCGGATTTTGATGGTTGACCGCAAAAACAACAGTTTTCCACGATCAAATATTGATGCTTCGCTCTGATCGGTTGTTTATCCGGATATTTTTTAGCGAAACATTCGTCGCAGATATGATGCGACCATGATTCGGTGGTTTCCCTATTCATAGATTGATGGCTCCGGAAATTCTCTGTATGATGATTCGGCGAGTCGGCATATTCTCGATCTGCTTACCATTATAATAGACGGTCTGATAGTCTGCCTTCCCCTTCCTGTCAGGAGCGTTTGCGTTTAGTGATCTCGAGACAGCTCACATGCTGTCCTATAGTAATTCTTCCCACTTCTCTGGTTTCTCTATCACTTTGACTTCGCTTGCTGTTCGCATCATTCTTGACTTTTGAGGCCTTGTCGGGTCGATCATGTCCCAGGTGCTGAGTGTCCATTGTGCTAAAGCGTTGCAATCGCGCAGCTTATCTAAGGAGGCCCAGTTCGGCGCAATCCACCAATCCTCCGCATCATAGTCACCAAAGCCTAGAATCGTGGTGTACGTGTTGACGTACTTGACGCCAGTTTCCTTCTCTATGTGAGAAGCCAACAGCTTTGCCTCATTTGAGTTCAACCATTTTACGTACTCTGAAACTTTCCCTGGCTTTCCATAATAACTCCTTACCCAAAATATCACCATATTTCCTTCCCCGATATGCTTGGTCGACGCATGATTAAGGATGTTTGGTGCGCGCGTAAACTTGACCAACCAAACGGTCTTCTCCAATAGTTAGCCGCTCCAACAAGCCAACCTTAAGTTGAATCAAACTCGATAACAGAATAACATGTCCTGAATGTTGTAAAGAGGCTCCATTTGGTTCGAGATCATGTCCGCATTGCGGTCTCATTTTCGGATAGTTCTCTTCATCAACCGCGTTTTGATAGCCCTGTTTGGTGATTCTAAGCTAATCTAGCTCTTTCAGTTTTTTGATAATTTCGTCTAGTTTTTCTTAATTTGAGGCACTTGTTTCCAATATTTAGTTGAGTCAACGATTTGTCTGCCAGTTCAGACATACCAAGAGAACTAGTAAACATGACAGGACTACGTTCCGGACACTCATACAGACACAAGTGTAGTTATGCAAGGATACATATTTGAAGTACACACTCACGGTTCCGGACGGACCACTGATCGATAAACCTACTACATCTTACGAATCTGCTTGATTCGAGGTAGTATAATACGGTGGACATGATATGTAGCATTGGGTCTGTGTTTTGGCGTTTTTGATCGTTGTCTTCGCGTCAGAGAAAGCCAAGCTACTCGAACTAGAAGAAAAGATCATTTCAGCAATCAAGAAGCGAGGAATACAGGTTGAAGCGACTAACGTTGAAACCGAGCAAGGTGGAATTTTAACTCAGACGACTGTAATGAGTGGGAAAATAGAAAGAGTTCCCCTTCTCAAACACACATGGAAACTACCACTATTATCTACAGTGGATGAGGCAACACTTGTCCGTCTTAGAAAGGATTTGTCAGGCTACGAGGTTCAAGAGATCTATGTCACAACATAGTATGTGCATTAGAGCCACACGAATGACCTGTTTCATGATTCGGAAATGAAGAAATGTAGATTATGAAATTTATGAAAATAGTAAATTTATGAAAAAATATACACATGAAATTTATGAATTTCTGTGTGTGCGCACCACTAGACCCACCCCCCCAAACAAGGATGGGATTATGAAACATCGTTCATTCAGGAAACTGAATGACTAACGCTGGGTCCACTTCTGGACTACAATATTGCCAGCGGTCACTTGGGGCGGGCCGGGCAATAGGCTTCGGATACTCTTAACCCAATTTGCGGCTTGTGTGGTCGATTCTTGTGCTCCCGCTTCTGTTTCGAACATGCTTATTGACGCTATGACACCTTTTCCAGCATCAACAACATGATACGCGATGAAGCCTGGAGATTTGCTTACGAGCGGTACAAATTCTGTGTTGATCCTTTGGATCAGCTCTTTAACTGAAGCAGGGTTGGTTTCATATCTCCTTATGGCTGCGAACATGGTTGTGACCTGGAGCTCTTTCGGTTCTGTGAGGTATTAAGCTTACCCGGAAAGTTGAATGTGATTTCATGAAAGAAATTCGGTAGTCTTTGCGACTGGAGCGGATTTTCCAAAAGCTACTGCAATTGCGAGCACACCTGGGGTTCAGTTTGAGCTAGAGCTCACGCCGAATTGATTGTTGCAAAGATGGCTTATATGTGGTGAGCCTTCAGGCTTTATCAAGGGTTTCTGGAGTGGCACCTCGTGTTGAAAAGAGAAGGTACATCAACATTGAGAACGTGGTAGCGACCGGTGCTCTACATCAAAATATTGACTTGAACTCCATTATTCGAGTGTACCCTGGGGTTGAATATCGCCCTGAACAATTTCCAGGCTTAGTTTTTCGCATGCAGAAACCGATCAAGGCAACCACCTTAATCTTCAGTTCCGGTAAAATGGTCTGTACCGGATCGAAATCGGAACGGCGGGCCCGCAAAGCCATTATGAAACTCGTCGACGAACTCAACCGAGGCGGAATCGTTATTCTCCGTAAGCCTGAGATTCAGATTCAAAATATAGTAGCGTCCGTAGGTTTAGGCGGCTATATTGATTTGGAAAAAGTAACCTACTCACTGAAACGCACCATGTACGAACCAGAACAATTCCCCGGTCTAATCTACAGAATGGACGACCCCAAAGTAGTCATACTGATCTTCACAAGTGGAAAACTCGTATGTACAGGCGCCAAGAAGGAGGCGGAGGTTCACAGAGCCGTCTCAAAACTGCAAGAAACACTTGAAGAGAAAACTCTCATAACCTACGAATCAGCGGCAAACGCCCGATAGATCGAGCGTTTATGGTTTAGAGGTTCGATTTTCTGTTGCCGCAGAAGCAAACGTGGCGTAGTGCAAATCAGCGTCGTCGTGACTTTGCAGCTTTTCTCCGCTTGTGTTTCAGTGACGATCGGTGTTGACGTTTCACGTGTTCCCATACACCGTCAGCCATACGTTTGAACGCCATTCCACATTCCTGACATTTTCGAGTCATCGTCTTAGCCAAATAGTATCAAGAGAGTAGGATTCATTTCGTGTAATAAGGTTAACAATAAATCTGCAACCGACGAGAAAACGCAAGCGAATACTACTGAAGCGAGATGTCTCTTTATCCAGTTAAAGAGCTATATAACTCACCGCATTGTATGGTAGCATTCTCTGGTGTAATGCTTAGGTAGATTGTTGGTCCTTGTTCCTGACGACTTAGAGCGTAAATTCCGGTTCGCAATAGTATCCATGAATGTTGCGGGCGGTAAGAAGGGAGGCTTGTCAGCCGCTATTATTGAAGCGATTGAGGACTGGGTCAAGAAAAACGATAAGGCCATTGCACGCGGTGCCGTGAAGATCGCGTCATGATATGTACGAGAAAATAGATAAGCAATGATTCGATATGGCAACAATGGGCATTACGAATGTGAATGTTATGGCCTTGGACCGAAAGAACTCTCTGCCTACAGAAAAACGATGTATCTCACGTAGTCGGCCCTCATCAACCCATGGCGAGTGCCAATGTATTCATGAACTCTGGCACACGTTTCTTCACGAATGCGAACATCACGTGACTTGGTTGTAAAAAAGTCGGAATCACTTAATTCTTTAAGCGAATACCTCCGGGCCTAGGAGTTCAATTATATGTACCGGTAAACTGGTGCTGAAATCCCACCCTCCGCACCAACAGCTGAACACTAGCCTATAGTCCAACTCGCCAACTTACTGGGGTAATGGTTAGATGTACGGTAAGGTGTTGAATTTCATTTTCAGTGTATTGTATGTATAACTGGTGTTAAGTCATAAACCAACAAATAGCCTCCCCCGCCTCATTCAACTCACTATGCGTACTGATAAGGTGACGGCTCATTTAGCGAATGAGCGAACCTACCTAGCGTGGGTGAGAACTGGAGTTGCAGTGATTGTGCTAGGTTTTGCGGTCGCCAGATTCGGACTAGCGCTAACGTCAGTTATGGACATAATACCAGGCATTCGGTACTCATCTGCGGTCGGGATAACCCTAGTCTTCCTAGGCGGCGTGATAGAACTATTCGCGTTCAAGAGATACCGAAAGAATCAGGAGGATATCTCAGCGAACAGATATGAGCCATCATCCTCAGCCGAAGCCATCCTCAGTATCGCAGTATTTCTGTTAGCAATATTGATACTTGCCAGACTCCTACTAAACACGTAGGCACTACGAAGAAACACAGCTGTCTGAATAATCCCCGGAAGGATCCGTACCCACAAAACTAAGCCTCCCCGGTTCTGGTAACTTAGGGACGTGGTTCCTTCCTCTGGTAACTTCTAGGGGGTGAAGTGGTAATTTTCATGGGGACTCTCACTTCAGTTGGAAGAGTGTCGAGGGCTTCTTGGTTTCGCTGTAGATATACAGCTGTTCCAGTTACTATGGCTCCATCATATCTTCTCATGTTCTCTTGGTAGGATTGCAGAGCGTGGCTAGATCCCTTGAAGAGTTCTCGACCCCGCAAATTGTCGTTAACCAAAGCTAGATTGCTATAAGCCAGAATCCATTTTTGGAGATTCTTTTCTCCTATGTGCTTGAGCAGATTTCCCGCTTTCGCAATTGTCCACCCATCAGACGAAAGAAATGGAGGAGAAGGGGTGGGTGGTGTCGCCACTACTCCACACCAATTCAACAAGCTCTTTGTATAGAATGCTTTGAATTTGTTCACCTCGAAGTATGTTTTCAGTAGCTTCAACCGCAAGTAACCCCAAAATCCGTTTTCTTTCAGCTTCATTCTGTTTGGATGCTCTCCAAGAATCCCACGCGATGAATAGGAAGAAGCTTATGAAAGCACCAAGAGCCGCGCCCAGTATTGTGTAAAATGGTTCAGTTGAAGAACCGTTGACTATAGTAGAGTTCGAAGCTAATGCTTGGAGCAATGTTCAGTAGGATGTTTGCTCGCTTTCTTTATTATCGCTTCCCATTTGTTTCCCTGTAAGCCCACGTCAATGCCAGCGGCTTCTGCTGCTAACCTAGTGATTAGATTTCTCTGCCTTCTTCTGACTCAGCAAACGATCCACAATATCGAAACTTACTTTAGTTGCTCTATAAGCAGAATCCATAACCCTCTTCCTACCGTCTTCGCTCAAGTGAATGAACGGCGGCTCTTTCCCGTGAAAGTAGCGATTCCGGTCCGACTGGAATGTGCTCAGCACACTAATCTCGTCCTTTTTGATAGCCATAATATGTTTGAGAAAATCGATTCTCTTGCTCAAAGGAATTTCGAGCAAGAACTTTCCTCTCTCGTCAAGTTCAGGCCACTGAACCCCGTTTTTCACTCCTACCTTAGGAGGTGTGCCAAACTCGATCAGGAAGGCAAGATTGAGGTTAACCTCAATATTACTCCAAGCCAAAAGAATGAAGTCTCCGAAATGGTCTATTCGTCGATAGTAATCCATCCAACCCTCATTGGGTAATCGTTTTGAACTTTGAGAAATCAATTTGGCTCTTGGTCTTTTTTCGCGGCTTTCTTTATTATCGCTTCCCATTTGTTCCCTTGTAATCCTAAATCAAGTCCGGCAACTTCCGCTGGTGTCTTTCCCTTTAGTGCCGAATGAGGCCTCAGGTAGTCGTAGTAAATTCTTTGCCCCTCATTGAAAGTTGAATCAGGTTTCTTAATTGCTCGCATAACTTTAGTTCGTTCTTTGAATGTTCCATGATAGCGTTCCATGCGGTTATTGTTAACGCGCCCTTGAATACCGATTCCTGAAATGTGAACGGCATTCGGAAATTCCTTTTGTGCGGCTGGACCGTAAGATGACAAGCCATCAGTTAGAACAACTCTCGCGTCAGTCTTAGCTACTGCCTTAGCTTCACGGAATGCTTCTCGTGCGTCAGCTACAGTTCGGCCTTGAGAAACATGATTTGCCAACAAGAATCTTGTATCGCCATCCATCAAGTGCCACAACCACACCCATTGACCCCGAATGTTTACTTTGGTTTCGTCGGCGTGGAAAACTCTTGATAACTCAGGATGTAGGGTGTCCACGTAGTCCCGCATCAATGTCACGTATTTCTTAATCCACTTGATAATCGCAACATGGCTTACATTTACGCGCTCAAATTGGTTCAAGTGGTCAACAATTTTTCTGAGGCTTACACCTTTGAAGTACAGGTCTAGGGCAACCGTGATAGCGTGAGGGTTAGATCGCATTCGCTCGAAGCCTTCATTCTTAGCGTTCCATCGGTGACTACAGGAAATGCATTTGAACCGTTGGGTTCTGTTTCCGTTCTTGTAGTATTTCCATCCCCATTTCTGAATATGAGTTGATCCACAGCAAGCACATTGTTCTTCATCAGGGCTTGTGACTTCGAGAGCAAGGTTCTTTGAGGTTACATGCTCGCGAAAGTTGAGGGAGAAAAATGTTGCATAGATATGTTTACAGGCTATCTGCCGATTTACTGCGTCAGGGCATTCGCACGCCCAATTCTCACCGTCTTTACTAACTAGGTAGTATCCGTTACCTGATTGTGACTTGACGCGATAAGCGTTCTCGTTAAGGCGCTTAATCTCGTTGCCGTTAGATAGCATCTCCCATGCTCGCAGTTGTCGGGCTTCGAGTTTGACTGCCAAATGCTTAACCAACCATGCGCTCCTATTGACACCTATAGGTGCGCAACTAATTTATAATGCTTACGCCTATAGATGGCAATAGGCGCAACGGCTAATGATGCGACGTTTCACACTCTCAATCTCAGAAGAAATGGAAAAAGCACTTGAAAAGGAACGGAAGAAGCGAATGCTTGAATCAATTCCAGAAACAGCGCGAGTCATAATAAGCGAATATCTTGCAAGGAACGAATCTTGAACGATAATCAATCTTTGAAACGAAGAGTTGAGACAGTGTATAGAGAAGCGTCAGAAGTCAAGAAGGTTGACGCAGCTCAAATCATAGGACGAGCAAACGCTCTTATCCAGTCGTACAACGAAGTGATTCGCGTAGCTAAACAAACATACGCTGAACAGATGAGTGAATTTCAAGAATTATCGGAAGTACCCCTAGTACTTATTCCAGCAAACATTACTTTGGGATATAAACGAACAGGGGAAGTTTCGGCAAAAATAACCAACGCTATGATTACTCTTGGATTTCCTACCCCTCAAGAATCTCAACCACCAGCACAGTCAGTGCCTCCAATACAAGTAAATGTGATACAACAGGTCAACCAGCTAACCAACATCAATTTCGACCAGCTCATAGAAATGATTCAGCAACAGAAAACTGTCCCTCAAGAAACCAGAGACGCCGCTGCAAACGCGGTCAAGGAATTCAATGATGAAATAGCGAAAGCTAAACCAGAGCCGAGTAAGCTCAAATCGTGTTTGGACTCCGTATTGGAAGTTGGTACACAGTTTGGAATACCGCTCCTGTTCAAAATTCTGGAGAACTGGAACAAGATTTTCATTTCGCTTCCAAAGCTGTGAGTTAAGCTAACTGAGTCTTAATGAACTTCTGAGGAAATGGCTAAAGCATTGGAGAAGGAACGCAAGAAACGACTACTGGATTCCCTACCTGAAACGGCGAGAGTAATAATTAGCGAGTATTCTGGGAAGAGAGAATGATCCACCAACATGGGTGTACGTTTTCTGAAAGTGTGCTTTACTCAAGGACAGCAAGATCCTCGCAAATCTCGCACTTGCCTTGAATCGTACGACCGAACTCAATTGCGTTGATTAGGTCGTTCATGGTTGCCTTGAAAGATTCCAGTGCTTTCACAAGGGCAGCGTAATTAGAAGCATAACGCTGTAGCTGGTCTTTCAATGCTGGGTCAGCAATAACAGCTTTCACGCTTTCGCGAAGTCGATCTGCATCAACTTGGTCGCGTGTACGCGAGAGAATTCGGCCGTCCAGTGAAAGAGTCCAGTAACCTTGAGCTGTGGGACCAACGTAATCGTCTTTGTTCAGAAAAGAGAGATCCGTTTCTAACAAAACACGCTCTATAGTTTTCTGACATAAAAATTCGAGGTCATATGAATCTCCAAAAAAGTCTGTAATTTTCTCGGAGAGTGTCATTCGCTTCTTTACCTGTTTAGCTAACGCGTCCTTAATTTCTGATCCGTTCCTATCGGCGGTATTGTCATATGACTTGATGGTGCGAGCTAACTCTGCTATAGCGTTCAAAGCAGGTTTGTAGCCAGATTCTAGATGTTGATAACCATAATATTCGGGCTTTCTTTCCTCAAGTATGACTTCCCCCGATTTGGAGTGCCCCTTTTTCCAATCTACGTCGAATTCTATGTCTGTCAGGTATGCTTTTTGAAACGGACCGACTAGCTTAATCTTGACGTTTGGCCACTTCTTGTAAACTCGTTCACAGACCTTTTGTCCATGCTCGCGTTTCTCTTCTCTTTCCCTAAAAAACGCTCTAGCTTGGAAGAAGCCCG
>Ga0209517_10004561_pt1 | contig 18145 bp, 16 predicted proteins | sample PeaSoiMetSII2010_FD_187695 | JGI IMG/M metagenome (GOLD analysis project Ga0209517, IMG submission 187695) | Peat soil microbial communities from Weissenstadt, Germany - SII-2010 (SPAdes) (version 2) | ecosystem: Environmental > Terrestrial > Soil > Wetlands > Peat | place: Germany...
AGACAATCCTTTTCCTTCCCTCAACTTGCGCCCATCTTGCGCCCCAACTTGCGAATAGACCCCACGCATGTTTTGTTGTCTGCACGATGGCTCACGACTCGCCGACGCCGCGACTACGATTGGCCTCAGCGCCGCGGCTACGCCTGGTCTCGATGGCGATCGTGCTCGCGGCCGCGATCCCGGGATGCTACTACGCGGGATTTTACTACTACAGCGCAAATGGCGGCGGCAGTGAGGCCGCGATCGGCGAGGAGCATCAGATGGACTTCCCGGAGGCGGACGCTTTCGTGCTCACGCAAGACGCGCTGCACGGCGCCGGGGTTCTGTTCGAGGTCAAGCCCCAGGAATCGCTCGTGACGCTCTGGCAGAAGGCCGACAACGCACCCGGATTTTTCGCCGGACTAGCCGGCGTGCAGCCCAGGTATCGCTACGAGATCCAGGCCGTTTCCGAGGGCAGCACGAAGAGCAAGATCGTGGTCAATGTCCGGGCCGAGGACGTGCCGGACAAGGACCTGCCGCTCTACAAGGCCAGCACCCGGCTCGACCTGTTCAACAAGATCGATCAGGTCGCGGCGCTCACGCCACCGCCGTCAAAGCTGCCGCGTACCGGCGGCGTCAACTTCGCGCTATTGCCCAGCGAAGACTTGCGGGGACTCGCCAAGCGAACGACAGGAAACGCCGACAATTGGCGCCAGATCGCGAAGGACAACGGGCTCTCCTCGCCCAACGATGTGACGCCGCTTCAGACTATCTGGGTAAGTGACAGCCTGCTCGGCAGCGCGCCGAAACAATCCAGACCCTCGGATTCACCAGGTCAATGAGATTGACCTGGCTTAGTCGACAGAGTCTGCGGCGGGTTCGCCCTCGTACTCAGGGCAGAGCCCTGACGGGCTCACTGCGGCCACGACGGTCAAGAACTGCTCAAAGGTCATCTGCAGGTTCAGAAATCCGCCTTGGCAGAATACCCAGCCGTAGTAGTCGAGGATCTCATCAGGAATCATCACGGGCAGCCGTGGCAGCGTTGAAACGGTCGGAAACTGGCGAGGCCCGCCGAGTTGGACACTCTTCAACGCCTCGGAAGCACGATGATCAGGCTGGCCGACCGCATCGCGATCCCAGAGTGACACAACCTTGGCCTTCGAACTTCTCGCCATGCTCGACCTCCGATCCACCACCCCTCACCTACTTGTGCCCCATCGCTATATTAGAGCCGGGCAAAGTTCGGTCAAGGGTTGCACGGCAGCAACTTCAGCCATCGGAGTGCAGTTTTCGCCTGCGCAAAGCCGCGATAGGAGGGTAAGTACTTGAAAACATTATGATTTCATCGCTGGAGGCAATCGTACTCGGGACCGTTCAGGGACTTGCGGAATTCCTCCCGATTTCGAGCTCCGCCCATCTCGCGATCATTCCCTGGATGCTGTTGTGGCCCGATCCGGGGCTGGCCTTCGATGTCGCGCTGCATCTGGGAACGCTGGTCGCGCTGCTGGCCTACTATTGGCGCGATTGGAGCAAAATGGGAATAGCGCTGGTCGCAGGAGGACAGGACCAGCGGCGTCTGCTGTTGCTGCTCGTGATCGCGTCGGTTCCGGGTGCGATCGCCGGTCTCGCTCTGGAGCATCAGGCCGAGACGATCTTCCGCTCGCCGCTTCTGATCGCCACGACCCTGGCTGCGTTCGGCGTGGTGTTGTGGACCGCGGACTGGGCCCGGCCACAAGGGCGAACGATAAGCGAAATGACATTCGCCGACGCGCTGCTGATCGGCGTAAGTCAGGCGTTCGCGATAGTGCCCGGAGTATCCCGTTCAGGCGCGACGATCACCACCGCCCGGCTGCTTGGAATACGGCGCGAGGACGCCGCCAATTTCTCCTTCCTGATGGCGACGCCGATAATAGCAGGCGCCGGTCTGGTCGAATCGCGCAAGATCATTCACGAGGGCCTCAACCAACCGATGATCCTGGGGTTCCTCGCCGCGACGGTATTCGGGCTGCTCGCGATCGCGGGCCTGCTGCGTTTCCTCCGCAGCCGCAGCTACGCGGTGTTCGGAGGGTATCGGCTGGCGTTCGCGGCGCTGGTCGCGCTGATATATTTCACGCGCCCCACGCTGTGAAGTCCCAACCGCCCAGGGCCGGACACCATTCCGGCGATCACTTCGCCGATGCCGTCGACGACGCCGCTGCGCTCCGGCGAAGCTTCGGGATCGGGCTCGCGCTATGCGTCTTCAACGTGATCACGGGCGCGATGTTGCCGGTGATCACGCGCTACGGTGCGCTCAACCTGGAACCGCTGCTCTTTTGCGCTGCCGCGGTTTCTATCGCTGCGCTATGCCTGGCCTTCACGCTCTATCGCCGCGGCGAGCTCGGCATCCTGATCGATCCCGAATATCTGCCCCGTCTGTTTTCGATCTCGATCGTCGGCACGGTCCTGACCAGTCTGGCGCTGATCTACGGCCTGCGCCGAATCGACGCGGTCGCGGGCGTGCTGCTGTTGCAGAGCGAGCCGGTCTACTCGCTGTTGCTCGCGACGCTGATAGTCGGCGAGCGCCCCTCGCTTCGCCAGTTTGCTGCGACTGCGACAATTATCGCCGGCATCGTCCTGGTGCTGGCGGGCGGCGGTTTCTCGCCGGCCTACGCGGCGTTCCTGGTCGCCCTCACGCCGCTGTTCTGGCAGGGCTCGCACGTGGTGTCGCTCAAAGTGATGCCGCCGCTGAGTCCCATCTGCCTGGCGGGCGCGCGCTATATATATGCCGCCTTCGTGCTGTGCGGAATCCTGATCGCAATTCACCCGGGCGCGATCGTTCAGTTGGCTGATTGGGGCGCGCTGGCGGTGGTGATTTCAACCGGAGTGGTCGTGTATTTTCTGGGTACCTCGTCCTGGTACGCCGCGATCAGCCGTCTTTCGCTGGCCTGGACCACCGCGCTGGTGGTGCCTGGTATCCCGCTGCTGTCGATAGTTTTCGCCGTGATGTTTCTCGGCGAGCACGCCAGCCGGCGCGAAGTGATCGGAATCGTGATCGCCGCGGCAGGAGTCGTCGCGCTGGTCGCCGGCGCCGACCCCCATCGCAAGACGACGCCAGCGCTCGAAGCCGCCGAAGCGATTCACGTCCCGCTGAGCTGACCCGTCCGGACTGCTCGAGGCAGGTCCAATTCGGGCAAAGATATAGTTGACTCATCAAGCATATTACGCTACGATCTGGGTATGGCGAACGAACCAAAAACCCTTCAGGAAGCGATTGTTTACTTCGCGGACCCGGACAATTGCTTGAACTATCTGGTAGAGCGGCGCTGGCCGGATGGCGTCGTGAAGTGTCCGACTTGCGGAAGCGCGAACGTGGCGTTTGTACCGTCGCGCCGTCTCTGGCAATGCAAGACCCGCCACGACCGGTGCCAGTTCAGCGTGAAGGTCGGAACCATCTTTGAGGACTCGCCGCTCTCGCTGAGTAAGTGGCTGGCCGCGATGTGGATGATCACAAACTGCAAAAACGGGATCAGTTCTTGGGAGATTCACCGCGCGATCAAAGTGACTCAGAAAACCGCGTGGTTCATGCTGCATCGGATTCGCCTCGCGATGCACCCAACCGGCAATGTAAAGCTGTCGGGCGAGGTTGAAGTAGACGAAAGCCTTATAGGCGGCCTTTCCCGATTCATGCACAAGGAAAAGCGCGCGCGTGTCATCAAGGGTACTGGCGGGAAAGACAAAACCGCCGTCATGGGAATGGTTGAACGCGGCGGGCGGGTTCGCGCTTTCGTAGTAGACAAGCGAACCAAGAAAGAGCTTCAAGACAAGATTCGCGAGCACGTCAAGGCCGGTGCCGCGATTTTCACCGATGAGTTTCTGTCCTATGACGGACTCGACATTGACTACCGGCACGCGGTTATCAATCACGCGGTCGAATACGTCAACGGGAACGTCCACACTAACACCATTGAGAATTTCTGGAGTCTCTTGAAGCGTGGCCTGAAAGGAACCTATGTGAGCGTCGAGCCCTTCCACCTTTTCCGCTACATCGATGAGCAAGCCTTTCGCTACAACACTCGCAAGGTGAGCGGCGGAGATTCGGAGCGCTGTAGCGAAGTGGCCAGCCATATTCTTGGCAAACGTCTGACCTATGCGGAACTTACCGGCAAGGTCGGAGAAACGTCGAATAACTAATCCTTTTCGCCGGAGTCGCGGGCCGCGACGGAAGGTTTGACTTTCCGTTTCGGTCCGGGTCTTTTAGGATTCGCATCAACCCGCTTTCGGTACGCCTTTTCGCGGCGGACAAGCTCATCGTGCGGAACCGCCAGCACGCGATCTACCAGGTCCGTGAAGGCGTCGAATTCGGGGTTGCGGGCTTTAGGTGTCAAGACCGACCTCCAGCGTCTAAGTCGGGCAGTAGGTGCAGCGTCTCGCCATCATACGCCGCGATCAGCCAATTGATCGTAGCGCCCTCGGCTGCCTTTTTCAGGCGCGCGATCTCCGAACCGCTCACGCCAGCTTTCCCGCCTTTCAACTGGATCAAACGAACGTCCAGCAGGTCGGCATTGTTTCGACCTAACCGGAAAGCGATACCATCAATGATGCCGGTTCGCGGCGCGCCCGTGTCGCCCTCGAAAAACGCCAGTCGCCAGCCATGCGCTTTACAGTACAGCCGCAGAGCCTCTTTGCTTGCGGCCTCGGATGCGCGCGCCTTCGCGAACGCGCCTAAGCGCTTGCGGGTTTGAACTGCCTTGCGGGCAGCCGCGCGTCGCTTGCGCGTGCGAGCCGCTTTCTGTCCCGCCGATAGATCAGTCATCGCCCGATGGCTCCTTGGCCTTTCTATGGAGCCGGGTTGTTAAACACCGGCGGACCTTCATTCTGAAGTTGTGGCAGCAATAGCCTGTAATAGGAATCTGACATGGGATTCTCTAGGAAATGTTCGCGAATTGTGGAACAGCACACATCCGCGAGCTGGAGAGCACGAGACGCTTTTGAACTGCCGAAGTAGACAGTATCTGCAATGTGGATTGCTTGTGGCCCCAAGCTTTTGAGCGGTAATCCATACTTTACGTTCCCACGGCAGAGGGCCAAGCTTTCGGCAATAGCCTCCTCATAGTGACCGGCATCATCAGAAATCCAGACGACTTGATCTGTGGGGAAGGTCGTATGTACCCACACATCAACGCTATGCAGGCACATCGCGAACGCGAAATCATGCACCGTGCGTTTCGTACCGGGCGCGGTGGCCGCAACGTATTTCTTAAAGCCCGCCTTGTTCACGGGCGGAGATTGGAATACGGGCAGTCGATTCTCGAACGCGATGTTTAAGACACCGGACAGCAATTCATCCGCGCGTTTTCGTTTTCTGCCATCGCGCAAGTCGCGGAATAGCTGACGGCCCTTAATCTCGCGGTGTCGGTTCGGCTGCAATTGTTCTAAAGCCTTAATTACCGGCGGCCACTGACTGTCCATGTTCAACAAGACCGCAGCCACGATAGCGAAAGGGCTATCCTCATCGTCAACGCCGGTTTCGTCTGAATAGGCCACGAACACGACGGTCTTACCCTCCGGCCCCAGCAAGATCGCGAGGCTCATAGCGAACCTCGCGCTTTTTGCTCAGCCGATTCCCCTGCCCGGCATTTGAGCATACCCGGCTTGATGAGGCAAGTATATCTGTGCCCCAATTCGCATTCATTCGCCTGCGCTGTAAGTATGTATTAGTAGGCGGCCCGTGGCCCGCACTCGGGATCGAGAGCTGAACGCTGATGGAATCGAACCAGAAGACGGGAAAGCCCGGCAAACCGGGAAAACCGCCGCAGCCACAGATCCCCTCCAGCTTATGGCTATTGTGGCTGATATTCAGCGCCTGGCTGATTTGGAACTCGGTCTCCCAGTGGAGCAAGCCTGCCACCGAAGTAGAGATTCCGTACTCCATTCTTCTGGCCCAGGTCAGGGCCGACAACGTATCGCAGGTGCAAATCGCCGAGGCGGAGATCAGCGGCCAGTTCGTCAAGCCGGTGCTCTGGCCCGAGCCGAAACCGAAAGCCGAAGAGCAACCGGAGCATCCGCCAGAGCATCTGGAGGCCGCGCCCAAGCAGGCACCCGCGGCGCCTGCGGCCGCCGCCAAGCCGGCTCCAGCGGCCGCAGAGCAGGCGCCGATCGCTTACAGCAAATTTCGCACGGCGTTTCCGGCTACGGTCGGAGATCCCAACCTGATGCCCCTGCTCGAGTCTCACAAGGTCGTGGTGGACGTGGCTTCCACAACCCACTCGTGGATGGTCGAGATGCTGATCGCCTGGGGTCCGATGCTGCTCTTGATCGGCTTTTTCTGGTGGATGACCGCCAGCGCCGGGCGCAGCCAATCGGGACTGTTCGGCTTCGGCCGCATGAAGCTACACCGTTACAGCAGCGATCAGCCCAAGGTCACTTTCGCCGACGTGGCGGGAGCGCAGGAGGCCAAGGCGGAACTTCAAGAAGAGGTGGACTTCCTCAAGCATCCCAAGCGCTATCACGATATCGGCGCGCGCATCCCCAAGGGCGTCCTGCTGGTCGGGCCGCCCGGTACCGGCAAGACGCTGCTGGCGCGGGCCGTTGCGGGCGAGGCTGAAGTGCCGTTCTTCAGCATCAACGCCTCGGAGTTCGTCCAGATGTTTGTCGGAGTCGGCGCCAGCCGCGTGCGAGACCTTTTTCGCCAGGCCAAGGAAGCCGCGCCCGCGATCGTTTTCATCGACGAGCTCGACGCGGTCGGACGCCGCCGCGGCGCCGGCGTGGGAACAGTGAACGACGAGCGCGAACAGACCCTCAATCAGTTGCTGGGCGAGCTGGACGGCTTCGACCCGCGCGCCGAGGTGATCATTCTCGCCGCCACCAACCGGCCCGACGTGCTCGATCCCGCCCTGCTGCGCGCCGGCCGCTTCGATCGGCAGGTTGTGGTCGGCCCGCCCAATCGCGAAGGACGTGAAGGAATTTTACGCATCCACTCGCGCGAATTGCGCCTGGCCTCGGACGTCGATCTCGTCGCACTGGCGGCTTCGACCATCGGCCTGAGCGGCGCCGACCTGGCAAACCTGTGCAACGAAGCCGCGCTGGTCGCGGCACGCCACCAGCGCGAGCAGGTCACGATGGCGGACTTCGAGGAGGCCAGCGACAAAGTCCGGTTGGGCGCCGCGCAAGCGCAACTGGTCGATCCCGCCGAGCGCCGCGTCGTCGCCTACCATGAATCCGGCCACGCGGTGGTGGCATGGCTCACGCCCGGCGCCGATCCGGTTCAGAAAGTCACGATCGTTCCGCACGGCCAGGCGCTCGGATTGACCCAGCAGGTGCCGACCGCTGAGCGGCACAATCTGAGCCGCTCGTATCTGATGACGCGGCTGGCCGTGATGCTGGCCGGACGGACCGCCGAGGAGATCGTGTTTGGCGAGATCACCACCGGCGCCGAGAGCGATCTCGTCGAGGCCACCAGCATCGCGCGCCGGATGGTCGCGCGCTGGGGAATGGGAACCCTCGGCCTCGCTGCCTACCAGACCGATGAGCAGCAACCTTTCCTCGGCTACGAGCTCGCTCGCGGACACGACTACAGTGAAGCCACCGCCGCCCGGATCGATCGCGAGATCCAGGAGATGCTCGAGCAGGTGCATCAACAGGTCCGGCGTTTGCTGATCGATGCGCGCGCTCGGCTCGATGAAGTAGTCGAAACGCTTCTCCAGCATGAGACCGTAAGCCACGACGATCTGCAGCGTATCCTGGGACCGCACGCGGCGGCCGCGGCGCAACCGATCGAGCCCGCCGCCAGCGCGCATGCCGGGCCGGCGCTCACCAAAAAAGAATCAGCGCCTGAACCGGCGGCGAAGGAGACCCGATCGCCGGAAGCGCGCGGTCCGCTGAGCATGCGCAGCAAGCCGCCGACGACCTGAGTTATCTATCCGGTCCGGCTTCGCGCCACGCCCCGTTCGGACCAGTTCGAATAGGTTGACTAAGGGGTCAGGGCTGGTCTTTAGTGACGCTGGGCGCGAATCGAAGCGGTCGAGATTTTTTTCCGAACTCCACAGCGAGGAATTCGTCATGGCACGACTCGTCAGACACGATAAGAATGCTCCTTATGAAATTCCGGCGGGCACCGAGCTTCCGGCCTACATCTGCGCCTGCGGTCTCTCGAAGAACAAGCCGTTTTGCGACGGCTCGCACCGCAAGACCCGCGACGAGACTCCGGGTGAAACCTACAGCTACGACGACAACGGCCGCGTGAGCCTGATCAAGCAGTACTAGCCGAACTGTCGCAGCCTTCTAACCACTCGATCGCGCAGGCCGCTGCGCTGCCGGAACCCGGCCGGCGCATCGGCGCGCGATTGTTCGCGCGCGCCGCCGCTCCCCGCTTCGCGATTCCTATTCTGCTCGCCGCCGGCGCGGCGCTGTATCTGGTCAATCTCGGCGGCTATCCGCTCTACACCAAGGGTGAACCGCGCGAGGCGGTGACGATCTTCGATATCGTGCACGGCGGTGGATGGATCCTGCCGATGCGCGCCGGGGTCGAGATTCCCTCCAAGCCGCTGATGATGCACTGGCTGGGTGCGATCCTCTCGATCGCGGCTGGGCGGGTCAACGAATGGACGGTGCGGCTGCCCTCCGCGATGCTCGCGATCGCCGCGATGATTGCCTGCTACCTGTACGTACGCCGCCTGTTTGACGATCGCATCGCGATGCTGTCGGCGCTGATGCTCGGTACATCCGTTCAGTATCTGCAAGCGGGCGGCGGCGCGCGCGTGGACTCGACGCTGACTTTTTTCATGACGGTCGCGTTCTTCGAGTTCATTTCGATCGCCGAGGGATTGTCGCGCCGCTGGCTCGTGATGTATCTCGCAGTCGCCGCCGCAGTCCTTACCAAAGGGCCGGTGGGCGCGCTGCTGCCCGCGTTGGTCGCTCTGATCTGGATCGCGATCGAACGGCGATGGGACCTGATCGGCAGGTTCCATCTGCTGCCCGGCGCAGCGATCGTGGCGATCCTCGGCGGCGGATGGTATCTCGCCGCCGGCTACGCCGGGGGCCTCGATTTCTTTCGCAAGCAGATCGTCGCCGAGAACCTCGCTCGCTTCGCCGGCGGTCCGCAGTTCAGCGAAGGCCACGCGCATCCGTTCTACTATGTCGAAGCGGCCCTGCTCGCGGGCTTTATGCCGTGGTCGCTGTTGATCCCAGCGCCGGCGATCCGGCTCGCGCGCTACCCGCGTCCGCTCGGCCCGCGCCTTCGCTATCTGGTCGTCTGGTTCCTGACGGTACTGATTTTCTACAATCTGGCGCGAAGCAAGCGCGGAGTTTACCTGTTGGCGCTTTATCCCGCGCTGACCTCGATCATCGCCGTATCGCTGGGCGATGCGTTTTCAACCAATCAGACCCGTTCGCGGTGGCTCGGGGCCTTCGCTTCGCTGGCGGGCTTGACGTTGGCGGCGGCCGGATGCGCGGCTATCGCGGCGCCGCTGATGCTCAAAATGAATCCGGCCGCGTGCGCCGGCCTGCTCGCACGCTTCAATATCTCCACCTCCGGCTTCATGCCGGCGCTCGGGCACGCGATCGGCGCACGCTGGATTGTAGCGATCGTCCTGGCGCTCGCAATCGCGGCTCTGGGCGTCTTTCTGATCGTTGTGCGGCCCGTGTTAGAGGCGACGGTCGCCCTGATCGCCGCGGGCGTCGTATCTATCACGCTGGTGGCGAACCTGTTCGTGCAGCCGGCGATCGCCAACACCATCGGGCTTAAGGCGTTTACCGCCGATGCGATGTGGATCGTTGGCGCGATGCCCGTCGCCTATCTGGAAGGGCTGAATTACGACGTGGCCTTCTACAGCGGCCGGAGTATCCCGATCGTCCGGCTCGGCGATCGCGATCAGCCCGACTACCTGTTTTGCTCGGAAGACGCCTTCGATCGCATGGACGCGGCGCAGAGCGGTGGATTCAGCCTCGTCCTCACCAGCGGTCCGACCGAACTCAACGACACCGGCGGCATGGTGCTGCTGAAGCGCGTGCGACGGTGAGACTTCAGGTTGAGGGCCGCCGCGGTGGTTCTCGACAGTCGCGGAATGCCCTACCCACGCCGCGCTCTTGAACGACACAGGCAGAGCGGCGAAGCTCTTTCAGCGTTGCATGGGCGCTGGGTGCGAAACCGGTCCCTCCCAGCGCTGCTGGAAAGGCAACGGACCAAAACGGGCGTGGGGCGTTCCAGACCAGACGCGCCAGTCTATATTATGAGGAACTGGAATCGAGACCCAAAACGAAAATCCCAGTTAAGATGACCGGCCCGAGAAATCAGCACTTCCTCCCGCGAGCCGCTCACCTTCGTCACTTCTGCGTTCCGAGTAGGCCGGGCTTTATATATCTGTATATGCGCGGGCGAGAGCCGCGAATCGTAAACATTGCGAACGTGGCGAACGAGACCCTCTTGTACTCCGTTGCGCAGGCGGGCAACTACAGCCACGACTGGGAAACAAGATTCTTCGCACCTCTTGACGGCCAGATCGTACCGATAGTCGCAAGATTAAACGACTCGATACAGCACGTACCGGTTGAACTTGCAGCCGGTGAAATGCCCGCGCTTCTAACGTTCATCGCCTTTCAATGTTTCCGCACTCCGGCGTTCAGAGATCTGCGCTCACGACACATTTCCGAAATGGTGGCAGGGGCTCGGGTCGGCCTCAGCCTTGATGACCTCCGCAGGGCGGCGCCTGCCGATCTGGCTCTCCCATCATCCGACGAGGAACTGAAAAGTGTCCTGCACGAAGCACTGGACGACGTGCAGGCGTGGGTGCGGACAAGAGGTCGTGGCTGGAGTTTATGCCTGACATCGCGAGGCGGCTCTTCGAGACTCTTCAGCGCATGAGAGTCGAACTGTTGACGGCTACTGAGTTTTTCGTGACTTGCGACCAGCCGGTGGTGACCGAATATGGGGCTGAGTCTGGTCCTGCCGAGGTATTTTTTCCAATCGGCTCGCACCGCGCTCTGCTCTTCAGCCGAGGCGGCAACAACGATCCCAAAGCCATACGAGCGCCATTGCCGACGAGGGGAATCAGCAGTTCCGAGGCTCGTCAGTTCAATCACCGGACGGTTCGCTCCTCAGAGAATTTTCTCTACGCGGCAGTTAATCGCGACGGCATAAGGAACCTGTTCGACGCCACGAGCAAGCCACAACGGCTACGCCAGGTCGGAGTTCACGAAATATTAGGCATAACGAAATAGCAAACCTGATCCTGTCAGAGCCGCCCTGGAATCCAGCGCGGCGGCGGTTCGGGGTTCCTCGGGTGACGGAAGAGGAAAAGTAACACGGCGTCGATCCTCCGCCGGATAGCAAAACCCTCTGGACGCGTGCGACGGTGAGACTTCGAGTTGACTCCGTCAGGCGCGCCGCTTCGCAGCGTCGCGATGGCGATGGCGCGGGGTCTCGTCGACCGCGCGGCTCAGTAGCCGCATGGCGGACCGAAAACGAGACGCGGCGCGGGCATTTTACAGTGGGGGCAGGGGCGTGTTATTGTCCGACAGACAGGTGTCTGCGGAGTGTTCGGTGTGACCGCAGAGAGTCAAAGCTCAGCCCTGACAAAAGCCCGGGGCGCGCTCTTCCAAAAGAGAAGCCAGCTGATTGACTTCGCCGTTGGACTAATCCTGGGAATCGCCTGCGGGGTCTTCAGTCCGTCCCTCAACCGCGCCGTCGGATCCGGCGTCGGCATCGTCGTGGGCCTCATATTCGGATTGTTGGTATCCTCGCTGCACCGCGATCGAGCCGGCGCCGGCCTCATAGTGGGACTCGTCTTCGGATTGCTGTTCCTGCCGCGCACCGGGGCCCGCGTTGAAACCTCGCTGTTCGGCCAGTCGAAGGCGACTGAAGTTCAGTCGTTCGAGGGTATTGCGGTCCCCTGTGATATGCCAGACCAAACCTGCTATGCCTACGTCGTAAGTGTCACCAATGTGGGGTTAGAGGACGCGAGCCGCGCGCGGCTGTTCATCAGTCCGCCTGATCAGGTGACGTTGCTAAACCCACTGCATCCGAAGAAAATAACCGTACCCGACGGGCTTGAAGAAGCGGTCGGTGCCAAGTCCTCCCCGGGCGAAATCAGTGGAGATGTGGTCGTTGAGATCGATCTGCTGGCCCCAGGCCAGAAGCTGGAACTCCATTACCTTGGGTGTACTGGCCATCGCGATCTTTCGCATTCGAGACTGAAGGCGTTCTTCTCGCTGCGAAACTGGCCAACCGCTTTTTCGGCCGCGAGTCCGAAGGGGTCCGCTAAGGTCGCCTTGGAGCCCGCGAAGTTTTTGGCGTACCAGGACGAAGATCACGGGCTTCCGCTGGCGAACCAAACCTTTGGCGCATTGCCCCACCAAACCAGCCCTTTCCCCTTTGACCAGGCATTGCAAAACGCCGCCACCATCTACGAATCGGCTCTGGACGAAATCGTTCTTCTGGATCGCGGGAAGGCGCAAGACATAACCAACGCGCAATTGATCGCCGATACACTCCATTATGCTCTTAACAACGGCACCCGGGACGACCTTTTGCCTGCAGCTCCCAACTCAATTGCTTTGCACAACGGCTATGAGAGTGGCGCGCTAGCGCTCTTCAATGATCAACCATTTCTGGAAGACGGAAAGGCAGGCGACGCCCATCTGGCCGGGTTCAGCGCGAGTTCCTGTTCCCCGCTCGGATTCTGTCTTGTCCTCGACGGCGCCACCGGAGGCGATGATGCCTTCGCAATCATGGGCCAGCTAGCGGCGCACCAACAATTCGAGAAACACTTAACGTATCCTAAGATGCGGTACTTACACGACGCTGAGGAGATCGCGGGTTGGATCGTCAATAGTGTGCAGGATCCGATCGCTCCTCCAAATAGCTTCGGCGGATACTTCGTAGGCTTTCCCGATACTGGCCAGGCGTCCCCGCACCGAGCGCTGGAACGCGGTAAGTCAACTGCGGACAATGCAGCCATCTACGCGGCGTTCACCATGCTCGCGTCTGCTGAGGCTGGGCTTGGGCATACTGACCAAGCCACTAGATGGACTACACACGCGAATGTGGCCGGCCATTTTGTCGAATCGATGCTCGACTCCAGCGAAGGGCTCTTCTACGCAGGAACGGTCCCGGCACCCGTTCAGCTAGGTCCCGGCGCTGTCCCAATAGAACCGGTAGTCCGTAATGACGTTCTCGACCACTTGGACGCCGACACCAGAGCCACGCTGGCACTAGCTTCCTCGTCACTCTATCCGAGTAGCATAAACTGGAATCTTCTTCTTCAGTACGTTCTCGCGACTTTTCCGCAGACCGTGACTCTTGGCGGTAAAACTGTTGGCGGCGAGAGCGTTTGCAGCCAGACTTCCGGCTGTCAAACCTCCCGAGGGTTCGACGTCGTTGATACTCCGGGGTCGAAGAACAACGGCGTGGTGTGGGAGGCCGTTCAAGCAACGCACTACAGCGTGGGTATCGAGTTCCAGGGGTTCGCCGTGGGCGAAGTGGCGTTTCGACCCGATGTCGACGACGCAGGATTGAGGCTCAACGTTTTGGTGTTGGACGATGGCGGCGGTCGCCTTGCCGTGAAGAGCAGAGAAGAGGAACAGCGCCCAAGCAAATTCAACTACTATTTCGTCTCCGAGATGCCGAACAGGTCTCTACGCGTCCGGGCACCGTCCGATGAAAGATCGCATCTGCTGATAAGCAGCGTGGTCAAGCGCAGGCTTTGATGCTGTCCCCACCGACGGCGTGGACAACTGCCTAGGCCGGACCGGCTGCGGTTCGTACGGCTGTAAGACCCTGCCCGTCAACTCTCGACGCGATCCCGATCATCGAGCCCGGGACAGTAATGCGCCGACACTACCCGGCGGCCATGATGATAACGCCCATCACGCCGCGAGGGTTGGGTTTCAACCCGAGGCAGGGGTTGATTGGGCGGCCTTCGCGGCGTCGCGATGGCGATGGCGCGGGGTCTCGTCGTAGACCGGCGCCATCCCGCGCGGGCGGGTCTTGTAGCGCCGGTGCGTCCACAGGAACTGCTCGGGATAGCGGCGCACGGTGTCCTCGACCGCCTTGAGGAACCGGCGGGTGTTCTCCTCGATATCCCGCTCCGGTTCGCCGCTCCGTTGCAGGGGAATTTCATCGTGGATCATGATTCGATGGCTCCGGTTATCGGGCTGGCGAACGATGAACGCCGGCACCACCGCCGCGCCCGAAAGCACCGCGATTCGCGCCAGACCGCTGGTGGTCGAAGCGGGCTCGCCGAAGAACGGCAGGAACAGCGCCTCGCTACGCTTGGCGTTCTGATCGAACGGAATCCCGATCACGCCGCCGTCTTTGAGCGCGCGGAGCACGGCGCGCGCGGCCGAATGCTTGCGGAGGGTGTCGACGCCGGCGCGATCGCGCACGAAGGTCGCGATCGCGTCGCCCGCCAGAAACCTCTGGGTGTGATGCACGAGGCTGATCGGGTAACCATGCATCGCGTGCGCGATCGCCAGCAGCTCGAAGTTGCCGAAATGGGCGCTCAGGACGAGAATGCCGCGCTTCGGATCGCGGGCTTTGAGCTCGTGAAAATACTCAAGGCGGTCGTAGCCCACGCGCTCCTTAAGCCTGCGGTAGAAAAACCCGCCCATCCGGATGTATTCGGCTCCGGCGCGGCCGAGATTGATATACGAGGCGCGCAGGATTCGCTTGCGCTCGTCGAGCGGGCGATCGGGAAACGCGAACGAAAGGTTCTTGAGCCCGATCTTCACGTGCCGCCGATCGAGCAGATAGGCGACGAATCCGCACGCGACTCCGATCGGATAGAGGATGAAGTCGGGAATCAGGCTGAGCGCGTGCAGCATCGCGACCATCAGGTAGTACAGCGCGCGGCTGCCCGGACCGAGCACCGGCGGCCTGCGCGCGGCCGGCTGATGCTTGCCGGCCCGATCACCGGCGGCGTCGGTGCTCTCGCGGATCTCGCCGACGGGAGCGCGTGCGGGTGAGGGTCCTGCGGCCAAATTTTGATCTGCTTTCAATCCGATCACGAGCGATGTGACGCCGGCGCTACGGCAGCGAGATGTCGGCCAGCCGATCGCGCTTGGGCGCCTTGGGAATCACCACCAGGCCCGAGTCGGTAACGAAAAAGCGCTTGCGATCGCGGTCGAGGTCGTAGCCGATCTCTTCGCCCTCCGGGATATAGACGTTCTTGTCGATGATCGCCCGCCGCACGCGCGCGCGCCGCCCGATCTCCACGTAATCCATGATCACTGAATCGTCGACCTCGCTATACGAATGCACGAAGACCGAGCGCCCCAGGATCGAATTGCGCACCGCGCCGCCCGAGATGATGCAGCCCTCGGAGATCGTCGAATGCAATGCCAGTCCGCGCCGCCCTTCTTCGGCAAACACGAACTTGGCCGGCGGCTGACCGTAGTAGGCGGTCCGCAGCGGCCAATTCGGATTATACAGGTTGAGATGGGGCCGCGCGTCGCGCAGATCCATGTTGGCGTCGAAGTACGACTCCAGCGTACCGACGTCGCGCCAGTAGCTTAAGTTCTCCTCCAGGTCGCCGCGGATATGGTTGGTCATGAAGTTGTACGCATAGACCGGGACGCGGTCGATCAGGCCCGGAATGAGATTGTGGCCGAAGTCGTGCTGGCTGCCGGCCTCCTGCGCGTCCTCGATCAGCGCCGCCTTCAACACCTGCGGGTCGAAGAGGTAGTTTCCCATCGAGGCCAGGCACTTGCCCGGCGCGCCCGGCATCGAGCGCGGGCTTTGCGGCTTCTCCTCGAAGCCGACGATCCTGAGCCCCGAGTCTACGTCAATCACGCCGAACTGGCCGCTCTGATCGATATCCACCGGCAACGCGGCCACCGTAACCGCGGCCTTGCGCTCGAGATGGAAATCGAGCATCTGCTCCACGTCCATCCGATAGACATGGTCGGCGCTGAACACCGCCACGATATCGGGTTTACTATCCTCCAACAGGTTCAAGTTCTGGAAGATCGCGTCGGCAGTGCCCTGATACCAGCTCTCGCCCATCCGCATCTGCGCGGGCACCGGGGTTATGAAGTGATCCGGCAGCATCCCGCCGAACTGCCATCCGTCTTTCAGATGTTCGATCAGCGACTGCGATCGCCATTGCACGAGCACGTAGATGGCGTAAATTCCCGAGTTCACCAGGTTGGACAGAACGAAGTCGATGATCCGGTACTTGCCGCCAAATGGGACGGCCGGCTTGGCGCGTTCCCTGGTCAGCGGATGTAGACGGGTGCCCTGCCCGCCCGCCATTACGAACGCGAGCGTTCTCATCGCAACCCGCTACTAAAGCCTTTCGCCATCGCAGATACCCTTCCGGCAGTATAAAAGCACTGTTCTGAGCGGGGAAGCCTCGCCGCGCTTTAATCGTCTATTTTACGAACGGACCGGCCCCGAGTCGCGCGCCGCCCGGTCTAAAGGCGGCCATGGCGGCGATCCCCGACGGCGAATAGCCGGCGGCCGCCTTGATGGCGGATTAGGGGCAGTTTTCCCACCCCCTTGTTTCAAATCAGTCACTGGAATTCGGAATATGCACACGCCCATGCGAATCGGTCAGGCCGCTTGGCGCTCGGCAAAAGGCTTGATTTCCGGTGTTTTTCGCAAGCCCGAACGGCTCCGGGGTCGAGGCATGGGCCTTGCTTGAAACGTTCGTCAGTCTTTTACGTCTAAATGTGCTGAGGAGAGAGAGTGGGCTCCCGGCGAAGGCCTCTCAGGGAAGGGAGGAGGTGAATATGCAATCAGTTGCAAGCACACGTGATATCCGGACCGATGACGTTCCGGGAGTGGTTTACAGGACGGTTTGCCAGAACCCTGGCTGCGGTTTCAGTTTCGACCTGAGAATCACGCCCAAGAACGCCGGACTGCTCGGCGGTACGCTCGAATGTCCGCGATGCAAACGGCATGGCGGGATGCTGAAGCCTTCCGGCAGATTGGGCGACAAGCTGTTCGCGGCGAAACTGAACTTCAAAGCCGCCAATATCGCTGCTCCGTCTCACAGCGACGAAGAGGATTCGCTTTCCGAGATGGCGAGTTCCAGCTACTGAGCCGGTACGGCAAGGCACGTTTCCGTAATCCATAGACCCGACCGATAAGAAAGAAGCGCCATTCGGGAGTGCCCGGATGGCGCTTTATCTCGCGCAGCGAATATTCCGCCCTGTGCTTACAGTTCCCGGGGTTACGCTCCCAGGACCGGATCGACCGAGACTCCCTGGAGGCCCTGGATACTGGGCCGTTCGAGCAGCCGCCTGATCCATCCGTCAACGTTGGGTCGTCCGCTGCCCGCCTCGATTCCCAGACGCGAGAGCACCGCCAGGCGCGGCGCGAAGCCTATATCGGCAACCGAAAACTCGGTGGCCAGGAACTGTCTCGCGTCGAGCTCGTGATTGAGGTAGTCGAGCAGGCGCTCGACCGCCTGCCGGAAGCGCTGGACGCGGTTGGGGTCGCGCTCGCTCTCCGGCTTGGCCACTTCCGCCATCAACTGGCCGACCTGCGGGGTAAATGAGCTGTCGGCGAGCTCTTCGAACAGCCGCGCGCGCGCGCGCAGGCTGCTCGCCCCCACCGCCGGCAAAAGCGGCGGGTCGGGATACTCATCGTCGAGATACTCGTTGATTATCGTCGAGTCGTAGATCGTGGTGTCCTCGTCGATCAGTATGGGGACCTTGCCGAACGGGTTGAGGCGCAGGAACTCGGGCTTGCGTTGCTCACCCTTGAGCAGGTCAACCTCGACCAGGTCGTAAGTGAGGCTTTTTTCCGCCAACACGATCCGGACTTTTTGGCCGAAGGGACATGGGAGGAAGTCGTAGAGCTTGATCATGGACCGCCTTATTCCGCCACAACGTTGAGCTTGATGCTCGCCTCCACTTCAGGGTCGAGCTTGACCATGACGGTAAATTCGCCGAGCTGCTTGATCGGCTCGGTGAGGTGGATTTTGCGCCGCTCGACATCGACGCCCTTCTGGCGCAGCTCGCGTTCGATGTCGAGATTGGTGACCGAACCGAACAGCTTGCCCTCTTCGCCGGCGCGCGCCGTGATCACCAGGGCGATCGCCTCGATTCGCGCCTTGAGAGCCATCGAGAGGCCTTTGCTGGTCTCGCGCCGCGTCATCGCCTGGCGCTTCTGATGCTCGAACTCGCGCAGATTCCTGGGGTTGGCTTCGACCGCCAGCTTGCGCGGCAGCAGGTAGTTGCGGGCGAA
>Ga0209517_10004564_pt1 | contig 18133 bp, 14 predicted proteins | sample PeaSoiMetSII2010_FD_187695 | JGI IMG/M metagenome (GOLD analysis project Ga0209517, IMG submission 187695) | Peat soil microbial communities from Weissenstadt, Germany - SII-2010 (SPAdes) (version 2) | ecosystem: Environmental > Terrestrial > Soil > Wetlands > Peat | place: Germany...
GATTAACCGGAAAGGAATCCCGTCCTTGCCCACACGAGTCTGCCGGAACAAGATCGGACGCCGGTCATCGATCCAGATCGCGATCGCCGCCAGCGCCAGCACGGGCGCTAAGACCACCAGGCCCACGCAGCAAGCGGCCACCTCGAAGACTCTCCACCCACTCGACCCTCCGCGGCCGGCATGCGCGGTCATCGCATCTCGTCGTGATAGGATTCGGAATAATACGAATACCGCGTCGTCGACTTCAGGTCCCATCGGTTCAGGACGGTTCCCAAAACCGCGATGCCATCGTCTACCAATCGTTGTTTAGCGGTCATCGCCAGATCGCGGGTTGTCTGGCCCGCCCGAATCACCAGGATTGCGGCGTCCGCCAGACGGCCGATCACGCGAGCGTCGGAAATATTCAACAGCGGCGGTGTATCGATCAGGATTGTGTCGAAATCCGTCCGCACCCGCTGGAGGAGTTCCGATACCCGGACCGAGTACAGCAGGTTCGAAGTGCTTAGGGTCGCGGGGCCGCTGGGCAGCAGATACAGCCCGTTATACTGCGTGGCGCGAGCGATGGCTTCCAAGGGGCAATCCTTCAAGGGCGTTTTCTCGCGCAGCAGGTCGCTGAGGCCCCAGCTATTGGGCGTGCTGAAGATCTGATGCAGTCTCGGCTTCCGCATGTCGGCATCAATGAGCAGGACCTTTTGTCCAATTTCGGCGAGCGCCAGCCCCAGATTGCTCACCGAAGTACTCTTGCCTTCCTGCCTGGTGGCGCTGGTCACGACGATGATCTGCGGTCTTGTGTCAGTAGAATTGCACAGCAGGATCGACGTGAGTACATTGCGGAAGGACTCGGCAAATGCCGAAGGACTGTCTTGGGAAGTGACCAGTTCCACGCGTTCTTCGATTGCGGAACCATTTCCATTCACGGGCCCGTTCAGATCCAGACCTCGATGCGGCCGGACCCCGTTATCGTTGGAGCGAACCACCATCGCTTCGTAGGACGGAATGACACCGAGTTCAGGAACTCTCAGATGGAACGCAGCCTCGCCCGGCGATTTGAGGCTTCGGTTGATCCTGTCTGACAGAACCACCATCACGATACCCAGAAGCAAGCCCGAGACCAGACCCTCGGCCAGGTTGGCCGAAAGCACGGGACGGAACGGCCGCAGGGGAATCTCAGCCGCGTCCACCACCCGGATATTGCTGGCGGAGATCGCGGAAGCCACCGTGGACTCTTTGATCTTCTGCAGCAGTGCTCCGTATAGCTGCCGGTTGGTCTCCACTTCGCGCCGGAGGATGTCGTAGGTCGCCAGCTTGGCGGACCGGTCGGATACCACCTGAGTTTGCGCCACGTATTGCGTGCTCAGGAGAGCCTCGCGCCGCTGCGCGGCAAGAAGATCGTTGCGGATGCGCGCGATTACGCCGTCGCGCTCCTTTTGAAACGTCCCGTCCAGCGCCGCGATTTGCGCTTCCACTTGTTTGACCCGGGGGTGATCCGGTGTGTAAATCGACCGCAGTTCCGCCAGGCTCCTCCGCAAGTCCGCGAGCTTGATCTGGTACCCGCTGAGCCGCTCGTTATCGATCACCTGCGGAATGGATTCCGCGGGGCTGGATGTTGCGATCTCATACACCGACTGCTTCTCGACGCGTTCGGCGTTGGCCTTCGATAGTTCTTCCTGCAGCTGTTTGAGCTTTTCTTCCGGGACGTTGTCCTTCTCGCCGTCATTGATGATCATGCCGGTGGAGCGTGCATATCCCTGAAGACGGTCCTCGGATTGTTCCAGCTGATGCCGCATATCTTCCACTTGCATCGTCAGCCAGCTGCTGGTCCGCTTGGCGGCCTCGAAGCGCGCTTCCCCTTGCAATTGCGTGTACTCGTCGGCGACTGTGTTGACGTAATCGGAGGAGAACTTGGGATCGGGAGACTCGCAAATCAATTCGACGACCCGCGTCTCGTCGTAGACCACCTTGAAGTCGAAGTTGGGAACGTGCGGAACATCCGAAGTGGGCTGCCGGTCCGCATGGAAAAGTCCTCGCAGTCCGTCCAGGGAAAACGAACCCAGCGCCCGCTTCCATCGCGACGCCCAGTCGGGCGCGGCGAAGCTGCTCAACCGGTTGGTATCGGCCAATTTTGCGAGCACGCGCTTTCGCACGGCCCGGCTCTCCAGAACCTTGACCTGCGTGTGAATGTATGTGTCCGGCGCGCCGTCGGCGCCGGTTTGAGCGGCGGCCTGAAATCCCAGCGGACTGTCCGCCGGCGCTTGAATCTCGATCGAAGCCGACGCCCGATAACTGGGAGTCTGCTGGAATGTCAGTACCGATCCGATGACGGCGCCCAGCAGGCCGATGAGCAAGATTACCCACCACCGGCTCCGCAGCAAGTGCCACGTTTCCAGCAGCGCGTTGTGCTCTCCGTTCTGGCGGGTAGGCTGCGATTCAAACGGCTCCAGATAGACGAACTTCTGCGGTTCGTCCCCGTGATTCCCGTGATGCAGCACGAGCTCACGGCCTGTCCCGTTGGGTGGTCCTGTGCGATTAGACATGTAGTGACTCTAAAAGGGGTGTTCGCGCGCCTGCCGTGCGCGGGTTAATAGCGAGCCAGAATAGTGAACGCTGCGTAAATGCCGCTACTCATTGCTGCACCTTGGGCTTGGTGCAAAGTCGACTTCAGGCCGCTGGTAGGAACCACGACCACGTCTCCGTCGGTTAGGTCCAGATCCCGCGCCTTGCCGTTCATGATTTTCTTCATATCCACGAAAACCGTGGAAGTCAAAATTCCATTGGCATTGTTGTGCATGATCATGGTCGACGTGGGCTTGGCATCTTTCGTAAGCCCTCCCGCCACGGCCAGAACTTTCATCAGGGAAACAACCTCTTGGGTCACCAGCTCAACGGCTCCGGCTTTGTTTACTTCTCCCGAAATATGCACGAACCGCGCGGCCCGCGCAGACGATACCGAGATCAGATCGTCCGGCAACAACGGGAGGCTGGCTTTGCTCCCGCGTCCTTCCAGGACTTCTTTCAAATCCAGATCGACGCTGGCGTAGGTGCCATCTTTGTCCAAAACAGTGTTGGGCAGTCCGATCGAACCGCGCCGCGTCGCCCGCTTAAGATTTACCGTCGAACCGGCGTTCTTGGGCCCGCCCGCCAGCACCAGCACTTCAAACAGGCTCTTGCCGGTTTCGAGTTGATAGACGCCGGGCTTGTCTACCGCCCCCGTCACGGTAACGGGCTGACTCCGGAAATCGGTTACGAACACGGTCACCTGCGGCTCGATCACGAATTTCTTCAGGCGGTCGGCCAGAGTGTCCTCCAGTTGCTGAACCGTCAATCCCGCGGCTCGAACGGAACCCACCATGGGCAGATTCAGATCGCCGGCGCTGCTGATTCGCCAGGTTTTGCTGATCTCATCGCAGTTCAACGCCAGAATGGAGACAGAATCGTCGGGACCGATCACCGCCTCCGGCCGGTGCGTTTGCGCACCCGGACTGCTGGAGGTATCCGCCGCGGCGGCGAGAGCGCCCGCGGCCATGATGGCGGCCAGGAGTTTCATCAGTGGAGAGAAAGTCATGAGAGGCTCACTGTAGGTTTACGCTGACAGGGCTCGATGCGCCTAGGGCGTTGCTCGCGGAAACGGACACCGACTGTACGGCAGTGGCGTTGCCGCCGAGGCTGATGGTTAGGGACGCCGTGAACTGGCTCCCCACGGTTTGGGAAGCCGTTGTCTGATACCACGCGCTGAACGCGGAATCCGAATTCACCGGGATCGAGGTCGCAGACAGGGTCGATCCCGCGCTCGGAGTGAACGTCAATTGCAGTCCGCTCACGGAGCGTGCGGTGGAGTAACCCGTGATGAGCAATTCGAAGCTGGTCGCCGTCTGCGTTCCGATTTGCAAGCTCCGCAGCACTGGCGCGCTCGACGCAATCAGGACGGTTTCCGCCGGAGCCGGCTTGGGTGTCACATCCACTCCACCGATCGAAAACGACGGTGTTAGCGTGATCGTTCCGGCCACTGTGCCCGACGAAAACTGAACCTGGCTGGCCTGTCCGAAGACGGCACTCGTGGTATTCGCCGGGATCTTGAAATTGACCGTCCGCCCGCCGCTTGCAAACTGGATGGTGGGATCGTCGGCGAACGAATTGGGAGTAAATGTCAGAGTCAGCGTGCCCGTCAGATCCTGCGCGTAAGGCGCCGCCATTTGCAAGCCCACCGAGGGCTGCTGCAACGGCGCGGCCGTATTGCCCACACCCGTAAAACTAATCGCGGGAAGCGACGTCGGGGCCGATCCAACTCCCTGAAGGTTAAACGTCTTACTATCGATGACCAGCGTGGAAGGCAATGCGCCGACGGCGTTGGGCGAGAACAGCAGACCGATGGTGGCCGTTCCACCAGGCGGCAGGTTAAGCGGAAGCGCTAGGGCGCCGGTAATGGAAAAGGCGGATGCGGGTATGCCCACACTGGTCACGCTGGTGGCGACGTTCCCGGTATTGGTGATCGTCAGCGTAGCGGCCGCCGTGCTCCCGACAACGGTATTGGGGAAAAGGATTGTGCCGCCATTCGCCACGGGCGTTTGCGTTGAGCCGATGGTCTCCACAAACGTCAGATTCGCGCCCTGCCCGGTTCCGGCGAGATTGATGGTAATGCTGTTGCTGAGCAAAAGCTGGGCCGTAAGAGCACCGATATTGGTCGGCGTGAAGACCACGTTGAAGGTCGTAAAGGCGCCGGGGTTCAGGGTGAGCTGCTGTTGAATCACGTTGGTCAAGGCGAAATTCGATCCGACCACCGTCGGCGTGATACTGCCGGCTGCATCGCCGTTATTCGTGATGCTCATCGTAATCGTCGCACTCTGACCAACAGCCGTATTCGGAAATGAGAGCGTTCCGTTTGCGGGAATAACCGTCGCCGGGGAGGACGTAATGTTCTGCACCGTGAACGCCGCGCCAACGCCCTGGCCGGAGAGTGGTATCGTCTGCGCACCTGTATCCAGGTTGATCACCAGGTTCGCTGACGCCTGCCCGCGAGACGTAGGCGTAAAGCTGACAATAAAAGTGACGTTCGTATTCGGTTTGATGGTCGTAGGGAAAGCGGGAAGTCCGGAAAGCTGGAAGGTGTTGCCCGTTCCTCCGGTCACACCAGCGATCGAACCGTTCCCGTCACCTTGGTTAAAAATCACGATGGTGACGCTGGAAGTGGTTCCGATCGTCGTCGGGGGCAGGACAACGCCGGTCGTGATGGCGGTCTGGTTGCCGCCCGGATTCACGAAATAGCTCAAGACATACTGCGGGGCGGTGGCAAAAGCCGATATACTCCCCGCCAAGGCAAGGATCGACATCCGAAGGAAAGAATGCTTCATGGCGGTTTATTGCTCCTGCGGGACGAAAACTACGCGGAGATCGGGCGAGGCATCCAGGAGCAACAACGGCGCTGCGCCCGGCTGATTCAGCGCGTATGCGTTCGGCTGCAACAGTCGTTCTAATCTGTCTGGGACCCCGTTCACCGGGATCGTGCTCATTTGCAACGTGACCGGATCCACGCGCCCGATGGTCTGGGAACCAGCGTTGGCTATGACAATGCTCTGGTCCTCGAGTACCTGAACGGCTACTGGACCACTCACGCCGTTGGACCCGTTGGCTAGAAGTATCCGCTCCGGAGCTCCCCTGACATCCCGTAGCAGAAGAACTTCATCGGTGGCGTAGTCTGCGATCACGGCGTCTGGGCTTGATCTCAAGCCTGGCTTCAATGCAATGGCCCTTGGATCGCCGAGCGTTGTGACCAGCAAGGCCTCATTGTTGGTTGCGGGGCCGATGCGGTAAACCGCGCCCTTGCCGGAATCGGTGGCGCCGATCAGCACCCATCCGCCGTCTGGGCTGACGGCCAAAGCGTTGATCTCTCCGTAAATACCGGTCGACGAGATTGGATCCGATACCGCGGGGCTGCCCGGGAGGCCGCTCACAAACTGCAACTGCGAGCTGGATTTGGAATAAAGTACCGCAACCGATCCAGCATCGTTAATCGCAATGCGGTCGACGCCGGCGATCGCCCCTTCTAAGGGACTCGCACTGATATCTGTTGAGAGTAATCCCGTCACGAGCCAGGCCTGAGCCGCACCTGTGGCATCAATTACGATGGCGGCGTTCTTATGTCCCAGAATCGCCGCCGCGTTGACCGCGAACGGCAAGTTCAACGCCGGCCCGAGCAGCGATGCGCCTGGAAGACCTTGAATGGGGCGTAATGATTGATGGACCGGATCGAGCACCACGCCCGTAACTGGAATCCAGCCATTGTCCGAAGCGTAGAGACCCACGCCGAGAGCGAGAATTAAGGCGAGCGGCTTCATCGCGGCCCTCCTACAATCACCGGGCCCACCGAAATCGAAGTGGCCGCCGCCGCGCCGCCGCCGGAAGAGGAACTGGAGTGTGTGGCCAGGATGGCTCCGGCAGCACCTCCGCCAACGACACCTAAGATGATCCAAAGTTTCTTGTTGCTGTGGGAACTCGCGGCCATCGTGTTGCTTTGGCCGACGATCGCCGCGCCTTGCTTCCCTTGGTAGGTCGCCGCCACCGCGATGGCGAAGCGTCCTTCCGTTGGGTTGGGCCGAAAAGTCTCGGCGGTGGCAATGCCCCGGGCGTCCGTGGTGGCCTTCATCGACCGCTGCCCGTTCGTAAACGTCCCACCCGCTCCCAATGCCGGCAGCGTGAACTCTACCTCCGCCCCCGCTACGACGTCATTGCTTTCGTCACGGACTTCCACCGATGGCGGATGCCCGATCTTGTTCTTGATGTCATTAAACGCGCCATCCCCGTCAACGACTGCCACTTTCAGGAAGCCTCGGGTCTGGCCGAATGCGGATGCCGCCAATAAAAGTAGGGCGGTTGAGAATAAATAAATGCGAAATTTCACTTGTACGCCTCGTGCTTGAACTCGGTCGGGGCTCTCCGGGAATCGTCTGTGCTTTCTTTCCTCTTACCCATGACTCGAGCGATTGTCTGACTCAACTCTTGCAATGCTTGATCGATCTCTTCCAGGCGGGTGCCCAGGGTTGCCAAGTCGTCGCCTAACGAAAACTTCGACGCCCTGTGAATCATCATGCGCGCGAGAACGGCCGAGCGGGCATAGTCGGAAACACTCCGAGCCCCTTCGGTGGTGCAGGCATTCGTGAGGGAGTGGTGTTCCTCGGCGGATATTCGAAATGTGACTAAGCGCGTCCTGTTTCCACGCAGCGGCATGGCCATAAATTCCTGGTTTTAAAAACTACGTCCGACGGTGCGCCGGCGCGATCAGTCTCGCTGCACACCGACAGGCAAGTAATACTACCTAAGCGCTTATCGCTAACTTGCGGAACGCTGGGCGGACCCAGTCTCGATCCAGTTCCGCGATCACCGAACGGTGCAGCATCTTCACCGACAGCACCAGCCGAAGTTCCTTCTTGATACTGATTACCGTGCCGGTCAGCCCTGCCAGGGGTCCGCTCTCGATCTCGACGAGTTGCCCTGCTTCAAGATACGGCCATGGCTGGCAGGGGATTCCTGCCTTCATGAGAGTCTGTAAGGCCACGATTTCGGAGGGAGTTATCGCGGCCAGATCCGGACCGTTCCGGACGATATCGATCACCCCAGGTGTATTCAGTACCGGGACCCGCCGTGTCGGATCGAAGGATCCGAATACATAACCCGGGAAAAGCGGGAGTTCGACTTCTTTGTACCGGTCCGACCACTTCTTACGGACACGATACAAAGGCAGAAGATTCTCGATCCCTTTCTGCTCAAGAACGTAAGAAACATTCTTCTCGTGGTTTGGTCTTACGAACAGCGCGAACCACGACGACTTTGGTTGAACTTCTAGCACGTATCCTCCGAACCGCCATCAAACCGGCCTGCTTTTCAAAAGTGCGCAGGCTCTCGCCATTCCCACTCCCATCGGGAAGGCCCTTAAGAAATACCGAATGACACTGTGTTGTCACTTCGTCACCGAAGTTGTTAACACGTTGGTATACGTAAGAGTTTATAGTTTGCCCGCCCGCACCCCGGATGTCAATTACTATCTCTAGGTACCTTCGGGTCTGGAAACATGTTTAAGTTCTAGGACCTACGATAGGACCCTCGGTACTAAATCACTCCGAAGTGTGATGCCACCACGAATGAAGTGTTGACATTTGTCTGTGCGGCATGCGAACCGTGTAAACTGACTTTCAGTTGACTGAGGAGGTGCTTCCGTGAACCAGCGTATCGTCGCTCCCACCATGCTGGGCTTCGCCGTCTTGGGCGCCTTGTTCCTGAACTCCCTGCCAGCCAGGGGCCAGGACGATGAAGGTGTTCCAGCTAAGGCCAGGCAGAAGGGCGCCAAGGGGAAGGGCGCCAAGGCCAAGTCCGCTCCCACGCCACGCATGGCCGACGGCAAAGTGGATCTGTCCGGCCTGTGGAGCCCCGACCGCAACTTCATCTACGATATTTCCGACGCGCTGAAGCCCGGCGATAAGCTGCCTGTGCAGCCCTGGGCTGATAAGCTCACCCGGGAACGGATGTCGAAGGACGACCCCGAGGCCAATTGCCTTCCCACCGGCGTTCCGCGGCAGGCGCCCTATCCCTGGCAGATCGTACCTACGCCCACTAAGGTCTTCTTCCTATTTGAGGGGAACATCCACAGCTATCGCCAGATCTTCCTGGATCGGACCAGCCATCCCTTGGATCCGAATCCCACCTGGTACGGAGACTCCATCGCCAAATGGGACGGCGACGCGCTGGTGGTGGATTCGATCGCGTTCAACGACCTGTTCTGGTTCGATTTCGCCGGCCACCCGCATACCGAGAAACTGCATGTGACCGAGCGCTACACTCGCCCGGACGCCGATCATCTGGATTATGAGACCGTCGTCGACGATCCCGGGGCGTACACCCGGCCCTTCACGATGTACGGCCACTCGACGTTGCAATCCGGCACGGACCTGATGGAATACATCTGCAACGAGAACAATAAGGACGTCCGCCACATCCTGGGAAAAGACCCACGTAACCAACTGGGGCTGCAGTAACCCCGTCGCCGCACTATACTTGTGGAGTGTTACTCCGGCATGCGGCAATCCTAACCTTGGTCGTCTCTACGAGCCCGGCGTGGGCGCAAACCTCGGCCCAGACCGCCCTTCTCGACCAATACTGTGTCACCTGCCACAGCGAAAAACTGCGTACCGGCGGTCTTTCGCTGCAAGGTGTGGACCTCGCCGACGTCCCGAAAGGCGCCGAAACCTGGGAAAAGGTGATCCGCAAGCTCCGTGTCGGCGCGATGCCCCCGCAGGGCATGCCGCGTCCCGACAAGTCCGCGACTCCGGACAAGACTTTAGAAGGGCTGGCTTCGTTCCTTGAAACCGCGCTCGACCGCGGTTATACCGCCAAACCCAATCCCGGGCATGCGACCATGCATCGCTTGAATCGCACCGAATACGCCAACGCGATCCGCGACTTGCTGGCCCTGGATATCGATTCGACCGCCCTGCTGCCTCCCGACGACGAAAGCAGCGGGTTCGACAACATCGCCGACGTCTTGCGCGTATCGCCGTCGCTGATGGAACGGTATCTATCGGCTTCCTGGAACATCAGCCGTCTGGCGGTCGGCAATCTGTCGATCGCGCCCACCACAGCGACATATCGCGTCCGCCCCGACCTTTCCCAGGACCAGCACATCGACGGCCTGCCCTTGGGAACTCGCGGCGGCATTCTGGTTCACCACAACTTCCCGGTCGACGGCGAATACATTATTAAGGTCCGGCTCTGGCGAAATACCTTCGACCTGTTGCGCGGCATGGAAGATCCGCACCAGATCGAGATCAGCCTGGACGGCGAAAGAGTGCGCCTGGTCACCGTGGGCGGCCACGACGATTTCGTCAAGATGGCCGAGAATCCCGGCTCATTCGGCGCGGATCTGGACCAGCGCCTGACCATCCGGATGCAGGTGAAGGCCGGTTCGCGGGCGGTGTCGGCCACAACCATATTAAGAAGCGAGGCTCAGAAGGACGACCTTATTAAGCCGTTCATGCGGACCACCATCGACGGCCTGGATATCACCGGCGACCCTTCGGTCGACCGTCTGAATATTGAAGGTCCCTTCAACCAGACCAGCGCCGGCGACACCGCATCTCGCCGCAAGATTCTGATCTGCCAGCCGGCCACACCAAAGGACGAGCTGCCCTGCGCCCGCAAGATCCTCTCGACCCTCGCCCGCCGTGCTTATCGAAGGCCGCTCAAGGACAGCGATCTTGAGGAGCCCCTCAGCTTTTATCAGCGACGCCGCAACAATAATGGCAGCTTCGACGCCGGAATCGAATCGGCACTCCAGTTGATCCTGGCGAGTCCGGAATTCCTGTTCCGGTTCGAGCCCGATCCGGCCAATGTCGCCGCCGGCACGCCCTATCGAATCGATGACGTGGCGTTGGCTTCGCGCTTGTCGTTTTTCTTGTGGAGCAGTATTCCCGATGACACGCTCCTCAATCTCGCCGCTCAGGGCAAACTCAAAGATCCAACGGTTCTCGATCAACAAGTGAAGCGAATGCTGGCCGATCCGCGCGCCGAAGCGCTGGCCGACAATTTCGCCGAACAATGGCTGTTCCTGCGCAATCTAAAGAATTCCGCTCCCAACCTGGACGCCTTCCCCGATTTCGACGACAATCTGCGTCAAGCAATGTTGCAGGAGACCAAGCTGTTCTTCGAGAGCATCCAGCACGAAGATCGCAGTGTGCTGGATCTGCTCAACGCCGATTACACCTTCGTCAATGAAAGGCTGGCGAAGCATTACGGGATTCCCAACATCTACGGAAGCCAGTTCCGTCGCGTCCCGGTGACCGACCCCGCGCGCCGCGGCCTGCTCGGACAAGCCAGTATCCTGACCGTGACCTCGTACCCTAATCGCACTTCTCCGGTTCAGCGCGGCAAGTGGATCCTGACCAACATCCTGGGCACGCCTCCTACTCCGCCCCCTCCCAACGTACCGCAGTTGACGGAGAATGCCGAGGGCTCGCAGCCCAAATCGGTTCGCGAACGCATGGAGGCGCATCGCGCTGACGCCGTGTGCGCAGGCTGCCATAAAGTGATGGACCCGGTTGGCTTCGCGCTCGAGAACTTCGATGCGATCGGGCGCTGGCGTGCATCCGACGACGGCGCCAAGATCGATCCCTCCGGAACCCTTTTTAACGGAGCCAAGGTGGACGGGGCCGCGGGGCTGCGCGAGACGCTGACCAGCCGCCCCGACGTCTTCGTCGGCGTAATGACCGAAAAGCTCATGACCTATGCGTTAGGACGCGGCGTAGAATACTACGACATGCCCGCGGTGCGCAGGATCGTGCACGATGCCGGAACCCGCGACTTCAAGTTTTCCTCTCTGATCGCCGGCGTCGTCAAGAGCACCCCGTTTCAGATGAAGGTCAAGGCTCCTGAAGTGGGGCAGGTCTCCAGACCTGCGCGGGGCTTTTAGCCCCGCCCTAACCTGCTATAACCTATCTGAAGGAGATCCGCTTCATGAAGAGCTTTTCTACCGCGCTGCCGCTCGTAGCGCTTTCGCTCGGCGCACTCGTGACCGTTGCCACCCTGCCCACCAGCGTTCAGGGACAGCCGCAGGCTAAGGAAAAGAACAAGGCGAAGGCCAAGGCGACCCAAGTCCGTGTCGTTACTATGGCCACCGGCCTGTGGCACCCCTGGAGCCTGGCGTGGCTGCCCAACGGCGACATGCTCGTGACCGAACGCAACGGCAAACTCCGCACGGTGCGCGACGGCAAGCTCGATGCCGATCCCATCGCGGGCGTTCCCGCGGTACACTCCGTGCGTCTTTCCGGTCTGATGGAAGTCCTGCCGCATCCGAACTTCGCTCAGAATCATTTCGTCTATCTCACCTACACCAAGGACGTTCCCGAAAAGGGTGAAGGCCAAGTGGCGACCACGCTCGCCCGCGGACGACTGGAAGGCAGACAGCTCGTGGATGTTAAAGATCTCCTGATCTGCGACTCCTGGGCTGGCGACGGCGGCTCGGGCTCGCGTCTCGCTTGGGGACCGGACGGCATGCTCTACATGACCACCGGCGCTTCGAACGGCAACGCTGCTCAAGAGGGCACCAGCCTTCGCGGCAAGATCCTGCGGCTGAAGGACGATGGAACCCCGGCTCCCGGAAATCCCTTCGCTGGCAAGCCTGGATATAAAGCCGAGATCTACTCCATGGGGCACCGCAATTCGCTGGGGCTCGCCTTCAACCCCTTCACCGGCGACCTGTGGAACAACGAAAACGGCCCCTATGGCGGCGATGAAATCAACATTATTAAGCCCGGCCTGAACTATGGTTGGCCCAAGACCAGCTACGGCCGCGACTATTCAGGACCGAAGATCGTGAACACTGCTCCCGGAATGACCGAGCCGTTGATTTTCTGGGCCCCATCCATCGCGCCTTCCGGGATGATGTTCTACACCGGCGATCGCTTCCCGGATTGGAAGCGCAACGTATTCGTGGGTGCCATGCTGGGTGGCGCCGCTCAGGGATATCCGCATCTCGAACGCATCACGTTCGATCAGAACTGGGACGAAACCGCGCGCCAATCCTTGCTCACGGATTTGAAGCAGCGCATCCGTGACGTGCGGCAAGGGCCTGACGGGCTGGTCTACGTGCTCACCGACGAGGAGAACGGCGCCCTGATCCGGCTGGAGCCGGCACAGTAGCAACGGAGTGCCTGGTGGTTTCCGTCGGTAAGACTCGATTAAGATTACAACACAAACACGGCAAGTCACCTTTCCATCAAGTCCGCAACCACCTTTAGTGGCACTACTTCCCGATCAACCACGCCCCACCGCATGAGCATTCGGATTCAATATGGTCCGGATGAGCACGATAACCGGCCCCCACACGACACTCAAGACCTTTCCAGAGGTTTCGTGTGTTTGCAGCGACTTACTGGGTTCGTTTTGTTGTGGCGAATTTGCTCGAGTTCCGCCTACCCGGTACCCCCTAGCCTCCGCGCCCCAAGCGAGCGATAATACGGAGGGCAACCAAGAGGCGAAACCTATGACTTTTCTCACCAAACGGCACCTCCCGCGCCGGACATTTCTGCGCGGCCTGGGCGTGACCATGTCGCTCCCGCTACTCGACTCCATGATCCCCGCGCAGACGCCACTGGCGAAGACTGCCGCCAACCCGCAGATACGATTGGGACTTTGCTTCATCCCCCACGGCGCGGTGATGGCCAACTGGACGCCCGCCGAGGAAGGCGCGCTCAAGCTCTCCCGCACTCTCGCACCGCTCGAACCGTTCAAGGATCAGGTGGTGGTGGTCAGCAACTTGGCTCACAAGATGGCCGCGCCGGCCGGGCCCGGCGACAACGGCGGCGACCACACGCGCTCGCCTGCGGTCTTCCTTAATGGCGTTCACCCCAAACGCACCGACGGCGCCGATATTTACGCCGGCATCACCATCGATCAGATCGCCGCGCAGAAAATCGGTCAGGAAACCGCGCTGCCTTCGCTCGAACTGGCGACCGAAGACTACAGCGGACTGGTCGGCTCCTGCGACGTGGGTTTCAGTTGCGCCTACATGAACACGATTTCCTGGCGCACCAACAATACCCCGATGCCCATGGAGATCAATCCCCGTCTGGTCTTCGATCGCCTCTTCGGCGATGGCGCGACAGCGGCCGAACGGCTCGAACGCATCGAACAGCAGCGCAGTATTCTCGACGCGGTTAGCAGCCAGGTGCGGCGCCTCCAAGGCGGCCTGGGCGCGAACGATCGTAACCGCGTGGCCGAATATCTCGACACCGTCCGTGAGATCGAGCGGCGTATCCAGCTCGCGGAGAAGCAGAATGCGAACTCCGAACTCAGCGTGCCGACCTCTCCCGCCGGCATTCCCGACGATCACCAGGAACACACCAAGCTCATGTTCGATCTGATGGCCCTGTCGTTCCAGGCCGACATCACCCGCATCTCCACGTTCATGATGGCGCGCGAAGTCAGCTACCGGACCTTCCCCATGCTCGGCATTTCCGAAGGGTTCCACCCGGCGTCGCATCATCAAAACAATCCGGAGCGGCTGGAGAACCTCACCAAGATCAACACCTATCATGTAAGCCTGGTCGCGCACTTGCTCGAGCGGCTGAAGGCCACGCCGGATGGCGATGGCAATCTGCTGGATCATTCGCTGATCCTTTACGGAAGCGGCATGAGCAACAGCAACGTTCACAATCATTCGCCGCTGCCGATCCTCGTGGCGGGTGGCGCGGCCGGCAAGATGAAGGGTGGGCGTCACGTAAAGTATCCGGAGAACACCCCCATGGCGAACTTACTGCTGACCATTCTGGATAAAGCCGGCGTGCATCAGGATAGCGTCGGCGACAGCACGGGCTTGCTCTCGGAGGTCTAAGACATGAGAACTCTCGCAACCCTCCTCTTTGCTGGCGTATGGGCCTGCGGCTTTGCTAGCGCCCAGATCGCCGATGCGGTCGAGCACCGCGACGCGGACTCCCTTCACACGTTGTTAAAGCAACGCATCAACGTGAACGCAGCTCAGCCCGATGGCACCACCGCTCTGCACTGGGCCGCTCATTGGAACGATCTAGAGGCTGTGAACCTGCTGCTTCGCGCCGGAGCCAACCCGAAGATCGCCAACCGCTACGGAGCGACACCACTTTCGGAAGCCGCATCCGTGGGGAACGCCGTCATGATTGAGGCGCTCTTGAAGGCTGGCGCGGATGCGAAAACCCTGACCACGGCCGACGGCGAAACCGTGCTGATGACAGCAGCGCGGGCCGGCAACGTGGACGCCGTTAAGATTCTGTTGGAGCATGGCGCCGACGTCAACGCTCGCGAGAACTACAAGGGCCAGACCGCTCTGATGTGGGCCGCCGCGGAGCGCCATCCCGACGTAGTGAAAGTGTTGCTGGCGCACGGCGCCGATTGGAAGGTTCGCAATTTCGATCGCGAAACCAAGATGCCGAAGTTGAGCGCGGCCTCGTCCGTGACTCCCATCGCCCGCGGAGGATTCACCGCCTTCCTGTTCACGGCCCGCGAAGGCGACATCGAATCCGCGAAGGCGATGCTCGAAGGCGGCGTCGATATCGATCAGACCGACATTGATGGGACCAACGCTCTGGTGGTCTCCATCATGAATAAGAAGTACACCTTTGCCAAGTTCCTGCTGGATCGCGGGGCGAATCCGAACTTGGCCGACGTCAAGGGACGCGCGGCGTTGTACGCGGCCATCGACATGCGGAACGAAGATTATTCGGCGCTTCCCAATCGCAAAGAAGACGATCCGATGCCAAGCCTCGAGCTCGTGAAGGTGCTGCTGGCTCGCGGCGCGAATCCCAATATGCAGCTCACCAGGAACCTGCCTGGACGTAGCGGCATGGATTCGGGCGACACGACTTTGGATGAAGGCACCACACCGCTGATGCGCGCGGCCCGCGCCGGTGACGCCGCCGTGATGCGAGCCCTGCTCGAAAAGGGCGCGGATCCCAAACTCGTCACCAAAGAGGGAACCACTGCCCTCATGTTCGCCGCAGGCGTCGGCTATCGCGACAAGAACACGCGTGGAACGGAAGCCGAGGCGCTGGAAGGCCTGAAGGTCGCTGCCGGTCTGGGTTTGGACATCAATCAGGCCAATACCAAAGGCGAGACGGCGCTGCACGGAGCCGCACTGCGCGGAGCGGATTCCCTGGTCCAGTTCCTTGTCGATCACGGCGCTAAGCTCGACGCCAAGACCAAGCAGGGTTTCACGCCCCTGGATATCGCCATGGGGAAGAACAGCTTTGCCGCGCTGCCCGTTCCGCACGACAGTACCGTTGCTTTGATCAAGAAGCTGGGCGGTCGCGAAGGCAAGGACATCCAAGTAGCTTCCAAGTAGCCCTCTGCTTCAACTGAACATCCTGGATCAGTGCCCGATCCCCGAGGGCTCAAGCGCCGGGGATGCACTCAGGAACACCATTGAGCTTGCCAAGCGGGCAGATCAACTAGGTTACGGCCGGTATTGGCTGGCGGAACATCATGGGACACCCGGCCTGGCGTGCAACAGTCCGGAGGTGATGATCGGACCGGTGGCCGCGGCCACGTCGCGGATCAGAGTGGGCAGCGGTGGCGTGATGCTGCCGCATTACAGCCCTCTCAAGGTCGCGGAGAACTTCTCTATGTTGAGCGCGCTCTTTCCCGGCCGCATCGATCTGGGGATCGGCCGCGCTCCGGGGACGAGCGCCCGGATTGCCTTCGCGCTCCAGCGGGATCGCCGGCAAGCTGCGCCCGATGACTTTCGGCAGCAGCTGGACGAGCTGCTGGGCTATTTGGACAAAGGTCCACCAGTCTCGCTTCTTGGTTCATCTCCGCAGAGTGCGGTGTGGGCGGCCGAGCTCGGGCTGCCGTATGTGTTTGCCGATTTCATCAATCCCGGCGGAGCTGCCATGGCGGCATACTATCGCGAACACTTCCGGCCATCCGCTACGCTGGCCGAGCCGAAAGTCTCCGTGGCAGTGTGGGCATTGTGCGCGGAGACCGAGGACGAAGCGCTGCGAGTCTCCGCCAGCGCCCGCATGATGCTGCTGCTTCTCTTCCGGGGGCGGCTGATCGCGGTACCTTCCGTCGAGAAAGCCATGGCGTTCCTGGCGAAGGAAGGCGTTCCTGTTGGTTCGGTGCCGGAGGGCCGCAGGATCATCGCCGGCGATCCGGAACACGTACGCAAGTCAATCGAAAACGCCGCAGCCGAGTACGGCGCCGACGAAGTGTTCGTCGTGAACATCGTCCACGATCCGGCTGCGCGGATTCGTTGTTACGAACTGATCGCCCAGGCTTTTTAGTTACACACTACCGCGCAAACCTCTTCAATCTGAGAGTGCTGGAGTTCCGGATAGATCGGCAAAGGAGAGAGTTCGCCGGCGATTCGTTCCGCGACCGGAAAGCTCCCTCGCCATAACGGGAATCGCGGTGTGCGCACTGCAGGCGAATCGGGATGGCATAGTGAATCGCCTCCGAAAGTGAGCAACCCGCGGGCTGTTCCAGATTGGGGCAGATGGTGGCAGATGGTGGCTTGCGGCGCAGTGCGGGCCTCCTTTCGAGCTTGTATAGAAGACCCGACAGCTCCACAAAGAGATCGCGGGTCGCCTTGGTTTAGGCCTCCTGCCTCCCCAAAGGTCACGGGCTTTCAAAAGGATCACGTGCCTGGCCGTACAGCCTAACGTTCGGGAGCATCGCCGCCATCCCCTTGGCTTATCCCAGAAGGCAGTCTGTTACCTCATCCGATGGCGTAGGGTAACGAGCCATGGATGTGTAGAGCGGGCTCAAACGTTACAGACTCCCCGTCAGCTTACAGCCGATGTGCGGAATTCAGCCTGGCTCCGACGAGGCTCCCGACGGACGCTCGCAGTGCGCGAGAATGCCGCCGGGAAAAATCATACTCGATGCGCTGCGGTCGAACGCTTCGCGGTGTGAGCAGACCCCAGGAGACAGTCAACAGTGAAGAGGACGGGCCACCTTGCCTATGCTACTTCGTTGCATCGACGAGCCGCTCCAGTGCACCAACTCGGGCTTCGAGATCTTCTAGCTCAACGGCCTTCCCCGCACGATTCAATATGCAATCGGCGGCCCGCACCTTGGTGGCAGCTGATGTGGCGGGATCGACCATAACTCTCACCAGCGTCGTAACTGCAGCACCACTTGCCTGGTGCAAGCGAGAAATCGCTTGGGAAAACGCAGCGTAGCGCGCCTCCCGATACGCGTCGGCGAACCCTGGCTCCTTCATCCACCGCAACAGCGTGTTGGGCGCGATCCCCGCCGCGCGGGCGGCATCCTCCACACTTCGCTGCGTGAGCAGCGCGATGATCGCCTGTTCTTTTTTGCGACTGAATTTGGCACCGTGGCCCGTCATCTAGATCACCGGATCTCATCCTCGATCATTTGTCCAACCTTGCCGCCGGCGCCTCCACTGCTTAACCTCATTGCTTTCGACTTTGCGGCCTCCAGCGCTGCGGTGTTGTCCCCAAAGGCAATGTGGCCGAGTTCCTCCGCCAGTAGGTCCAACTCTGCGTCGCTCAAGTTCCGAATGAACCTTTTCTCGAGGTCATCGAAAATCAGTTTTTGAATCGCCGGGTCGCCCGAAACAACGTTAAACAACTTGCCGGTGATTCTGAGCGCTGTGCCG
>Ga0209517_10004565_pt1 | contig 18132 bp, 17 predicted proteins | sample PeaSoiMetSII2010_FD_187695 | JGI IMG/M metagenome (GOLD analysis project Ga0209517, IMG submission 187695) | Peat soil microbial communities from Weissenstadt, Germany - SII-2010 (SPAdes) (version 2) | ecosystem: Environmental > Terrestrial > Soil > Wetlands > Peat | place: Germany...
AGCCAAGCTGCAATCCGACCTGCAACACCTGGCCGACACCTGCCTGAACGAACTTGGCATGGAACGTTCGGTCCTGATGGCCGACACGACAATTCCGCTGGTTACCGCGGATGAACTTGCGGCCGAAGATCAGGCCCACCGTGAAATGCGCGCCCGTCTCGACGCCATGGGCCCGGTCAACATGATGGCTCTGGAAGAGTACAAGGAAACGGCGGAGCGCCACCAGTTCCTCGAAACGCAGAGAAAAGACCTGCTCGATGCGATCGAAAACACCGCAGCCACCATTCGCGAGATCGATCAAGTCTCGCGGCAGAAATTTGAAGAAGCGTTCAACAGGATTAACGAAAACTTCCAGGCTACGTTCCGCAAACTGTTCGGCGGCGGACACGGCTTCATGCGGCTGACCGACATGGAAAACAGCGCGGAGAGCGGCATTGACGTGGTGGCGTCGCCTCCCGGAAAGAAACTGCAGAACGTGCTTCTTCTCTCCGGCGGCGAAAAGGCGCTCACGGCACTCGCACTGCTGGTCGGAATCTTCCAGTACACGCCCAGTCCGTTCTGCATTCTCGACGAAGTCGACGCTCCGCTCGACGAAGCCAACATCGCGCGCTTCACCGAACTGGTGAGCGAGCTGAGCGTACGGACCCAGTTCATCCTGATCACGCACAGCAAGAGGACCATGAGCATTGCCCCGGTGCTCTACGGCGTGACCATGCAGGAGCCCGGCGTATCAAAGCTGGTGTCGGTGCGGTTTGGGGCGGCGTAGCGGATGACTTTCTCAAGAAAAGGAACCCGCGAATTCAGAGATCTCGAGCGGTGGCAGATTGAGGAAATCGAGAAGGGTATAGCCGAGGTTGATCGGGGTGAGTTTGCCAGCGATAAGGAAGTCGAGCGGTCGCTGAAACGCTTGACTCGCTGGCGTCCCGCCGGCAATTGCCGATTCAGGACGCGCAAGGGAAAGTGTAACGGGTCAGTTTCCGAGTAGCCGACTATCCGCCCACTGAGTCGGATACTGCCAACGCCTGCCTGATCGAGAGCGGAAATTCCGTTGACGGGGTGATCACCAGACGTGCGGTATAAGGCGGTACCGCACTTTCTCGCGATAGGCCCGGTAGCCCTCCAGATCGCGTGCCAACAGCTTCTCCTCGCCAAAGATGCGCACAACGAGCAGCCCGACCATGGCGAGGCCCAAGAGAAGGCCGGAACTGGAGCCGAGCAGCAACGCGCCACCAAAGAACACTAGACTTGCCCCAAGATACATGGGGTGGCGAACAAAGCCGTAGACGCCCGTGTCAATGACATGCTGGCCGCGCTCGGTCTGAATACGCACCAACTGCGACGCAAAGGTGTTATCGGTGAACGCGCGGAAGAAGGGAAAACTACCCCCGAGGAGCAGAATGGCTCCGCATATTTCGCACCACAGCGGCAGACGGGGTGTCCAACCGAAACGCACATCCAGCGCCGGCACAACAATCCAAGCCAGGCCACACACTTTTATCCCGATGAGGATAGCCAAATCGGAGCGCGATTCACCGCCACTGCCGGGCATGCGCATGCGCTCGGCCAACAGCGCAGGGTCCCTGGAGCGAAGCCACAAGAGATTGAAGGCAAAGAAGGATACCCACCAGACAACGAAGATCCAGCCCTCCACCCAGCGCCAATCGCCCGACAGCCATAGCACTAACCCTAGAAAGACAACGGCGACAGCCGTCAACAGGAGCCCGGCGATGATCGGCTTGGGGCGCATCGCGATCCGAGAGCATCCTACTCCCGAGACGTGTTTGCCTTCTACTGTCGGAGCGGATTGCCGCGTGGGTTTGACAGGACGGCAAGACTTCTTCGGGCGCATCACGGGCAAGCGAGAAGTAATCCCAAGGGAAGGTTTGTCGACAATTCGTCCGGAAATGCGCCGGATGGAGTCTCCCGGAATCACATCCCGCGGATCGTCACTGGTGTACTTCTTCTTATTAAAATCGAGTTGTTGTTGGAGCTGCTCTTTGCTCAGGCCCTTTCAGGATTCGTGGAAAGCGTTAGAGAACCGATCGCACGACGCCTCCGTCAGCCCGTAGGGCCGCGCCATTGGTGGCCGAGGACAATGGACTGCAGACGAAAACCACCAGTGCCGCGACCTCCTCTGGTGTTGCGAAACGTTTTAGCAGAGATGTGGGACGCACGCTGCGGAAGATCTCCTTCTCCACGGCGGCCGCGTCTGTCTTCTGGTCTTGAGCCAATCGCCGGACAAAGTCGCTAATTCCTTCCGATGCTGTGGGCCCTGCCAGCACCGTGTTTACCGTTACGTTCGTTCCCGCCGTCGTCTCCGCGAGTCCGCGCGAGATGGCGAGTTGTGCGGTCTTTGTCATCCCGTAGTGGATCATCTCAGTGGGAATCTGAACCGCGCTCTCGCTGGAGATGAATACAATGCGTCCCCAGTTGCGTTCTTTCATGCCAGTGAGATAGTGCCGGCTTAGACGCACACCGCTCAATACATTTACCTCGAAGAAGCGCTGCCAATCGTCATCGCTGATTTGCTCGAACGGCTTTGGTTCGTAGATTCCCAAGTTGTTGACCAGAATGTCGAGTTGAGGAAAGCGGTCGATCACGCAGCGAGTTCCGTCGGCGGTCCCAAGATCGGCCACAATCCCCTGCACTTCTCCGTGCGCACCGGAGTTGCGAATCTTCTTTATTGCGGCATCCACTCTGTTGTCAGCTCGTCCATTCACTATGACTGAGGCGCCTTCGTTGGCTAATGTCTTCGCGATTGCGAAACCAATGCCAGCAGTGCTTCCTGTGACCAATGCAGTCTTGCTGTCTAGTTGTAAGTTCATAAAGAGTCGATCCTGTCTTCTGACGGACAATTCTGTTTGAGTTCGGCCCTCGTCGCTGGCTAAATGCTTCGGAGGGCCTTAATTATCGGCGAGACGTCCCAATAGACCCGATAGCGCGTGATCTTGCCGCCTTCGATCCTGATGTTCTCGGCTACATAAACGTCGTACTCGTTGTTGTTGGCCAAAACCTGGCCGTGTTCGTGCACAATGCCGACTGCTTCGGGACCATCCACTATCAACCGCAGCAGCTTGAACGACAGCAAGCGCGCATGCTTCGCCCAAACCTCGATACTCTTCATGGCTGCCGGCGCACCATGGTAAGTTCCCAGCCATGGCGCCAAATCGCTGACGCCCGGCGTCGATGGAATGTTTTCCCACACAACGTTCTCATCCAGTAGAGCTTGAGCATTTTGCAAGTTACCCTGTTCCAGGCTCGAGAACCACGCTTCGGCGACCTGTCGTGGTGATAGCGGCGTATGTACTCCGGCTTCTTTTGCGATAGTCAGATTCGTCATTTTGAGCCTCCTCTTATGCTTTTCCCATCTTGGGTTTAATCGCGCAAATCAACTTCTTGTTCACGAACTCTTGGATGCCCAGGCTGGAAAGTTCCTTGCCGTATCCCGACCGCTTGATTCCGCCAAAAGGCAGTTCTGGAGCGCTGATAAAGGGGTAATTGACAAAGACCATGCCGGTCTCGATGCGGCTGGCGACTCGCTTACCGTGCTCGATGTCGGACGTGTACACCGAACCGCCCAGCCCAAAGGGAGAGTTATTCGCTATGGCAATCGCTTCCTCCTCATCTTTTGCTGGGAAAAAGAGAGCCACCGGCCCAAAGAATTCCTGTCGGAACGCGGGATTATCGGGCTTGACGTCGGTGACGATCGTCGGCTGCATAAATGCTCCCTGATGGCCGATGCGATCACCTCCCGCGAATACTCGCGCGCCATGAGCAACAGCTTCGCCGACTTGCTTCAGCAAGAGATCCAGCGCGGTCTCAGAAGACAATGGACCCAGCGCAGTGCTCTCATCCAAGGGATCCCCTGGCTTCAGTTGCGCTAACGCGTCACGAAACGCATTCAGGAACTGCTGTGCCCGCGGCCCCACCACGATAAAGCGTTTCGCGCCGATGCAGGTTTGCCCTACATTGCCGACGCGGCCCAGCACGGCCATCTTGACGGCGAACTCAAGATCGCAATCCTCCAACACGATGAACGCATCGCTTCCGCCCAACTCCATCGTCGATCTCTTCAGGTTCTTGCCGGCGCGGGATGCCAGCGATTCACCCGCCTGCTCCGACCCGGTAAGAGCCACGCCCTTGGTACGCGGATCGTCCAGCAACCTCCCCACCTGATCGCTTGACACAAAGAGATTGGTGAAGGCACCGCAGGGCGCACCCGCATCCGTGAAAAGTTGCTCAAAAGCGAGAGCGCATTGGGGCACGCCTGACGAATGCTTGACCAGTAGGACGTTGCCGGCCATCAGGTTCGGAGCGGCAAAACGTGCCAGCTGGTAGTAGGGGAAGTTCCACGGTTGAACTCCAACCAACACCCCAAGCGGAGAAAATTCCAGGTGCGCGTCACCCATCGGTGTGTCAATGGGCTGCGGCGCAAGAAAGGACTCCGCGTGGTCGGCAAAGTATTTGAGAATTGCCGCGCTCATCTCTACTTCGTCGCGGCCTTCCGAGATCCTCTTGCCCATTTCGATTGCGGCAAGGCGAGCCAGTTGTTCCTTTCGTTCCAACATCAGTGACGCGGCCTTGCCCACGACCTTGGCGCGTTCCCGAAAACTTGCTTTGGACCATACGTTTTGAAAAGTGCTGTCAGCCTTTGCCAGCGCGCTTTCCATCTGCGCATCGGTATGCTGGTCGAACTTTTGTAGTAATTCACCATTCAATGGATTAATGCTTTGATATGCCATGATCTTCTCCTTATTCTTGCGATATTCTCCTGCCTAAACTTGCGTTTTCATGTGCTGTCTTCGATTAGTTCTGTTTCTTCATCACCATCCGAATCCATTCCGTCTTTCCGCGTCTGCGCACCCATTTCCATCCATTGCACGAACCTCGGCGTCACCGCAGGCTCTCGAAATATTCGGCAAGAGAAGGTGCTTTGGGAGACCAGCCGAGCCGCCGTGCGTTGACCGCGCTGACCAGGCTGTTGGAGGTTATGCCGTAACGTGCGGCATCGCCGTGTTGCCGCACCAGGTCCTCTACACTCAGGCTGACCGTTTTGCCGAGCCCAAAAGAACGGCTGATCATCTCAGCGATTTCCTTGAAAGATGCGTCGCCGTTTTCCGCGAAGAAGAATGAACCTCCCGGCGCCTTTTCTAGGGCAAGGAGGTACAGGTCCACGAGGTCGTCAACGTGGACATTGGAGTAACGATTGAGGCCCTTTCCAAAATAGGCGCCGGCACCCACTTGTTTCGAAAGTGCAATGAGTTTCGGGAGTTGATCGCTGTCTGGCTGTAGTCCCCGTCCCTTTCCGTAGATCATGGAGGGGCAGATCACGATAGACCGAATCCCCTTATCGATGGCTGCCTCGCGAACCAGGCGGTTCACGGCTACGCGCGGCCGGCGGAACGGGACTGGCTCGAAGTAGCTGTCCTCTGTAAGGACTATCGAAGTTGCATACTCGCCGGCCGCAGAATCCGCAGCAATCCCCGAGCCGGTTGTGCAGATCAGTGTTTTTCCGCTGCGTTCGAGCGCTGCGATCAAGGTCACCACAGCGCCGGCATGATCGGCGCTGGCTGCGTGAATGACCACATCCGCCTCAAGTGCGTTCTTCGTGATTATTTCCGAGTCATCAAGATTTCCGAGAACCGATTCAATCCCACGATCTTTCAGCAGTGGGATACTTTCTGCGGACCTGACCAGCCCCACCACGTGATGACCTGAAGCAATAAGGCGTTCTGCGACCGAGCCTCCAATGTAGCCAGTCGCTCCGGTTACGAATATCCTCATAATTCATCTCCTTTGTACTTGGGTTGGGACGCAGCTGACGACTTTCCGAGAGCCGGTTGTGCGTTCTGTGCCGGCATCGCGGGGATCTGATCATTGCGCCTCCTGGTTTTAATGACGCCCAGTTGTTTTTTACTTGACACAAGCTTATAGATTATCGATAATCGATAACGATTCAAGAAAAAAATGAACAAATCGTCGCCGTTAATTCGCGAAAGCACCTCCGCAAAACTGAGGACCCTGATCGTTCAAAGGATCATTGATGGGCACTACCCACCCGGGCATCGGCTGAAAGAGATGGAGCTAGCGCGGGAATTTAATACGAGCCAGGCGCCAGTGCGGGAAGCATTGCGCGAACTTGAGGCCACAGGCGTCATCGAGAGTGAACCTCATCGAGGAAGCCGCGTCCGCACGGTCTCGGAGCGAGAACTAGGCGAAGCCTACCAGGTGCGCGCTGTCCTGGAACAACTCGCTGGAGAGTTGGCAGCCGGACAGTTCAACGGAAGGGAGGCCCTCCTGCAACGACAGGCAGACAAGGTTAGGAGAGCATACGAGCATGGAAACATGGAGGAATATGCACGTCACGACTTGGAGTTTCACCGCATGATTGTCGCAGCTGCCGGCAACCAAGTGCTCTTAGAAAACTGGGACGCACTTCACTTCGACATTCGCGCGCGACTTTTCCTGGGTCACTCCAAGCTGAGCCTTCAATCCACCTTGGATCTTCATGATGAAATTGTGAAGGCGCTCATTGACGGAAAGCGCAAACTGGCGGGGCGGTTTTTGCGGATGCACTCTGAAGCATTTTGCTCAGGTGGGAGTGCAGGGCGACAGCGCGTACCTGATGCATAGCTGATTTGAGCAACTCGCTATGCCTCGGGAACCGCAGCCGCACGGGCCGCGAAGCCGGACAGCGAAAGCCCCAGAGAAGACTGGGTCAACATTCGTCACTTTACGATCAACTGCGTATTGCGGCGTGAACCGGAGGAACCATGCACACCACGGTCAACCTTGAGTTAGGAACCGGACCAATTCCCCGTCGCGGCCCGTCCTGCACTCCCGAACAGGCGAGGGAGTTGTTGGAAGGGCTTCGTACCGCATATCAATCGCTCCTGCCGGCTGAACGGATCGTGATCCGAGACATCGTCGCCCAATTCGGCGCGAACGCAATCTACGCAGGAAATGAATGCAGGAAACCGGAAGTCGTGGGGTCGTGTGCTGAAAGCCGATGATATCCGGCGGACCGGCGTCGAGCAAACTGAGAAAAAACCAATGAGAACGAGAGATCTCCGCCTGGTTGGCCAGAGATCTCAAATGGATCGAGTGTGAAATTGCACGCGTAACCGAAGGCCCCTAGATGCACATTCAGCCTGCCGGCGAATCGAGCTCATACTTTACATCAATCGTCATTCTTGGCGGTTGACGGGCTACTCGGAAACTGACCCATTACCTCGGAAAAACTTGCGTTGACAGATCGGCAGCTTTTTGCTTTCTCAACCCCAGGAATCTCTGCCTTTTTTTCCAGAGCCTTCCTCAGTTTTTCCACATCGCGGTCCCTTGAAAACCAGCGCCGGACAAGGCTTCTGGCTTACACTGGAACTGTCAACACTTTTCGGTGTACGGGCGGCTGGCATAACCGGTCGTGTGTGATTGAAAGGTTGACAAATTTTTCTCGACAGCTAGAATACGCAAAGTTTTCTGCCGATGAATTTAGACATGAGCCCCGAAATTCTAGATACCATTCTACTTCGAACGGACTATTCCGAATTGGAGTTGCACGCCAGCGGCAAGGTCCGCGACGTCTACTGCCTCGACAGTGACCATCTGCTGTTCGTGGCCACCGACCGCATCTCAGCCTTCGACTACGTTCTGGCGACCGGCATTCCGCACAAGGGGCGGGTTCTGACGCAGATCTCGCTGTTCTGGTTTGACTTCCTCAAGGACATCGTCCCCAACCATTTCGTCACTGCCGACGTGAACCGCTACCCGGCGGCGATTCGCCAGCACGCCGACGAACTCCGCGGCCGCTCCATGATGGTGATGCGCGCCGAGATGTTTCCCGTCGAGTGCGTCGCGCGCGGCTACCTTTCCGGGTCCGGATGGAAGGAGTACAAAGCGACGGGCACGGTCTGCGGCGTCAAGCTTCCGCCGGGATTGAAGGAATCCGACCAACTGCCGGAGCCCCTGTTCACGCCGGCGACCAAGGCTACCACCGGACACGACATTAATATTTCGTTCGAAGAAATGTGCCAGCTGGTCGATCCGGAATTGAGCCGCCAACTCCGTGACGTCACGTTGCGCATCTACAAGAAAGCCGCGGATTATGCGCGGCAGCGCGGCATCATCATCGCCGACAGCAAGTTTGAATTTGGGCAAACCGCCCAGGGCATCACCCTGGCGGATGAAGTGCTCACACCGGATTCCTCGCGCTTCTGGCCGGCCGACACCTACCAACCGGGCAAGGCGCAGGATTCCTACGATAAGCAGTATGTACGGGATTACCTCGAAGAAATTCGCTGGAACAAACAACCGCCCGCGCCGGGCTTGCCCCAAGAAGTGGCGCTGCGGACAAGCGAAAAGTACCTCGGGGCGTATCGTCAGTTGACGGGACGCGAGTTGGAGATTTAGTCGGCGTGCGCTGGTGTCATTGAATTCGATCGTTGAACTTCGGATCATTGAACGATCATTGAAGGACGATCATTGAACCATGAGCATTGCGGACTGGATCATCCTCGGCTTTCTGGTGTTTTCCGTGACTGCGGCAGCCATTGAAGGCTTCTTCCATGAAGCCTTCAAGCTGGCTGGCTTGGTCGTGGGATACCTGCTGGCCGCCTGGCAGTATCATCGCTTGGCGGACTGGTTCGCGCCTCATTTGAAATCGCCGTGGTTGGGCGAGATCGCTGGTTTCCTTATCATTTTTTTCGCGGTCCTGATCGTTGCCGGATTTGCCGGACGGACCGCGCGCTGGGCAATGAAGAAAGCCGGTCTGAGCGCGATTGACCGGATTCTGGGAGCTGTCCTGGGTTTGTTGCGGGGCGTCCTGGTGGTGGCTGTCATACTCACCGCCATGGCCGCTTTTGCGCCCGCTGCGAAGTGGCTGTCAGGATCTCAGCTCGCGCCGTATTTCCTGGTAGGCGGAAGGGCTGCGATCTGGCTCGCACCATCGGAATTGCGCCACCGCTTCTACCAGGGCTTGGATTACATGAGGCAGGTCCATGCGGCAAACGACGCATTACAGCCGCAATCATCCGGGCCGTCGAAGTAGTTATTGTTAGTCTCATAAATGGTTCTGCATCGGTTTTTGGGAAGGGCATGACTTTAGAGCCTGCCCTGAGCGGAGCCGAAGGGCGCCGCTCAGAGTCGCAAAATATGCGGGCTTTAGCCCTGAGGGCACGCCCTGAGAATCATTTTATGAGAGCTAGTAATTCGTCAGCGAAAGATTCTTGGGCTGTGAAGGTGCGGAAACGAGGCAGCAGGTGAAGGATCAACTGGAAGCGCTCATTCTTCTGATGTACAAAAGCAATATCCTCTATTCGGAAGCGGTCCGCGAGTTTAAGAAGCGTTTTATCATAACCGTGCTCGAAGAAAACCGGGGCAATCAGTGCAAAGCAGCGCGGCAATTAGGCATGCACCGGAACACGCTGAGCCGGACCATGCAGGAGCTCAAGATTGATGTTCGTCCGTTGCGCGTCGGCACCAAGCGTCCGCCCCGCAGCGCGCGTCCCGTCACGATGGAGAGAAAGCAAGCTCGCTAAACGTCCCTCGCGGCTTGCGGTAAGACACAAAAAGGGCGGTCCCAAACGGACCGCCCTCGTTTTTCCTCTTACAGATTCTTCTAAGCCAGGGGTTTTCTGAGACCTGACACCTGAGACCTCAACTCTAGTGTGCGGCCGGCTTCTTGTGGACGGGCGGCTTCGGCGCCGCTTTTACCAGCAAGGCCCCTTCGTTCATCGTCATCACAAACGGCTTCGCCACGTAGGAGACCGGTGTTCCCTGGAACTGGAAGTCCGTATCCTCCTTGGGCATTTGCTTCGCCGGAATCGCTGCCGTCATAGTCAAATCAATGTCCGCACGCTTAGCATCGACATCGTCCGAACTGCCTGCCAGTGTCAGTTTGGTGGCTTTGCCTGAAGAGTCGATACTGATGATATGGGCCCCCATCTGCAACGGCTTTCCTTTCAGAGCACTCCACACCTTGTCGGCATCTTCGGGCGTACCCTCGGAAAGAACCATTTGCCACTCCGCGAAGTTCATCTCCTGAACTTTCTTACTCTTCACGAGATCCGCCGCCTGCTCGGCGGGGGTTGGTGGCACGTACTGCTTGATGGTGAAATTGGCCGGAGGCAGGGTTGTGGTGGCCGTCAGCGCCAACACAGAGCTCCATCCTTCTTCGCTTCCGTGGTACTTGTTGTATTTGCTCTTGCCGAACTTGGCGATCTGATCCTTGCCCGCGCCCTGCGCCAGATTGGCAGCCCGCGCGATGAAGAAAATTCCATCCAAGTCTTTTTCCGTCGGGCCCGGCGCCAGGTAAGCGAGCGCCAGCGGATAGACGTCGCGCAGGTTGGTCGGATCCCCTTCCACTGAGGCGCGCAGGAACTGCTGGGCCTTCGCGTAGTCCTTGGCCTGGTAGGCGCTCATGCCAGCGGTGCCGTTGAAGATCACCGCCGTCTGCGCTTTCAGCTTCTGGAAATCCGCATCGGGCGTGCCATCCGGCTTGGTCGCCGTCTGCAGACACTGCAAGCCCTTTTCACCGCTGCGGCCCGCGTCGGTAAGATTCTGTGCCGCGTTCTGGCCCGCTTCCGCCATCGCGCGCTTGGTGTAGGCCAGCAGCGCCAACGCCCGGATGTTGCACGGGTTCGCCTGCAAAACCTTCTGCGCCGTTTCCAGCGTCTTAGCCTGATTGCCCGTCTGCTGATAGGCGCCCATTAAAAGTTCCAGCGCGTCTTCCTTCATCACGCTGTTGGGATACTGGGTTAGAAACGCTTCCAAGCCGCTGACCTTGGCGGCGGCGTCCGTTTGCTGCACGGCGCCTACGTAGGCGTTATACTCTGCCGGGTCTTTGATCTCCTTTTTCTGGGGCGCTGCCGGAGAGGGCGCGGTGGCCTGCTGCGGCGCGGGTTGGGCTGGCGTGGCAGCGGTTTGAGCGACGGCGGTAACCGCGGCTACCCACAACATCGCGAGAACAATCTTCTTCATTCCTGTGGCTCCTTAACTCTTCGGGGAAGCTGGAGTTTGACGTCGTGCCCAATTCCAACCAAGCTTGGTGTCGGGCTTGCACCATGAACCAATCTTTCATTCACACTGACACTGACTGGTCCCGAAAATCATGGGCCGCCGGTCGATATGCCGCGGCTTAACATTATTCCGGTGAGCGGATTATAAGGATGTAGTCCCGCTAAGGCAAGCGGCTTGCTCGATTCTCCCCCTAGCGGTTTTGATGCGGGGGAGTGCCGCCCAGTTTGGAATCCTTTCCGGCCCATGCCTTTGATGCAAAAAGAATAGATATGCAAATACAATCAAAATGTTCCCTCGGAGGAAGCCGTTTTGACGAAACCTGTATCGAAGCCGCCTTTGGCCGGCCAAGTCGCTGTCATCACCGGCGCCGGGCGCGGCATTGGCAGAGCCATCGCCCTGACGCTCGCTGAACTCGGCGCGCGCACCGTCCTATGCGGACGCTCGCGCGAAGCACTCGAACAAACCTCCACGACCATCCAGGACAGCGGCGGCCAGAGCTCGGTGATCGAATGTGATGTCACCGATCTGCATTCGGTCGAAGCGCTCGCCGAGCGCGTCGAGCGCACCTTCTACCACATCGACGTTCTCGTCAACAATGCCGGCATCGGCGGCGCGGGAGGACCTCTCCATCTGCTTGCGCCCGACAATTGGGACCGCGTGTTGAACACGAACTTGCGCGGCGTGTATTACTGCATCCGCAGCCTGGCGCCGCTCATGATCAAGGCTCGCAGCGGGCACATCATCAACATCTCTTCCCTCGCCGGCAAGAACGCCCTGCCCAACGGAGCCGCCTACGCCGCCTCGAAATGGGGCTTGAATGGATTGAGCTACTCCGTAGCCGAGGAGTTGCGCGCCCACAATATTCGCGTATCGGTCATTTGCCCAGGATCCACGCACACCGAGTTCAGCCCGCATCCCGGAAAGAACAACGAGAAGATGCTGCAAGCCTCGGACGTGGCGCACGTAGTAGCCATGCTCGTAACCCAGGCCCCGCAATCGTTCGCCAGCGAAATCCTGCTACGGCCAACGCAGAAACCGTAGGGTGCTATCCCGGCAATTCGTAGAGACGCGGGTGACAACTTGGATATGGGTAGCTGAGAGCTGACAGCTGAGAGCTCGCTTTAATCCTTGAACAGATTGTCAAACGCCGCGCGCGCGTCATTGGGACGCTGACTGCCTTTGCTGGAAGTTTCTTTTTCGACCATCACGCGGATGGAATACAACGAGCAGTCGTTGAGTTTGTCTTTGGGGGAGATTCTGGCGGGAATCGGCTGATTGCATTCGAAGCGGCTCGACGGGTCAAAGTGTTCGCACTGTTTGCAGGCGTGCAGAGCGAACCCGCACTTCGGGCACTGCCCGACCGGGTCGGTGAGATTCTGCAGCAGCGCGCCGCATTCCGCGCAACGCGAGACGGTCCGAGTTCCCGGCATGTTGATCGGGCGCGGCCCGAATGTGTTCTCTTTTTTCGGGGCCGACGGCTTCTCGAACTCTTTTTTCGGTCCCGCACCGGAATCCTGGTATCCGCGCTGGCGATACTTGCGGTCGGACAAAAAGCGCCTCCTGCAAACCGCATCATTTTCCGCCTTTGCCGCGTCCGGCACAAGAGTTTCTTTGCCTACTGGAAGAGCTTGTTGGTGGAGAGCCGGGTGTCCCCGCCCGGCTGGACCCTTCGACTTCGCTCAGGGCAGGCTCGCGAGGCGCCCGTCCCTCCACCGTTGGACTCATCGGGGCGCGGTGAATTGTCTTTCACATATCGGGGTGCTACCATCCGATGTACAGATAAATTCAGGAGGTAGTTATGGCGGATCAAGACGGCAACAGCTTCTTGTGGTTCCTGGCGGGGCTCGGAGTCGGAGCTGTAGTCGGTGTGTTGTATGCGCCGCGCTCCGGCGATGAAACGCGCGACGTAATTCGCTCCAAGGCGCAGGAAGGCAGCGAGCGCGTGCGGCAGCAGGCTCGCCGGGCACGCGAACAGGCGGGTGACTGGGTGGATCGCGGACGCGATGTGATCAACCAACAGAAAGATCAGTTACGCAACGCTTACGAGGCCGGCCGCCAGGCATATAACGAGACGACCGCGGCCGGAGCCGAACCGCCCAAGAATATCTAGCGGCAACAGCCAGCAGGAGCAGCCCTGGAGCAGCCATGGATGACACTCTCCTAAGAATTTTTATTGCGGTGACGACTTTCGCGGTCGTGGTCCAGGCGGGAATTCTGGTGGGCCTGTACCTCGCGGTCCGCAAGAGCACGGCAAGAATGGAAGCTCTCGCTACCGAAGTGAGGAGTAAGGCTCTGCCCACGATGGAAACGGTGCAGAACATACTGGTGGAACTGCGCCCGAAGATCGACGTCATGAGCGTCAACTTTTCGGAGTCAAGCACGCTGGTGCGCAATCAGCTCGGCCGCATCGACGCCACGCTCACCGATGCCCTCGACCGCACCCGGCTGCAAGTCATCCGCGCCGATGAACTGCTGAATCGCACCATGGACAAGGTCGAAGAGACCAGCGAAGTCGTCCACAAAACCGTGATCTCTCCGCTGCGCCAGGTCAACGCACTGATGACCGCGATCAGCACCGGAGTCGAAGTCTTCCTCGGTCAGAAAAGGCGCCATCGGAGAAACGGCGCGGGCATCCCGCAAGACGAGATGTTCATCTGATAGAGCGCCGGGCGAGGGCGCCCGTCCCTCCACCGCCCCTAAAGGGGCGTCTTGATTTCGAAGCGCTGACGGTGTCGCTAAAGCGAAACCCTGATACGAACCCTGATACGAATCAGGCTATTCTTCGCCACCGCCCTGCACCCGCTCACTTCTCACATCGGGTACGTAGATCGAGTGGACGTTTTGTTCAGCGGCCAGCTTCTGAAAGCTCGTGATATCCGCATTCCGCGCCTGCTCCCAGCGCGCCAGTAATTCGTCGGTCTGCTTTTTCAGCTTGTCGAATTCCTGGTACTGGGCTTCGGTCGGAGCAGAGTCTGCGAAACCAGCCACTGCCATGGACAGAAACGCCAGCTTCGCGTCGATCCCCGGCGCATAGGCAAGGGAATCTTCGCTGGCGCTGATTTTGAAATTAATCATCGGGTCGCGAACCGCAATCAGCTTTGCGTCAAGCGCGCTCGCGCCGTCGAATAAGGCTTTCGAGGAATCGCCCGACACAAGTCGCTTCTTAAGTCCATCCAACTGTTCACGGACGTCCTGTATCTGGTTCACCGCGCTATGGACGCGATTCAACTGCTCGCGCACGTCCATCTGCAGCTTGAACTGCTTCTCCAGATCGCTTTGCGAAGTGGTGACTCGGGGATCGATTTTCACTTCAAAGGGAGCGGTTACGCTCTTGCCATTGGCGGTTAACCGCACCTGATAGTTGCCGGGCAGCGCCAGCGGCCCTTTTGCGCCGTCGTTGTATTCCCACAAATAATAGCCCGGGACGCGGTTTGCCTCCTGGTAGCGCAGATCCCACACGAAACGATTCAGACCCTCTTCCGGCTTGATCTGCTTCTTCGGCTTTTTGTCGTCGGGGTCGAGCGGTTCATCAAGCGGCTCGGCTTTATTGCTGGAGTACTTGCGGATTACATTGCCCGCCGCGTCCAGGATTTCAATTTTCACTTCCTGCTTCGGCGCCTGCTTTAGGTAGTAATAAATCACCGCGCCGTTAGGCGGATTCTTTCCGGCAAAGAACCAACGCGTCGGAGCCTCTCCGGTGTGCACGCGATACGCCGTGGCGGGCTGATAGAGATGCATGTCTTCTCCAGCAACTGAATCGGCAAACTGGCGTAGCGGCGAGACATCATCGAGGATCCAGAACGAGCGCCCGTGCGTCGCCAGCACCAGATCGTCGTTCTTAACGACCAGGTCGTGGACTGGCGTGATCGGCAGGTTGATTTGTAGCGAGCGCCAGTGTGACCCGTCGTCGAAGGAGACGAAGACGCCGCGCTCTGTTCCCGCATAGAGCAAGCCTTTCTTCTTCGGGTCTTCGCGCACAGCGCGCACAAAAACTCCATCGGGAATTCCAGTTGTGATCCGGCTCCAGGTGGCTCCGTAGTCGCTCGTCTTGTAGATGTAGGGCGCGAGATCGTCATTCTGATGGCGGTCAATCGCGACGTAGGCAGTGCCGGCATCATGCGGCGACGCTTCAATCAAACTGATGCGGCTCCATTCCGCAAGATCCTTGGGCGTTACGTTGGTCCAACTCTTGCCTTCATCGCGTGTGATCTGGATCAAGCCGTCATCCGTGCCCGCCCAGATCAGGCCTTTCGCCAGGGGCGAGGGAGCAATCGAAAAAACGGTGTCGTAATACTCGGTGCCGGTATCGTCAACCGTGATCGGCCCGCCCGAAGGCTGCTGTTTCGATTTGTCATTGCGCGTCAGGTCGCCACTGATCGCTGCCCAGTGCGTTCCGCCGTCGGTGGTTTTGAAAACGCGCTCGCCTCCGTAGTAAATCGTGTTCGGGTCGTGCGGAGAGGTCACGATTGGCGCCGTCCACTGAAAACGGTGATCGAGTGGGGCGGCACCGCGCGCATCCATGAGTTCCGGCCACACGGCAATGCTCTTGACCTGGTTCGTGCGCCGGTCGAAGCGCGTGATGTTGCCCTGATAATCGCCGGCATACACAATGTTCGGGTCGAGTGGATCGGGCGCAATATATCCCGCTTCCCCGCCCCCGACCTCATACCAATTGCCGCGGCCAATCGCGCCGTCATCGCTGCGGCTGGCAATCGCCACGGTGGAACTATCTTGCTGCGCGCCGTACACGTAGTAAGGTGTCCGCGTGTCGGTGATGACGTGGTAGAACTGCGCGGTGGGCTGGTTGTCCTCGCGTGTCCAAGACTTGCCGCCATCCAGGCTGACTGTAGCGCCGCCGTCGTCCGCGGCGATCATGCGCTTTGTATTTTTCGGATCGATCCACAGCCCATGATTGTCGCCGTGCGGAACTTTCACCTTATTGAAGTTGCGCCCGCCGTCGGTGGACTTGAGGAACTCCACATCCAACACGTAAACCGTGTTGGCATCCTGCGGATCGGCGATCACGTGCATGTAGTACCATGCCCGCTGAAACAGCGAGTGGCTGCCGTTCACGAGATCCCAAGTGTCCCCGCCGTCGTCGGAGCGATAAAGTCCACCACCTTCTTTAGCCTCGATAATGGCATACACGCGCTCGGAGTTCGCTGCCACCGCCAACCCGATGCGCCCGTAGGGCCCCTTCGGAAGCCCGCGCTCTTTCTCCTGCAGCCGTTTCCACGTGGCGCCGCCATTCGTCGAGCGATACACGCCGCTGCCAGGCCCACCGCTGGAGAGCGACCATGGACTTCGTCGAGCCTCCCACAGCGAGGCAAATAAGATGTTGGGATTCTGCGGATCGAAAACCACATCGATCGCTCCCGTGTTCTCGTCTTTGTAGAGAACCTTGTCCCAGGTCTTGCCGCCATCGGTGGTCCGGAAAACGCCCCGTTCCGCGTTCGGACCAAACGGGTGACCGAGCGCGGCGATAAAAACGATATCGGGATTGCGCGGATTCACGATCACCTTGCCAATTGCACGCGAATCCTTCAGACCAACGTTCTTCCAGGATTTTCCGGCGTCCACCGACTTCCAAACGCCATCACCTTGCGAGATGTTTCCGCGGATGCACGCTTCGCCGGTGCCCACATAGACGACGTTCGGATCGGACACTGCGACCGCGATACTGCCAATCGAAGGAGCTCCATCTTTGTCAAAGATCGGAGACCAGGTATTCGCGCCGTCGGTCGATTTCCACACGCCACCGCCGGTTGCGCCGAAGTAGTAGGTGGTCGGGTCGCCGGGAATTCCGGCTGCCGTAAGCGAGCGGCCGCCACGAAAAGGGCCGATCGAACGATACTTCATTCCCTTGAAGAGCGGGTCACCTTCGTTTTGTTCGTCCTTGTCTTTGTCGTCTCTCGCCGACGATTCGGAGGGGGCAGGCGCGCCTTTTTGCGCAGCATCCAACTTCCGATTCCGTTCCCTTTGCTGGGAGAACGTTAGTGTGATCGACAACAGGATGAATAACGCAAGGATGGCGACGCGCACACGCACTCTTTGGAACATAAACTGGATCATGAACTCAATGGCCCCGGAAAAGAAATTTGCTGTCGCTAATGTTAATGCCAGAAGCACGACAGGTACAAACGGACGCGCTTCCGGGTGTGCCGGAGAACTGGGTCGTCCCTCCGGGACTTGATTTTTTCCAGCTTCCCCAGCGCTGAAGCGCTGGGCTAAGCTCGGACGCCCCTCCGGGGCTGGATTCCAGGACATTTCATACCACTGGATTGCCCGAAAACGAGTTCGCACTCAGCCACTGAAGCGCTGGGCTAAGCTGGCTCGCCCCTCCGGGGCTGGATTATCGAGCACTCGATTCCAACGGATTGCTCGAAACGAGTTCGCACTCGCACTCTTCCGGCGCGCTTCCGCCGATGTACCCGCGTAGTCAACACAATGAACGATGAAACCTTGGTTGATTTCCGCCTCCGCCGCCTAGAATGTTTCCAAACATTTCTCGATTTTTTGTTTGAAACAGAACGTTCTCAAGATGCAACGACAGTTCACATCGAACGACGTGATCGCCCTGACTGGAATCACCGCCCGTCAGCTGCAGTGGTGGGACGAGCGCGGCATCGTGGCACCCGGCCGCCAGGGGCACCGCCGCATCTACAACTGGGACGAACTCGTCACCGTGGCGGTCCTCTGCCAGCTCCGCCGGCGGGGGTTCTCGCTGCAGCGCATGCGCAAAGTGATTGGGTTCCTGCAGCAGGAATTTGGCACCAGCCTGGCCGCTACGGTCAGGGCGTCTTCGGAGTATCACCTTCTTACCGACGGCACTCATCTTTATTTGCGCACCTCGGCGCGACAGGTCGTGGATTTGTTAAAGAACGCGCGACAGCCAATGTTCGATATATGCCTGAGCGACGAAGTGCGCCGGGTGCGAGCAGAGATTCAGGCTCGCAAGAAAACTGCAGTTTCGGAACGAGCGCGGCCTGCACGCCGGGTACAGAAGGCGTAACTCAGTGGGCGTAAACGGAAAGCGGGGGAGGCATGATGATCGGTGAATTGAGCATTATCAACGAGTGGATTCCCGAGCAGATGGAACCCGGTACCGTGTTCGTG
>Ga0209517_10004566_pt1 | contig 18131 bp, 17 predicted proteins | sample PeaSoiMetSII2010_FD_187695 | JGI IMG/M metagenome (GOLD analysis project Ga0209517, IMG submission 187695) | Peat soil microbial communities from Weissenstadt, Germany - SII-2010 (SPAdes) (version 2) | ecosystem: Environmental > Terrestrial > Soil > Wetlands > Peat | place: Germany...
ACGACGGCAACGAAGGCGTGGGTCCGTACTACGGCGCACCGCTGCCCTCGGCATTCAACACCAACCAAAACTGGTCCGACCAAAGCATTATGGGTCTGACCACGGTGATAACTCCGGCGCTGGTGAATCAATTCCACTTCCAGTATCACTATTGGGAAAACAATGTGACGGATGTCACGTCCGCTCAATGCCCAAACTGCACCGGCCTGGGGCTGCCTTCTATTCTCGCGGCCATTCCTTCGGGAACTTTCATCGGCGGCACCAACGTCAATTCTCCCCAATTCCGCCAGGCGCGGGCGCTGGAGTTGAAAGACGACTTAAGCTGGCAGAAAGGCACGCACCACATCACCTTCGGCGTGGACTACGAGCACATGAAGACCAAGGTCGCGCCCTGGGAATACTGCAATCCAGGTTGCGACTACGTCTTTGCCCCCGAGACAATCGAGGGGCTTGGACTGGGACCGGCGCAAGCGTTCCTCTTCCCCAACCTTCCTACCCAAGTGACCACCACTCAGGACCTCCTCAATTTGCCCGTCTTGAATTTAGGCCAGAGCATCTATAGCGGAACCGGCGTTGGCAACGGCACCTTCCCCGGCCTGTATCAACACGACCAAGGAGGGGTCAACCAGCGCCTGCATCCGTATGTCCAGGATTCCTGGAAGGTTCGACCGAACTTGACGATTAACTTCGGCTTGGGCTACGACCTAGAGACGGGACTCTTTTACTCCAATCTCAATCTTCCGCAATACCTGGCGCCCATCCTGGAAGGTCAGACCGGCGGAGCGCCGTATGGCCTAGGCGCGACCCAGCCCAACAAAAAAGATTTCTCGCCCATGGTAGGTTTCGCTTGGGCCTTGGGTAAGGACAAGAAGACTGTGATTCGAGGCGGTGGCGGGATCTATTGGGATACCCAACCCATCTGGCAACATTTCCGTGAAGGCGCGGCTATTGGACCTCCGGGCGACGGCAGGTCAACGCTGGCCGCCAGTGCATTCACCAACACGATTCCGGGGATCCTCCAACTCGGATGCGCTGCCGCGCCTGTCTGCCCGGTTGCTGTCGGACAACCCCTCCCGCTGGGCGCGCTGACCACCATGACCCTGGGCCAGTTTCTTGGCATCGTCAATCAGGAGCTCCCGGGAATTGAAGCGCAACTTACGCCACTGCCCCCGGCTAGCGGGCCGTATTCAGTCACGGGCATCGATCTCGCCAAGCAAGGAATCGAGATTTATCCCTCTCACTTCCCGCTGCTCAGGAGCTACCAGACTTCCATCGGCGTACAGCGTGATCTTGGCCACGACATGGTGCTGACGGTAGACTGGGCGCGCCGCCAGGGTGAGAACACCAATCTCGGCGAAGTGGACCTGAACCACTTCACGCGGATCATCAACGGCGTTCAGTCGCCGGTGATTCCGATATGTAAGCCTTCACAGTATTACGTGCCGGGCCAGGAATGCTCCACCGGCGGGATTACCGTCTGGACTCCGGAAGGACGTTCCGTGTACGACGGCTTGTTGATTAAGTTGAACAAGCGTTTTTCAAACCATTTCAATTTCGTGGCCTCCTATGCGCTTCAGAAGAGCCTGGGCGAAGATGCCACCCAGGATCCTCTCAACTTCATGGCGGGCTACGGCCCGGTACCCGGGCTGGGACGTCAGAATTTCAACGTGGCCGGCACCGTCTCGCTGCCGTGGGGCTTCAACTTGGCCATCAACTCATCGATACTCACCCGAGGCCCGGAAACCGCGTACATTGCCGGCGACATTCTGGGGACTGGAGACGCGAACGCAGCCGGCACGGCGATTTCCGCCTTGGTTCCAGGGCTCCAGTTCAACTGTTTCGGGTACTCGTGCGGCAAGGGGGCGCTAACGGCGGCCGTGGCCACGTACAACTCCACCTATGCCGGAAAGACTGCCCCCAACGGATCCACTAACCCGTACGCGTATGTGCCGTCGAACTACCAATTCGGCGCACCAACCATTTCCCAGGACTTCCGTTTGACGAAAGTGTTCACTTACAAGGAGCGCTACAAACTTTCGCTATTTGGGGAAGTTTTCAACGCGTTTAACATCGCGAACCTGACCTATACGAGCTTCTCTCTAGGTACATCCTCGAGCCCCAATGCGCCTCCAGCGTACAACCCTTACGGGCAGCCCAGCGGTCGAACCCAAAATATATTTGGCTCGGGCGGACCTCGATCGTTCCAGATCGGAGGGCGGTTTAACTTCTGATGAAGAAACTCATTATTCTGACTGTTCTGATCTCGGCGGCGCTCACATTGCAGGCCGCCGACCTTACCGGTACCTGGTCGGCCTCCGTGGTGCTCGATGCAGGCAGCGGCACCGCTACGTTTATCTTCAAACAAGCCGGTGAGGCGCTCTCCGGCTCTTACTCAGGCACCCTCGGTCAGGCACAGCTCACCGGCACGGTTAAGGGTGACCAAGCCGAGTGGTCCTTCGACAACGATCAGGTTGGCAAAATAGCCTATAAAGGCATGCTGGATGGCGCTGGCAAGATGAAAGGCAGCGTCAACTATGGGCAGCTAGGTGCGGGGACTTTCACGGCCGAGAAGAAGAACTGACCGAGACGGATCACCGCGATGTCACAGGCTCCAGGCCGCCTTTCTTGATGGCAGGCGCGGTAGCCGGAGACGCTAGGAATTTGATCAGCGCTCGTGCCGCATCCGGTTCTTTGGCGCCCACGGCCACGCCAGCCGAAAAGACAGTGACCTTCTGAGCCCCCGGCGGAAGCGGTCCGACGTAGTCTATCCCAGACACGGGGAGCAGCTCGCTGATCTGCTGGAAGCCGATTTCGACATCTCCACGCGCGACCACGGCGCCAACCGGCTCGTTCGCGATTCTCTTGCACTTTCCGACAATCTGGTCCGCGATCCCCAGGCGCTGAAACAGCTCCTGCGAAAGATAGACGCCGCTGGCGGAGGCGGAATACGCGATCGATTTGGCTTGCAACAGCGTGCGCTTCAGCGCGTCGACGGAGCTAATATCCGGCTTGGGCGCTCCGGCTCGCACTGCCATGCCGATGCTGGATCGTACCAGGTCGACCCTGCTTCCGGCGACCACCTTCCCTTGCTTGATCAGCTGGTCTAGCGCTTCAGCGGCCAGGATCACGACGTCCACCGGCTCGCCACGCTGCAGGCGGCTCGGAATGGAATCCGGCGCGTTTCCCATCGAAGCTCCGTAGGCGGTCACGATCTTGTGGTGGGTCGTTCGCTCAAACTCCGGGGTGACTTCGAGATATGGCGCGGTAAAGGCGCCGGAGGTCATCACCTTGATTTCTGCACCGCATGCCGTCCCGGCGAAAAACAGTATGCTGACAAGGGCCCCTGTCTTCATGCGTCAACAATTATAGTGATTCAAGGAGACTCGCATGCGATTGAGCAGCGTCTTGTTTGTGGGATGGGCTATGTTGTTGGCTGCACCGCATCCGGATCAAGGAATGCTTGACGCCGATCGCGCGTTCGTTCAGGCCGCCGCAAAAGCGGACAAGCTTGCGCTGAAGAAGCTCCTCGATGCCGATTTTACCTGGACGGATTTGGACGGGAGAACTCTAACCAAAGCCCAAGTTCTGCGAGATGCTCCGATGCCCGCAATAGCACGCGAAGATGCCGCTCAGTCGAAGCAATTCGCGTACGGCGCAATTGGAGATGTTCAGGTGAACCTCGAGAGATGGCATGTGCTGCGCGTGTGGGCCAAGCGCGCGGCAGGTTGGAAGGCCCTGGTGTATCAGGAAGTCATGTCGCTGGACGCGCCTCCTTCCTTTGCGCCAGGGGCGGGAAAGGATTGTGAAAACCCGTGCAAGAGGGTTCCGTACGCTCCGAAAAATGAAACCGAGCAGCAAGTCATCACAGCGTACTCGAAGCTCGAAACCGCGGCCATGGCGCACAATTCGGCCGTCTTTGCCACGCTGGTGGGCGATGAATTCGTCGCGGCCAGCTCCAATAGCAACAAGCTCTACGACAAGCGTGGCCGGATGGACGACTTCGACCATTCAAAAATGTCGGGGGTCGCTCCCACGCCGCTTGTCTCAGCCCGGCTGTTCAATTTCGGCGATGCGGTATTGATGACGTCGCAACATCAGCCCGACCGGGGGCAGCCGCTGCATGTAACCCGTGTCTGGGTCAAGCGAGATGGAAACTGGATGGAAACTTTGAGCTATCAAACTTCCATCAAGAATTGAGTCATTCCTCCAGGGCGAACACGAAGATCGAATTGCCCGAAGCGATGGCCACCTGCTGCTTGCCTCCGCTCATATAACTGACCGGGTTTGCGTTGATCGTCGCACCGGTCTGGAAGTGCCAAAGCGAACGCCCCGTGGTGGCGTCGAGTGCGAAGAAGTCGCCTTCATTGGTGCCGGCGAACACCAGATCGCCCGCGGTGGAGAGAATGCCCGCGCCCGCATCGGAGTACAGTTTGAATTCCCACTTCATTTCACCAGTTTCGGGAGTCAAGGCACGGATGGCGCCAGTCGGATCCTCGCCGACGATGGGCTTTTGCCCGCCGCCGTTGAATTGCGCGCCCTCCTTGTACTCCGCGTTGCCTTTGAGATACACGCCACCGACGTCCCGCGACGGCACATAAAACATGTTGGTGTGAGGACTATAGGAAGGGCTGAACCAGTTCGTGCCGCCAGTCAAGTCGGGATAGATCTTCGCTCCTTCTGTCGTGGGCGTGGAATTCGGAAGGACGATCGGTTTGCCTGAATCATCCAGTCCCTTGGCCCAACTTTGCTTGGCGAATGCCCGGCCGGCCAGGAACTTGCCCGTTGTGCGGTCCAGAACATAATAGAACGCGTTGCGGTTGCCGAACAGTACCGCTTTGTGTTTTTCGCCGCGCACCACGGCGTCCGCCAGCACCGGGATTTCGGTCGAATCCCAATCGTGGGTATCGTGCGGAGTGAACTGGAAATGCCACTTGAGTTTTCCAGTGTCGCCATCGAGGGCGACCAAACAATCGGAGTAGAGATTGTCTCCGGCGCGGGCGTCGCCATTCCAGTCCGGCCCCGGGTTGCCGGTACCCCAGTAGACAATGTTTTGTTGGGGATCGTAAGCGCCCGTAACCCAGGTTGGAGCGGCGCCGGTTTTTAGCGAGTCACCAGCCCACGTTTCGCTACCGGGCTCGCCGGGTGCGGGCACCGTCCAGAACCGCCAGGCGCGCTTCCCTGTCTTGGCATCGAAAGCATCAAGGAGACCGCGGACTCCATACTCGCCGCCCGCGATACCGATCACGATCTTGTCCTTGAGCGCCAGCGGCGCCGCGGTGATGGAGTAACCCAACTTCGGATCGGCCACCTCAGAATCCCAGCGCACAATTCCGGACTTGATGTCGAGCGCCACCAGATGTGAATCGAAGGTGCCGACATAGACCATGTCATTCAAAATCGCCACGCCGCGATTCACTTGACCGCAGCAGCCGCGAGCGCCCTTGAGTAGGTTTCGCGTGTACTTCCACAGAGGGCGTCCGGTTTGCGTATCGAGCGCCGTCACGCTTCCGCCCGGCTCGCTCACATACATGATGCCGTTCACCACCAGCGGCGAAGTCTCCACTCGCTCCGTGGTCTGCATCTGATACACCCAGGTGGGCCGCAAATGTCGGACATTCGCAGCGGTAATCTGGCTCAATCCCGAGTAGCGCTGCGCGCTGTAGTTGCCGGAGTAAGTGAGCCAGTTGGCAGGTTCGGAATCAGACTGCCGCAAGCGATCGTAGGAGACCTGCGCCGTCAATGGCACTACCGCGGCCAGCAAACATACTAAGCGTTTCATTGATTCCCCCGGAGCGAATACAGATAAGCGACCAAATCGTCCACTTCGGATGCCGAAAACACTGCTCGAAAACTCGGCATAGGAGACTTGCCGGTATCCCTTTGCAGCTCTTTCAGGTCTGATTTGATGAAGGAGTGAATCTCCCCATTCAGGTCGATGACCTGGATGGTGAAGGTATCCTCGTTGAGCCGCACGCCAGTAATGGTGCGTCCGTCCTTGGTTGCCAGCCCTACCTCTAAGAATCCTTCCGGCAGGGTGGATGCAGGATCGAGAACGGCGGCGCGCAGGTGGGCGGCGCTGCGTCGCGCGGCGATCTCGGTGAGCTCGGGTCCAAGACTTCCACCTTGTCCGCCAATGATGTGACATTGGGAGCAACGTCCCTTGCTTCGATACAACTCCTGGCCGCGCTTCGCGTCTCCCGGCACCGATTCGGGAGCCATGCGGCCCAGGCTGCGAATATACGCCGCAAGCTGCCAGGTTTCGAGCGTGTCCACGGCGTAGCCGGCTGGCATTTCGGTTCCTTTGATACCTTCCTGGATCACGTGGAACAAAGATTCGTCATCCGGTGCATGGCGCAATTTAGGTTGAGCGAGAACCGCGCCCCTGCCGCCTTCGCCTTTCGGCCCATGACACCGCGCGCATTGTCCCATGAACAACTGCTGGCCATTTTTCAAGTCGGCGGGCGTCGTGTGCGGGTTCACTTTGGGGATCACGTATTCGGGATCGAACGGGACCAACTGCGCCGTCGCCGCCAGCGCACAGGAAAACATCATGCATACGAGACGCATTTCGAGCCTCCCTACTCAGTCACACCCATCCAGGCGGCCATCGCCTTCCAGTCGGGATCGTCCTTGGAAAGGAACTGCCGGCCTCCGCTGTGAAACTCGTCGCCGCCCGCTTCGTGAGCCAGTGGGTGAAGCAGGAGCTTGCTGGCTTGCGGATGCGCCGGATTGACGAGTTGCGAAACAATCTCAAAATTACGGTGCGATTGCTCGTCGCTCCAGGTGCTTCCCTCCGCAAGCGGCTGCAGACGGAAGGCATTATTCGCTGCGCTGTGGCAGGCCACGCATCGTGCGTGACCCGCGCGCTTTTTCGCAAAAATCGGCTCGACCGATTTCTTGTAGCTCTCGTAGTCCAGTGATTGCCCGATCGCTAGATGAGTCACCGACGTCACCGCCGTGAGAAGTGCCAGCCGCGCAAGTGTCATATTCACATGTTCCTCTTAGGGCAGCACCGCGGTAATGTTCCGCTTCGGAACCTCGCCCACCGGAATCCGCGTGATCTCTTTCATCGACTTGACGTCCACCACCGATACCGAGTTCGATGCCGCGTTGGCCACATAGGCTGTCTTGCCATCGGGCGTGAGTGTAACCCAGTCCGGGGACCGTCCCACTTCCGTGCTCCCGAGAACCTGCAAGTCCGGCAGCGAATAGAAGTAGATCGCGGTATTCAGCCGGCTGTTTACCACTAGCGTCTTTCCATCGGAGGTCACGGCCAGGCCATGCGACTCGTTCCCGCCGTAAAGGAAGGGGCTCTTGCCTGGGGGAAGACTAGGAAGTTTTATCCGGTTGATCTCCTTGTGAGTGGCGAAATCCACCACCGCGAATCCATTGAAATTTGAAAGCTGGGCGAAGATCCACTTAGTGGTCCCGTCAGGATTCGTCAGAAACGCCATGGGGCGGATCCCCAAGTCCATTTCCAATGACCAGACCGGGATTTCCGTCTTTTGATCGATGACCGTGATGGTCTTGGATTGAATGGAACCGCTAACCACGTAGTTGCCGTCCGGCGTAACGTAGGTGTTGTGCACGGCGCCTTTCACCGGAATGCTCTTGACCTTTTCGAGAGACACGGTGTCGATGACATCCACGGCGCCGGGCGCTACTGCAATCGATACATACACGCGGCGCCCGTCCTTACTGATTCCGATGTTGTTCGGGTGGCCGCTGAGCGGGATGCTGCGCGTGATCGCCAGAGTCTTTCGATCCACAATGTCCAGCGTGCTTCTCCCCTCGTTACTGATGTAGTAACGGCTTCCGTCGGGGGCGGCGGCCGCACCGTGGTTCACCTCGATACCGGTGATGGTTCCAACTACTTTGTTGGTCGCCGGGTCGATGATGGAGACATCGTCTCCGGCGCTGTTGGTCTGGATGATACGAACTGTGCTCGCCGCCAGGGGCAGAGTGAGCAGAAGTCCAAGGACCATCGAACGGGGCGTAATCTGGATCATGTGCATAGTCAGCTCGCTTTCCAAACTTGGAGAATTCGCGAAAACTCCAGGTGTTGTGAATTATACAATGCGAGGTATAGTGAACGATTGGAGCGGGCGACTGGAGGCTACCTTGAAGAGCATTCTGTTCGTTATTGGAATCACCGCGATCGTGATCCCGCCAATGGGCGCTCAACCGCGGGCGGAGGCCAAGGACGTGGTCCTGGTCGGCCACAACGATCTCAACGGCAATGGCGACGGGGGCGAGGGACTAGCCATTCAGCAGTGGCCCGATGGCCGCCGGGTGTTGTACCTGGCTCACGAAGGGCAAAAAACCTGCCTGAGCATCGTGGATGTTACGCATCCTGAAAATCCTGTTTTGATCAACCAACTTCCGTCGCCTGCGCCGGGCATCACGCGCTGCAACTCCCTCGGGCTTTCCGGCAACGTGTTGGTGGTCGCCAATCAGGCGCTGCAAAAAGGCCAGAAAATGGCCGGCCTGTGGACGTTGGATGTATCGAACTTCCAGCGCATCCAGAACGCTAAGCGCTTGGAGGATCTCGATTTTTCCTTCTTCGATACGTCCGGGCCGAATTCGCGCGGAGTTCACTGCGTGTGGTTCGTGGACGGTGAGTTCGCGCACGTGACCACTGGAACAGCCGACTTCGATCCCACGAATCCCAGCGATGATCAGTTTTACTTGATTTTGGACTTGCGTGACCCGCGGCACCCGCGCGAGGTGGGCCGCTGGTGGTACCCGGGAACCCGGAAGGGCGATGCATGCCTCCCGGATTGCTTGCCGAAGCGCCATCCGAAATTCGATGACGGCTACCGGCCTCATCAGACCGAAGTGTGGCCCGATCACCCCGATCGCGCGTATGTCGCCTACATCGACGGCGGCGCGCTCATCCTGGATATCTCCGGACTTGCCGACGTGAAGGCGGGCCGCGCCAAGACCTTTACTCCGAAGGTGGTGGGCCAGACCAAGTTTTCGCCACCTTACACCGCCTGGACACACACGTTTCAACCGATTTTCAGCCGTGGCATGGCGCTGGCCTCCGACGAAGATACGCAGGACAACTGCAAGGACGCACCAAAACTCGTGTGGCTGCTCGATATTCGCGCCGAAACGAATCCCATGGTCATCGACACAGCTCCGCTTCACGCCAACGATGGCGAACTTTGCACTCGCGGCGGACGGTTTGGAGCGCACAATCTGCATCCGAACTTTCCCAGCCCGACTTCCGCCAACCTGAAGAACACCACCGTGGCCAGTTGGTTCAACGGCGGCGTGCGAATTTTTCACATTGTCGACGGGCCGAAGGGCGTTCCGAATGCGCCTCCGCATCTGGAGGAGATTGGCTTTTACATTCCGGCCGCGCCTGCCAGGAACCCTACGCCAACCAGCCAGATGAACCATGCGATCGTGGACGAAAAAGGCTTGATCTACGCGAACGACCGTTTCACGGGAGGGCTCTACATTCTTCGTTACACTGGCGCTGTGCCGCTGGATTAGCTCTCCCGGGCCAGAACAGCCCGCAGCGCTTCGAAGAGTGTCCCTGCCGGATCCGGGCTGCCGCCTTTCGATCGCCACGCGACGAAACCGTCCGGCCGCACCAGTACCGCGCCCTGAGACGTGAAGCCGTAGGCGTCTCCGAGCTCGAATTGATAGGCGTCGATGGGCACGGCGAGCTGCCGGGAGACGGCTTGCGCAGCCTCGGTCCACAAGCGCCCCTCGGTTCCCGCCAGGACAACGAAATTACCTCCGAACAAATCCAGCGTCGAGATCTGCTTGCCTCCCTGCTCCAGCCACACATGCGGAGCGCGGGTTCCCGGACGGCCCTTTGAATCCCGTGGATTCTCATGACCACGGCCGCCGGTGTCTTCGTCAGGAATCACGGCGGAGGAGTGATAGCAATAGCCGAGCTCGATGTTCAGGTCGTTCGCTAGCGGCTGCAAATTATCCAAGCCGAGATATTTCGCCTCGCGTGTAACATAGCGGCCATAAGCTTGTTCGGTCGTGAACACGCCAGCCGGGCGGCGCTCCAGATCGTAAGTATTGAGGAGCGCCGGATCCGCTTGCCCTTTGACAACCATGGCGAGTTTCCATGCCAGATTATGTGCGTCCTGCACACCGGTGTTTCCCCCGAAGCCGCCATAAGGCGGCATCACGTGGGCCGAGTCGCCCGCCAGGAAGATCCGTCCCTTCTGGAAGGTTTCGGCCACGTCGGCGCGAGAGTTCCACTGCATGACGCTGTCGATTTCAACTGGGATTTCCTGATCGCCCAACGCCGCTCGGAGCAATTCAGCGCAGCGCTGGTCGGTGAGGCCGGTCCACAAATCGGTATTGGGCTTCGCGGGATCGCCTATAGTGTTCACCACCAGGAATCCGCTGTCAAACGGTTTTTCGATTCGAAAGAAGCCACGCAACTCGGGATTGTTCACCATGATCACGCTCAGATTGCGATTCCCCATGAGGGGCGCGACCTCGGCCCGGAAATAGATGGTGATGCTGTTGGAGAAAATCCCGCGGCCCAGCATCCGAATTCCGAGTTGTTCACGGACCCGGCTGCGCGCCCCATCGGCGGCAATCATATAACGCGCGCGAACGGTCTGCTTCTCTCCGGTATCGCGATGCGCCAGGATCGCGGTGACGCCACTGGCGTCCTGCTCGCAGGAGATCACCTCGGTGGCGAAACGAAGATCGGCGCCCAACTCCAGCGTGCGCTGCTTGAGCAGCGGTTCCAGCAGGCTCTGGGTAATGAACAGGCGGACGGTAGGGCTGACGTCGCGAACGCCCTCATTCAGATTGGGGATGAACCACGCAAGCTCCTTGCCGGCGAGCGTTTCCACGGCCATGATCGCGCCATCCTGAACGAACTGCTGTTCGGACTTCTCGCGCACGATCTGTTCGATCCCCACGGTGCGCAAAATCTCCATGGTCCGCTGGCTAATCATAGCGGCCCGGGGATGAATCGCAGTCCCGCGATGATGCTCCACCGTCAGCGACTGCACTCCATGATGACCAAGGAGCAGCGCGGACGACATGCCGACCAAACTACCGCCGACTATTAGAATGGGGACTTCGAGGTCAGTCATCTCAGCCTGGAGATTCCATCCCATTGTGCCACGGGCAGTGGACTTCCACGACATTTCGTGATATTTGTCATAACACTGGAGGGTCGATGAAAGTGAAGATCGCTAGCTTCCTCTTGGTTCTTGGTGTGGCCGCTGTACCAGCGCTTGCCCACCATTCCTTCGCGGCCGAGTTCGACGGCAAGAAAACGGTGAAGCTCGAAGGCGCGTTAACCAAGCTCGAATGGACCAATCCTCACATCTGGTTGTATGTCGACGTGAAGGACGAAAGCGGCACTCCGGTAAAGTGGCAGTGCGAAGGCGGCCCTCCTAATGTTTTGACCCGTAATGGCTGGACCAAGGACTCACTGAAAGTTGGCGACCAGGTCACCATCGAGGGGTGGCTCGCCAAGGACGGCTCAAAGACCTGCAATGCGCGTTCGGTGAAACTGCCCAACGGCCAAGCCGTTTTCGCCGGCTCGTCGAATAGCGAGTACAAGTAGGTATGTCGTCGCGTCTCATTCTTCTCAGTATCACCGTCTCACTGGCGTTTGCGACAGCTCCCGCCTTCGGGCAGAAATTCAAGCCTCCCGAGGGGCCGACCCCGCGCACCGCCGACGGCAAGCCCGATTTGAGCGGCGTGTGGGACCTTCCCTACGTGCCCGACATGAGCAAGACCGGTCCGAATCAAAAGGGCATCGCGGAGCTGCCTCTGACGGAGTGGGGCCAAAGCCAGTGGAAGAATTATCATCCCGAAGAGGGCGACTACACAGGCGCTTGTTTGCCGTTCGGCCTGGTGCGTTCCATCAATTCGCCCATGCCGATGCAGATCGTGCAAAACAATAAGTACGTCTCGCTGAACTTCGAGGTGGACAACTGGTTCCTCATCGTCCCCATTGACGGGCGGAAGCATCGCGACCAGGTGGCAACCTGGGCAGGTGACTCGGTGGGCCATTGGGAAGGCGACACCTTGGTGATCGATACGGTGAACTTCAACGGCCGGACCCGCCTCGACACCATCGGCCATCCGCACAGCGATCAGTTGCACGTGATTCAACGCTGGACACGCACCGACCTCGGCCACATCGCAGTCGAAATGACGATTGACGATCCCAAAACCTACAGCAAGCCATGGAAGAACAGCAGGACATTCACGCTGCGGCCGGACTGGGAAATCATGGAATACTCCTGCGAGGAAAACAACAAGAGCCTCTGGGAAGGCCGGATCAAAGTTCCGAAGTACTGACTGCAACCAATTGGTTGACCGCCGGCGCTTTTCCATGCTCCTGCGGGATTTGCCGTTATTCCTTTGGGCGTTTCAAACGTGCAATGAACACGCCGCAATCGACCGTTTTGACCGTACCGGCTTCAGCCTCGTCGAGGGCGACGGAGATCTCGTGGATATGCGGCCTAAGTACCGGCCAATTGATCGCGGACATAATCAGTACAGCAAACGGACGGCCTTCAAGCCGCCGCTGTTTGTCGATATTCTTGTCGCCGGTCAGAAAAACGTCGAAGCCTTCCCGCTCGATCAGTGCGAGCAACGCGCCGTTCTTGATGCTGCCCCATTGCATGCTCACGACGGTGTGAATCTCATGCTGGAGCAGGGACCGCGCCAGCTTGCCCGGCACGTCCTCATCGAACAGAACCTTCAAGACTGCGCCTGAAATTGATACGCGGCGCGATAGTTGAGAATGGCCTTAATGGCGTCGAGGCCAGCTTCCGGGTAGCAATCCAGCGTTTCGGCCATCGCCTCGTCCGGCGATAGTCCCTCATCTCGGAAAGCGTCATAGTTTCCCGTTATCGCGTCCACCGGCAAACGAGTGTTCTTGAGCAGCGGTGCGCCGCTGACCTTGCCGGGAATGACTTCGACCAAAGGGCAATCGGACCAATCGAGAGTTGCCATGTTCCTACCCTTCTTTCATCGTACCTTTTACCACAGTTCGCGCGCGGCGGAGGATCGCTCAATCCTAATGCGTGCGAGTCCAATAAAACGCTAGCGGTCATGCAACTGTTCCTTTGACCACGTTTTCTTGCCAAGGCGCCCCTGAGATTCCTTACCCAACTGCCGCAGTCGCGCCCGAGCTCGCTTTGCGCGGGCGGATTGCGTCGCGAGATTCGCGAGGAGGTCGCGGACCAAAGCACGGAGCGTGGACTTACGTACGACAGCCATATTCTGAAATACTCAGCCCGGCAGCTTGCACGGGCGACCCTACTACTAAGTATATTTTGAGTCGGATCAATTCGCGGATTCGGCCGCGCCCGCCGGGTTCTCCTGATTCTGATTTCCCTTTAAAATCTCGTCAATCAGGAACAGGTCCGTCAGCAGTGCGCGAACGTGAATGGAAGCGTTCAGATTGTCGATCAGTTGCGAACTAATCGCAGGCTGGGCCAGCGCCAGTTCCACCGCCGCCAATGAATCCCGGGCGTCGCGAGCCAGCACCGCTTGAAACGCTGCATATGGCCCGCTGGGAATGAAGGCACGCTCTTGAACAACGGATGCGTAAGCATCCTCCAGGCCGGCCAGAGCCTGCGCGGCCTTGCTCAGAAAATCGCGGATCAGCCCGTCCCGTCCGCTGCCTTCCCCTGCCAAGCCTTGGCCCGCATAGGCCAGCATGAATTCGTAGCACTCTTCGATGACACTACAGCTCTCGGAGAGTTGGTTACTCACTTCGTGGCTGCCCAGCGTTCGGGATCGTGGTGCTCCAGGTAGTGCTCGCGGCTGATATCGCCGAAGACCATGGACTTGGTAATCGCGAACTTCTCTGGACGCAGGGCAAAGTAGACGTGCGCCATGATCAGGGCGATCAATCCTACGCCGGCCAGACCGTGCAGCACGTACATCAGGCCCCAGGTCATGTCGCTGAACACATACGGATTCCTGGTGAAGAACGGAGTCCGTACGCGCTTCATCATGAACACGCCGGTCAACGTCACCGCGAGCCCGGCCAGCACGATGATCAGATGGTACATCTTGTTTTCCATCGGATACTTGGCGAATTTTCGCGGAGCGGGGGCTTCCTTGCCGGTCGCCCGCAGCCAGCGTCTTTTGGCGTCCTCGATATCGATCTTGTCCGGCCAGATGGACCAGGGATCCATCCAGAAGGTTGCGTGAATGATATGGAAGATGATGGACGCGGTCAGCACCAGCCCCGCGATCCAGTGATAGGTTACCCAGGCGAACGGATACCCGACCCTAGGCACAAAAGCCGTGATCAAAAGCGCGAACATCGCCAGCGCCATGATCCAGTGGAACAAGCGCGCGGCCATGCTATGGCGGGCCACTTTCTCGGGAACCTTCGCGGCGAGATCCGGCGCCGCCGGAGCAGCAGGGGCTTCCTTCTTGGCGATGAATTGCACGTAGATGGCGTGAACAATGAGAAACGCCAAACCGCCGATGGCTGCCACCCAGATGAGGTAAAACGCGATATGAATGGGAACTGATTGCCCCCACGGATTTGTCGCGAACTCGACTACGCCCACTTGGCCTCCTCCACGCCACCAATCGCTCGCTTCACCAGATTTCGCATCAGCGGAATTTTGTAGCCGTTATAACGCAGTGGCTCCGCGCCAGTGATGGCGATTTTTCCTGCCATCTCGCCGGTGACTGCGTTAGCGGGTTTGCCACGCACAGCGTCCTCCACCGCCGTCAGCCGCAGCGGACGGGCCGCCGCCGCATTCACCACGATGCGGATACGATCGATGTTGCCGCCCGTCACCACCATCGCAGAAGCAATGTTCATCAACGGGAAGTCCCAGACCTGGCGATCGCGAATTTTCTCGAAATAGAATTGCGTTCCTGCCCAGGTGGAGGGGATGCGAATGGCCGTCAGCAGGTCGCCCGGCTTCAGCACTGTCATGCGGGTGATGTCGATGGACGGTCCGATAAAATAATCTTCCGCGTTGACTACGCGTTCGCCTTGCGCGTTACGGATCACCATCTGGGCATCCAGCGCGATCAGAGCCGGCGCGCTATCGGATGGGTTGACGGCTACGCAACGGTCAGCGCCCAAAATGGCGTGCTCGCGGTTGATAGCAGTGGGCGTATCGGCGAAGCAGATATTGCCGCCGGCGCGATAGCATTTCCAGCCGCCGCGATAATACCAGCAGCGCGCGTCCTGTGAGACGTTGCCGCCGATGGTGCCCTGGTTGCGAATCTGCGGGGATGCTGCGGACTCCGCGCCCGTCGAGAGAATGCTGTACTTGGCCCGCACCACCGGATGGCGCACCACCTCTGTAAGCGTGGTCATGGCGCCGATCTCGAGACCTCCGTTCACTTCGCGCACTCCGCGAAGCTCCGAGACCTGGCTCAGATCGATCACCACCTTGGGCCGCTTGATGCGGTCCTTCAACCAATCGAAAGTATCGAGACCGCCTGCCATTATCCAGGCGTCCTGGCCATGTTGCCCGGCCAAGCGCAGCGCGTCGTCGGTAGTGGCCGGCTGAAAGAGCTCGAAAGCCGGCATGATATCGCGTATGATCGCCATGTTCCGCTCTCCTTATATGTGGGCCGTGAGGCCCTCTTCCATCGGCCGGCCCGCTTCAAGCGAGGCCAGAATCGTATCCGCCAGCACGGGAGCCCGGCGGAAAACGTCGTCTCCCAAAGCATCTGAAAGCGCATTGAGAATTGCCATGCACCCGGCGCCGACCGGAGGCTCGCCAATGCCGCGCGCCCCGATGGGCGTCTCCGGATCGGGAATGCCCACCGCTTGCCACGCCATGTTTTCGGGCGCATCCAGGATGGTTGGCGGCTTGGTGTGGTGGAACCGCTTGGCCACCGGAAGGCCGTAATGCTGGTCGTAAACCCACTTCTGCCCGATCGCATGGCCGATGCCCAGCATCGAACGTCCCAGGACCTGTCCGCCCAACGCGCGCGGGTGAATCACGGTGCCCACGTCGGCCACAGCCAGGTAGTCCAAGATCCGGTATTTGCCGGTTTCCAGGTCCACTTCCACTTCGGCAAATCCTGCCACGTAGGAATGCGTCTGCCCGTCGCGAGGCATGGTATCACGAGCCACAGCGAGCAATCCCTGGCCAGTGAGATTTTTCACCGAGGCCACGGTGAACTTGTTGATGCCCTTGGGCAGTTCGTGCCCATCGTAGATGCCGCCCAGTTCAACGGCTCGTTTGGCTGCTTGCGCCAGGGTCATGCTAGCGCCGCCGCCCTTACGGAAGACGCGCTCGCCGCCCACCTCATAATCCTCAGGCTTGCCGCCATGATCCTTGGCCGCGATCTGCTGCAATTTCTCTTTAGCATCCAGCGCCGCCACGTAGGCCGCGCGCGTCATGGCGTGAGTAGTCTGGCTGCCTCCCGAGGGACAGCTCCACGGCAGGTTGCGCCCGGTGTGACCCCACGTGATTTCGCACTTCTCCCAAGGCACGCCCAGGATCTCCGCGGTAACCCGGTGGCAATCGCTGACCGACTCGGTTCCCAAATTGCCGATGCCGGATTGGATGTAGATTCTGCCGTCGGGCTTAATAACGAACAACCCGTCGAATCCGATAGAGCCGCCGACGAAGCAGCTGGTTGCCACTCCGATACCGCGCGCCTTGGTCCCGCTGCGCTTGGGCAGGGCCTTTCGCTCGTCCCAACGGAACGCTTCGTGGCCCTTATCGAGCGCTTCCTTGATAAACGCGCTGGTGACGTAGAGCCGCTTGCCGTTTGCTAATGGCGGGCCGATGGACGCTTTGCCCTCCGGCGCATTGATCCTGTGAATAGCCACTTGATCGATGCCCAGTTTCCGCGAAGCTTTGGAGAGGATCGGTTCCATCAGCACGATGCCCTGGAATCCGCCGGGCTGGCTTTGGGAAACGCGCGGAGGAGTGTTGGTCAGCACCGAGAGGCCGCGCCACCGCATGGCCGGAGGCTGGTACATCAACGAGACCATGCGCCCCGCCTGATTAGCGTCGCCCTGCGGATCATAAGGACCGCTGTCGCAAACCACGAACATGTCGAGGGCGGTGATACGGCCATCTTTGTCGAATCCCGCTTTAATCCGCCCGTGGATGCTGGGCCGCGCGCGGCCGATGTAATGCTCTTCCTCGCGGCTGATGCGCATCATTACCGGAGCGCCAGTTTTCTTTGAGAGCAACGCCGGAATAATCGCGGATATGGCGCTGGTGATCTTGCTGCCGAAACCACCGCCGGTGTACTCGCTGATCACCACCACGTCGCTCGGCTCAACATGCAGCCAGCGAGCCAGCGCTGGAACCGTCTGCGAGGTGCTCTGCGTTGAGCAGTGGACATAGACCTTACCGTTCTGCCAGTAGGCCATGGCGGTGCGAGTTTCGAGCGTCTGGTGGCTGGTGTTGGGCGTGACAAAAGTTTCGTCCAGAACCAGGTGAGCGTTCTTCAGTCCCGCCTCCCAGTCGCCGTACGACCAATGATCGGTAGGTTTGCCCATGGGAAGCTGGCCGTCCTTGGCGTCCGCGAAATCGGCTTCGGTCCACTTGAGCTCTTGCACCTGTGGCGCCGGCGGCGGCGGTGGTGGCTGCCCATGAACCGGAGGCGGCGGATCCGGGCGGACCCAGACGTTGCCTTCCACTCTTGCATTAGACGCGCCGGGCCGCAGGCTGACCAGCGGATCCACCACGTGCGGCAGGCGTTCATAGTCGATGCGAATCTTTTCGATGGCCTCGGCGCAGGTGTATTCGTCCACGGCGCAGACCGCCAGAATCGGCTCACCCTGATAAACCGGATCGTTGGTGAGTCCGCGTTCACCCAACTTGTTGGCCGGGATCACCTGGCCCAGATCGGTCATGGCGTCGGCTGGGGCCGGAAGATCGTCCACAGTGAGAATCGCCTTGACGCCGGGCATGGCGAGCGCTTCCGACGCATCGATGCTCCGGACGTGGGCGTGCGGCATCGGGCTGAGCAGGAGCTTGGCGAACAGCATGCCCTCGGCGCGATAGTCCTCGGCGTACTTGGCGCGGCCGGTGACCTTGGCCACCAGGTCGGGTGTGGTGTAGTTCTGGCCGATTAATTTGTAGTTGTGCTGGGGATTGCTGGGCGGATTGGTGGTCGCCATGTTAGCTCACCTTTCTCAGATTCTCCGCGCCGCGCATCAA
>Ga0209517_10004567_pt1 | contig 18130 bp, 17 predicted proteins | sample PeaSoiMetSII2010_FD_187695 | JGI IMG/M metagenome (GOLD analysis project Ga0209517, IMG submission 187695) | Peat soil microbial communities from Weissenstadt, Germany - SII-2010 (SPAdes) (version 2) | ecosystem: Environmental > Terrestrial > Soil > Wetlands > Peat | place: Germany...
GACGCTGGAACTGGAGCCGACCGCCGACATTCTGGCGGAGGTGGCGCGGCGGAAGACCGCTCAGACTGTCGTGGGATTTGCGGCCGAGACCGAGAACGTGCTGGAAAACGCGCGCAAGAAACTGGCGTCGAAGTCGCTTGATGCAATCGTCGTGAACGACGTGTCGCGCGAAGGCGTCGGATTTGATTCCGACCGCAACGCGGTCACGATCATCTCGCAGACTGAAGTGATCGAGGTTCCCGAAACCTCGAAATGGGAAGTTGCGCACCGCGTGCTGGACCAGATCGTGAAGCTGCGGAAGCATCGTGGAGCGGTTGTCCGTTAGGAGAATCCGTGAACATCTATTTGTGCGGAACCTTGGCTCTCGTGTTGTCGACTCTTGTTGCAGCGCAGCAATCGCCGGTTCCCCTGGAAGAGGAGCCGCACCATCATCTTGTCCTCAAGAACGAATCCGTGATGGTCGTGCGCGTAAAGCTTCTGCCGGGTGAAAGCACGCTGTTCCACACGCACTTGTATGATCGCGTAACGATTGATTTGACGGACACCACAATCACCCGGCAGAAGCTTGGTGACTCGAAAAGCGTCACCGAGGCGACGAAACCTGGAGACGTTGCGGCGTTGGAGTCGAATGGGCCGTTCACCCACCTCGTGCATAACGCCGGGAACGCCTCCTTTGAGGCGCTGGATGTGGAAGTGCTTCATCGTCCAGCGAAGGCTGCGGGGCCAGCCGCGGCGAAGGTGGAAGCGGAGAATCCAAGCGCACGGGTTTACAAATGGACGCTGGCACCGGGAGCTACGTCGGCGATGCATACGCACGAGCGCCCCTACCTGATTATTTCTGCTACTCCGCTGATGCTGAAGATGACCGATCCCGAGGGCAAATCGTTCACTCACGAAGTGCAGGCTGGTGACCTTCACTGGGTCGACGCCAAGGTCACGCACTCGCTGGCCAACGAGGGGGTGGTTGCGGGAACCATTGTGGAGATTGAGCTGAAGTAGTCGACCGGGAGGGTTAGCGGGTTTGGAGTTTCGCGGACAAGAATGTCCGCGCCACACCGTTTGTTATCCTTATCTGCAATGCCCCGCACTCTTGATCCTGAACTTCGCCGCGCGCTTGCGGCGCGCATCCGTTACTACAACGAGATGGGGATTTACGACTTCTACCGGCGGCCTCTCTCGGTTCGTGCAAATATCCCCGAATCAATTTCAGCAGACCAACCGGAAATCGCTATTTCGACAAGTCAGCCAGAATTGGGAGACGAGATGAGTCCACGAAAGGCCACAGCGGCGGCGGTTCCAGTGGAAGAGAACATTTTTGAAGCGAGCGCGCTGAAGCCCGAGCAGAGTGTGAGCGATCCGGTGAAGGCGCTGAAGATTATCCGCGAAGACCTGGGCGACTGCACACGCTGCGTGCTTCACAAGCAGGGACGGAAACAGATCGTGTTTGGCGTGGGGAATCCGAGGGCCGAGTTGATGTTCGTCGGCGAGGGGCCGGGCGCTGACGAAGACGCTCAGGGTGAGCCGTTCGTGGGGCGCGCCGGGCAACTGCTCAACAACATGATCAAAGCGATGGGGATTTCGCGCGAGCAGGTGTATATCGCAAACATCGTGAAATGCCGTCCGCCGGGTAATCGGACGCCGGAGCGCGAGGAGTGCGAGACCTGTTCTCCGTTTCTGATGCGGCAGATCGCGGTGGTGAAGCCGAAGGTAGTGGTCGCGCTCGGTGCGGTGGCGGCGAAGACGCTGCTGGCGATGAGTGCTTCGATGATGCAACTGCGCGGGCGTTTTTATGAGTTCAGACCAACGGGCGTGCGTGGCAACGATCCTAATTGGGATGGATGCAAGCTGGCGGTGACTTACCATCCGGCGTTTCTGCTGCGCGATCCGCGGCAGAAAGGCGAGGCTTGGAAGGATCTGCAGATGGTGATGAAGGAGTTGGGGATGAGAGCGCCGAAAGCAAACACATAGGGACGGCCGCTTCAGCGAGTGTCGGCGAGTTCGGCTTCATGAACAACCTTGCGGGGCTGAATTCCTTTGCCGCTTCCGCTTCCCGCTGCGATTCTCAGATCGTAATCGTTTTGCAGATTGAGCCAGAACTGCGCGGGCAGACCGAAGTACTTTCCCAGGCGAATGGCGGTGTCGGCGCTGATGGCCCGATCTCCCCGGACAACTTCATAGATGCCGGGGAAATTGAGGGCCTTCGCCAGGGCATACGCACTCACGCTCATTGGTTCCATGAATTCGGTCTTGAGAATTTCTCCCGGGTGAACCGCAAATACCTTCCTGGATTTGGCCATGTGCTACCCCCCTCCTAGTGGTAGTCGACGATCTCTACCTCAAAAGCATTACCGTCACGCCACACGAAACACACGCGATATTGATCGTTGATTCGAATGCTGTGTTGCCCAGCGCGGTCGCCGCGAAGCCCTTCCAGTCGATTCCCCGGCGGCACGCTTAAATTGTCAAGCGTGATTGCAGCGTTCAAAATAGCGAGTTTCTTGAAGGCTCGTAGCTGCAGATCCGATGGGAACCGGCGGCTTCTGCCCGACTGCCACAGCCTCTCGGTTTCCTTGTCCCGGAAACTCACGATCATTCCGTACAATACTAACGTACCGCGATACTACTGTCAAGCGGTAGTATTCAGAAGTACGGTAGGATCTCATTGGCCCGACAAGACCATTTTGCGACGTTGTCCTTGCCGTGCCGCTGGATATGGTGTTTACCTACGCCATTCCTACGGGCATGGAGCCTGCCGCCTCGCTGGCACTAGCTACTTAGCAGCCGCTTATGCAGCCAGCGATCGATGAGCCAGCCGATGGTGTAGTACCACGCGGCGACAAACAAGGGCATCATTGACATGAAGCTTGAAATTTCACTTATGCCCTGGCTGCCAAGAAGGCGAACCCACGTCATTCCTGCCGCCAACGCAGGGAACGCGGAGAGTATTAGCAGCTCCGACGCCAACTCTGGCGAAACCCAAAGGGAGGCCGGGTTCCAGCTGGTGTAGTTGCTTCTGGCGATCGTACCGGGCGTTTTGGCTCCGCGGGTGAAGCTCCGCGGCCTGCAGTTGCCTTTTGCGCGGATACAAGGCGTTCCGACCGGATGCTGAGCGTTCAGCGGGTCCGAATCCAGCCGCAGAATCGACCACCAGAGATACTGACTTGGAATTTTCGGGCGGCCTTGCAAGGAGTCGTAGGTTACCCCGGCAAAGAGCAGCAGCCCGGCGATTGGCAGGATCAGTCTCCAGTGGTTCCGCATATCGTTGCTCCGCTCCTAAGTGCTATCGGAAATGCGATAGGATTTGATTAGTCCTCTAAATGCCCCTCTTCTGCGACGTCGCGCTTGCCGTGCCGCTTGACATTCTGTTTACCTACGCCATTCCTCCGGGCATGGAGCCGGTGGTGGGCGGGCGGGTGCTGGTGCCGTTCCGGCAGCAGCGGTTGTCGGGGATTGTGGTTGAGCTGCATGACCGCCCGCCACAGGTCGTTACTTCTCAAATCGCGGCTTCTCAGATAAAGATCAAGAAGGTCATCGAAGCGCTCGACCTCTCGCCAGTTCTCGATGAACATCTGCTGAAACTGGGGAAATGGATTGCCGGCTACTACCTTGCGCCGATGGGCGAAGTGTTTCGCACCATGCTGCCACTGGCGGCAGAGTTTAAACGCTCGGTCGCGTATCGCATCACCGATGAGGGGCGGATGGCGCTGCATCTGGCGGGGATGTCGGGGTCTCCGGCGCGATCGAAGCGGACCCCGGAACAACAGCTGGTTGAATTCCGCGTGCTGGATTATCTGGCAGAGCGGGATGGCGTGCGCGAGGAACGCCTGTGCGGAGCCACGCGCGTGGCAAGGGCGCTGCTTGCGGGGATGGTGCGGAAGCGATGGATTGCACGGGAGGATGTGTCGGCGGCTCGGGATGCGGCGCGGGTGGTGAAGGTGGCGGTGCTGCTGGGGGCTGAGGAGGCTTCGCCTCCGGAGACGGGGCAAGCCTCGTCTCTAGGGACAGAGGCTTCGTCTCCGCTGGACGGGCGAGACGCCCGTCCCCACACGAGCAAAACTCGAAAGCTTAATGCAAACCAGCGGACTTTGATTGAGACGCTGGCTGCTTCGGGCGGACGGCTACCGGTCAAGGCTTTACGCGGAGTGGATGTGCCTCGCACTACTTTGGGCACTCTGGTGCGGCGCGGGTTGATTGAGCTTGTCGACGAGGCGCAGGAATTCACGGCTTCAAAGCTTAAGCCGCGGCAGTCTCCGTTTGAGTTCGAGTTCAGCTTGGCGCAGAAGGAAGCACTCGCGAAGATTGGTGCGGCGGTGGCCTCGCGCAAATTCGGAGGGCTGCTGCTGCATGGCATTACGGGATCGGGCAAGACGGCGGTGTATCTGGCTTGTATGCGGCAGGTGCTGGATGCGGGACGGTCGTCGATCTTGCTGGTTCCTGAAATTGGGCTGACTCCGGCGGTGGCGGCCGATTTGCATCAGGTGTTCGGCGATGAAGTTGCCATCCTGCATTCGGGGCTGTCGGATGCGGAGCGAGCGGAGCAGTGGCATCGCATACGGCGCGGCGAGGCGCGAGTGGTGGCGGGGACGCGGTCGGCGGTGTTCGCGCCGGTGAGCGATCTGGCGCTCATCATTGTCGACGAGGAGCAGGATTCTTCTTACAAGCAGGAAGAGACGCCGCGCTATCACGCTCGCGACGTGGCCGTGATGCGGGCAAAAATGGCGGGGGCGGGCGCCGTTGTCGTGCTGGGCTCGGCTACGCCTTCGCTCGAGTCTTACTACAACGCTAAGAAGAACAAGTACGCGCTGGTCGAGTTGCCCGATCGCGTGGAAATGCGTCCGCTGCCGGAGGTCGAAATTGTCGACATGCGGCAGGAGTTTCAGGAGACGGGGCAGGAACAGGTCATCTCGCGCAAGCTGGGGGAGGAAATCCGCGAGCGGCTGGAGAAGAAAGAGCAGGTCATGGTGCTGCTGAACCGGCGTGGATATTCTCCGGTGGTGCTGTGCCGTGCTTGCGGTAAGACTTTGCAGTGCAAGAACTGCGCCGTCTCGATGACGCACCACAAACGCGAGCGCAAGATGGAATGCCATTATTGCGGGCATGTTGAGCGCATCCCCGACAAGTGCGTGCATTGCGGCAGCGAGTACGTTTATTTTGTCGGGACGGGATCGGAGAAGCTGGAAGAAATGCTGCACGGCATGTTTCCGCAGGCGCGGATCGGGCGGCTGGATCGCGATACGGTGCGGGGGCGGGAAGATTTCGAGCACGCGCTGAACGCGCTGAATGAAGGCGCGCTCGACATGCTGGTGGGCACGCAGATGATTGCGAAAGGCCATGACATCCACGGCGTGACATTGGTCGGCGTAGTCGGGGCGGATATGGCGCTGGGATTGCCGGATTTCCGGGCGGCGGAAAGAACTTTTCAACTGCTGACGCAAGTTGCGGGTCGCGCCGGGCGCGGGCAGTCTCCGGGAAAGGTTGTGCTGCAGACTTATTTTCAGGATCACTATGCGGTGCAGTTTGCGGCGCGGCATGATTTTGCCGGGTTCTACGAAAAAGAGCTGCAATTTCGCGCCTGGATGCACTATCCGCCGTACAGCGCAATTGCGAATGTGCTGATCCGCTCCGAGAGGTTGGATGAGGCGCTGACCTGGTCGGGCGAACTTGGGCGCTGGTTTGAGAAGACTCGGCATGAAGGCATTCGGGTGCTTGGCCCGGCGGCGGCGCCGATTACGCGGTTGAAGCGCGATTATCGCTATCACTTCATTTTGAAGTCTCCCAGCCGCGAGAAGATGAATGCGCTTTTGCGGGCGATGCTGGCGGAAGCTACGGCGCGGAAGATTCCGCGGACGCAGGTGATTGTGGATGTGGATGCGGTGTGGATGATGTAGGAGCGTCGTTGGTCGCTAGTCGTTGGTCGTTGGCAAGACCTTTTTCTCCGCGAACCGATTATCTGCGGTGCAGCAGGTGGCGCACGCCGTCGCGGAGATCGTGCAGCGTGTCTCGGCCCTGATCTCGGATTTCTGGCCAGACTTCTCTTCCGGAACTGTGGGTGAAAGGAGCGGGCGTGAAGCTTAGCGCCAGCATCAGCGCGGCGCAGAGTGCCAGGACGCGCCTGCGGCCATAGACTTCGGGATAGCGCGGAACTCGCGGATGCCTACCCGTTATCGCGAGCAGCACGGCCCACAGGAACCATCCCGTCCAAAGGTATTTTCCAAACGGTACGAGCGCGACTACGGTGAACAGCGAGATCCAGCGATGCAGGCTGGGCGAGATGGAGAAGACGATGTGGCCGCCGTCGAGTTGGCCGCCGGGCAGCAGGTTGAGCGCGGTGGCGAACAATCCGACCCAGGCGGCCGCCGCAATCGGATGGAGCGAGAGCGCGGAGAGCGGCGTGACGATGTGCAGCAGGCGCGCAGCCAGATAGAAGGCCAGCGGAAATCCCAAGTGAATTTCTGACGGTGCGGAACCGGCGATGGGATGCGAAAGCGCAAGCCCGTACAGCAACGCTACACAGGCTGGAATGAATCCGGCGATCGGTCCGGCGATCCCGATGTCAAAGAGGGCGGCGCGTGAGGGGATCGGGCTCTTGATGCGAATGAATGCGCCGAGCGTTCCGATCAAGCTGGGGAAGGGCACAAAGAACGGCGGCGTCGCGTATACGCGGTAATGGCGGGCGTAGAGGTAGTGTCCCATTTCGTGCGCAAAGAGAATAAACATCAACGTGAACGAGAAGGGAAGGCCCAGCAGCAGGTTGGCGGGATGTTGCGCGATCCAGTCGATGGGGAACAGTGAGAGCGAGTCGTCATTCAGCGAAAATACCGGCTGGCGGTGCAGGAAGTAGAACTGCATGCGCGCGCCTACAACCATGGTGCTGAACAGGGTCAAGAGCAGGAACAATCCATAAAGCCACCAGCGCTGGCGCTGCCGCGGGATGACCCAGACACCGGGCTGGGGGTGCTGCTGCCAGTCAAGGGCGGCCGGAAAAGGGGATGTGGGTTCGGACATAAAGAGAGGTCAGAGGTTCGAGGTTAGATTTTAGAGGTACTTCTGCAGAAGCGGGTTCACTTCTGCAATCTGACCTCTAACTTCTGCAATCGGCCTAGTCGATCGATTGCAGTTCCTTGCCGGGTTTGAAGCGGACGGCTTTGCCGGGCGGAATGGAAACTTCGGCGCCGGTGCGCGGATTGCGTCCGATGCCGGTTTTGCGCGGACGCACGTTGAACACTCCGAAACCGCGCAGTTCAATGCGGTCGCCGGTGGAGAGCGCCTTCTTCATGCTCTCGAAGACGGTTTCGACGGCGAGCTCCGCCTTGGTCTTGGTGATCCCGGTGCGGTTGACCACTTCGTTGATGATGTCGAGCTTAATCACGGGTTGCCCCCGTTTCCCGAGGATTGGTATGTCTCAAGTTATTGATGCTAAGGGGGATAAGCGAGATTGTCAACGGGGGGACCAATCTCGTAATATGACAGGCACCAGCCGAGTGAAATTTGTAATTGGTGATTTGTAATTTGTGATTGAAAACCCTGCCCATCCGGGTCTCGATCGCACCGTAAAATTACCTATTACAAATTACCAATCACAACTTCAAAAGGGGTTTCATGATCAAGAGTGACCGCTGGATCCGGCGCATGGCGCAGGAGCACGACATGATTAATCCGTACTCGGAAAAGCAGGTGAGCGCGGGAGTGATTTCTTACGGCGTGTCGAGCTACGGGTACGACCTGCGAGTGTCGGACGAGTTCAAGATCTTTACCAACGTCAACAGCACGATTGTCGACCCCAAGAATTTTGACGAGCGCTCGTTTGTGAGCGTAACCGCCGATGTTGCCATCATCCCGCCAAATTCGTTTGCGCTGGCGCGGTCGGTGGAGTACTTCAAGATTCCACGCGATGTGCTGACCATCTGCGTGGGCAAGTCGACGTATGCGCGCTGCGGGATCATCGTCAACGTGACGCCCTTCGAGCCGGAGTGGGAAGGCTTTGTCACGCTCGAGATCTCGAACACTACGCCGCTGCCGGCGAAAATCTACGCCAATGAGGGGCTGTGCCAGATTCTCTTCTTCCAGTCAGACGAAGTTTGCGAGGTCAGCTACAAGGATCGCAAAGGAAAGTACCAGGCGCAGAAGGGGATTGTGCTGCCGAAGCTGTAGGCAGTCGCGGTTAGCTCGTCAAAAGTCGGAGGCTTCAAGTTTGAGCCGCATTCTCGAGGATGCGTTAATCGCACTAACGGTGATGGTGTTGGCAATTCGCGTTTGTGCGGCAGACTGTTCGGAATCGAAGCGGTTTGAGTTGGTAAAGCCGCAAGTGCTCTCAGGTAATTTTCAGGATCCAAGCGGCGCAGTGCTATCGGGCATAGAAATACAACTGCTATCCGGGAAGACGATCATTCGCAATCTCAGAACGGATAATCTTGGGCGCTACGATTTCGGCAAAGTAGCGTCGGGGAAATACAGACTCCGAGTTCGATATTCAGGGAAAGCCTTTTGCGCTCCAGAAATCCGGTGCGTCGCGGGTAAATGCAGCATCAGCGCTACGTTAAGATTGAATCCCAAAGATTTCGTCCTTGTTGAATAGCTGGCAGGCTAATGCAGCACCAAGTGTAAGTAATGGTTTCTGCAGGAAAGTGATAATTGAAGCTTACTTCTTCCCGTTCTCGCCTTCCTTGAACATGTACTTGATGGCGGGCTTGTAGATCATGAGGTTGGCGGCGCCGGAGCGGTTCAGCTTGATGCAGTTCTTGTCGTACCACTCGATATAGCCGTGGACTTCCTCGCCGTCGCGCAGGACGACGACCATGGGAGTCTTGGTCTGCATCTGCTTTTGATAATAGAAATTTTCAGCGTTGGTCTGCTCGGTGGGCGTGATCTTCTTGGCCGGCGGACCGGAACGGTCACGATCGTGATCTCGGTCGCGGCGCTCGGGGGGCACGTGGTTGTGGCCGTGGTTATTGGGCGCGTGATCATTGCCCGTGCGATTGAGTATGGGGCGGATCAGCTTGCGATTCGCAAAGCTTTCCTGGTCGCTAATATGACCGTCGGATTGTTCAGTTGGTAGGGAATCGATTGCATCTTTCAAATCGCACCACCTGCGCGCCGGGCGGGCAGAATATGCCACAACACTCGAGCCTGTGATTGTGGGTCTAGAGGTGTGAACTGAGGGTACGGTATCACAGTGAGCCGGGGATGACAATATTGTGGGCGGTGTCTTTTGTAACCACCCAAAGCATGCTGGTGGCGATGCGGCGGCCAACCCCTAAAGGGGCATCTAATTTCCGGCTCGCTTTCGGCATCGCTAAAGGGATGCCCGGATACAAAGCCGGACTGCTTCCGCGCAGGTTCGTTTACTAGACGCGTTCGAGGGCGGTCGCGAAGGCGTCCAGCGACAACGAGCGCAGCAGATTGCGGCGCAGGCCGCGCTCGACTTCTCCCAGGCCTTGCGCGGCCTGCTGCAGCCAGGCGAAGTCGGCGGAATCGGACATTTTCCTGAGTTCGCCCAGAATGTCGGTGTTGCGGACGAGTTGCTCTGCGCCCGATTGCAGGAACATCAGGTCTTCTAACAGCGAATAGAGAGTGCGAAGAAGATTGTCGATCTTTTCGCGCCCTTCGGCGCCGGAGCGGTAACTCTCGGTCACTTTGAATAACTCCGTGTGATCGCCTGCGCCGAGCGCGGATTTCAGCATGATGAGGGCGTGGCTGCGCGCGGCAATGTAGCTTTCGATATCAAACGACAAGGCGCGACCGATGGCGCCTTCGCTGAGTCGTGCTACCAAGGCGCGCTGCCGGGCATTCCAATCGGGACGAAGTTTCGCTAGGCGGTTCTCGATCTCCGACGAAGGAACCGCGCCCAGGTTGACGGTCATGGAGCGGGAACGAATCGTGGGCAGCAATTCTCCGGCGTTTTCGGTGAGCAGAAAAATGCTGGCGAACTCGGGAGGCTCTTCCAGTACTTTCAACAGCGAGTTGGCAGCCTCTTTCATGAAGGCCGAGCTGGTGAAGATGTACACGCGTTCGCGGGCTTCGACGGGGCGATAGTAGATGGTCTCAATGACGTGGCGAACCTGGTCAACCTTGATCATCATTTGCGGAGGATCGGGGGGGATGATGAGCACGTCGGGATGAGTCTGGACAAAGAGGCGAGTCTCTTTCTTGTCCGTATCACGCAGATTTTCGCGCGCCTCGACGGCTTCGGCGAGGCGGGCGTCGAGGTCCACGGCTTGAGCGATGCGCATGCAGTTCGAGCAGCGTCCGCAGAAATCGCGCAGGCCATCAGTGCTGGGTCGCTCCAGGCAGTTCATGGCGCGGGCGAGCATCAGAGCTAACGTGTACTTGCCCGATCCGTGCGCGCCGGAAAGAATAACGGCGTGCGGAAGACGGTTGCGCGCCAGCATCTCGCGCAGGCGATGGATGGTTTCCGGGTTGCCGTGAAAATCAGAAAAGGGCATAAAACCAAGTGGATAGTGGATAGTGGGTAGTGAATGTGGGTAGTTGTGGGGTTGCTACCCACTATTCACTATTCACTATCCACTTCTCTTCCCGTGAATTAGAGCTTCAATTTCTTCCTTACCAACTCCATGATAACCGCATGCGTTTCGCTGGGCGTGCCTCGGGCGTTTACGACTTGGACTCGGTGGGGGTCGCGGGCTGCTATGGCGAGGTAGGCATGGCGGACACGTCCGAAGAAAGCCCGGCTTTCCTGCTCAAAACGGTTTTCGTCCTTTTCCGCGCCTTTTTCTGAGCGGCCAGCTTTGTTTTTTCGGTTGCGGCGCCGGGCGCGCTCGACGCTGAAGGCCACCTCATTGTCTAGTAAGACGGTCAGGTCGGGTTGGAGGTTGCCGCAGAGGATTTCGTGCATCTCGAGGACCGGTTTCGCGCCCAGCTTGCGGCCTCCACCCTGGTATGCCTCGGTTGAATCGGTGAAGCGGTCGCAGATCACGATGCGTCCTTCGGCGAGTGCGGGCAGAATGACCTCGTGAATGTGCTGGGCACGGGAAGCGAACATGAGCGCCATTTCCGTGAGCGGAGAAAGGCCGGAGGTGGCGGAGTGCAGCAGCACGTCACGAACTCTTTCACCGGCAGGAGTGCCGCCCGGTTCGCGGGTGACGGTGACGGAGAGGCCGTGGGCGCGCAGGGATCGCGCCAGTTTCTCGACCTGGGTGCTCTTGCCGCTCCCGTCGAGACCTTCAAAGGTAATGAATTTTCCGCGTGCAGGCACGTCGGAGATGATAGCAGGCGATGGAAGCTGGCGGGAGCAGTGCGGGAGTGGACTGCCGGCGGCGACACGGCGGCCGAGTGGCAGGTTGCAGACTGGTATATTAATTCATGGTTCGATTTGTGCGGTTGCTGGGCGATTCGACAATCCGGAGGGGGAATGGGCTCAAGGTACGGAGTAAGGAACTTTTTTTGTCTTGCTATCTGTCTGTTGTCAGCGGGTTCAGTTTTTGGGGCAAGTGGTCCGGCAGTTACGCTCTCGGTGGATGCTTCGGAAGCGTCACGCAAAATCTTCCACGCGCAACTGCGCATTCCGGCTAAGCCCGGGACGCTCACGCTTTACTATCCCAAATGGATTCCCGGAGACCACGGGCCGACGGGTCCGATCACGGATTTGATGGGCCTGAAGTTTACGGCGAGCGGAAAAACGTTGGCGTGGCGGCGCGATCTAGTCGACGGTTACACCTTTCACGTGGAAGTTCCGGCGGGCGAAAGCGAAGTCACCGCTGATCTCGACTATGCTTCCCCGGTGTCGCATGATGGTTTATACGGCGCTGGGATGGCCGCCACGGAAAAGTTGTATATCGTCAACTGGGACACGCTGTTGCTGTATCCCGCCGGATACACCTCGGATCAACTCACGTATAGCGCAAGCTTACGGCTGCCCGCGGGATGGAAGTTTGGGACGTCGCTGCACGTTGCAGGTCAGGTGGGCAACGACAACGAGATTCATTTTGCGCCCGTTTCCTTGACCATGCTGGTGGATGGTCCGGTCATCACGGGCGAGTACTTGAAGGTGGTGCCACTTACAGCGCCCACGGAAAATCCACCGGCGGAACTCGATGTTGTGGCCGACAGCGCGGCAGCGCTCGATGCTCCGGAAGAAGTCTGGGAATATTACCGGAACCTGGTGAAGCAAACGGGAATTCTGTTTGGCGCGCGGCACTACACCGATTATCACTTTCTGCTGACCTTGAGCGATCACGTCGAGCATTTCGGATTGGAGCATCACGAATCGAATGACAGCCGCATCGACGAGCGAGCGTTAATCGAAGAAAACGAGCGAAAACTGGCCGCCGGACTTTTGCCGCACGAGTACGTGCATTCCTGGAACGGGAAGTACCGGCGTCCGGCGGATCTGGCGACGCCCGACTACGAACAGCCGATGCAGACCGACTTGCTGTGGGTGTATGAAGGCCTGACGTCCTACCTGGGAGATGTACTGACAGCGCGCAGCGGCGAGCGCACGCCCGGTTTGGCTCGCGATGCGCTGGCTCAAATGGCGGCGGATCTGGATCATCGTTCGGGCCGAGTCTGGCGCAATTTGCAGGATACGGCGGATGGCGTTGCCGCCATGCAGGGCGCTCCCCGCACCTGGGAAGATTATCGCCGCGGGCTCGACTTCTACGACGAAGACGTGCTTACGTGGCTGTGGGCGGATGTGATCATTCGTCAGCAAAGCAAGGGCACGAAATCCCTGGACGATTTCTGTAAGTTGTTTCACGGCGCGCCCAGCGGTCCGCCCATGGTGAAAACCTACACTTTCGACGATGTTGTGAACACGCTGAATCAGGTTGCTCCTTATGACTGGCGTGGATTCTGGACGAAGCGCTTATCCAACCACGGTCCCGGCGCACCGCTCGGAGGAATCGAGGGAAGCGGTTGGAAACTGGTATACGACGAAAATCCTTCGGAACTGGATCGCGCCGGAGAGCGTGACGGAAGGACGCTCAAAGCACATTATTCCGTGGGAATGGTGGCTGGGATCGATGGCGTGATTCGAGATACGGTGGAAGGGATGATCGCCGCCAAGGCCGGGATCGGGCCAGGGATGAAGATCGTCGGCGTGAACGGGCGCATGTTTTCGGAGGAGGTCTGGCACGATGCGATTCGAGCCGCGAAAACCAGTCCGTCGCCAATCGAGCTCATCGTGGAAAACACGGATTACTTCCGAGTCGTGAAACTCGATTATCACGGCGGCGAAAAGTATCCACACCTGGTGCGGGAGGAGTCGAAGCCGGATTTGCTGACGGAAATCTATAAGGCGAAATGAGAAGCGGGGAAATTCTGGCGAATCCGCTTCAATAAAAATCGGAACAGCTCAAGTAGAAGCCGCACTTCTTGCAAACCACCTTGCAGCGGTGTCCGCGCAACTCGTTCGAGCAGTTGGGACAGATGGAGGACGCGTCCTTCTTGAAATTCGCAGGGGCAACATTCGCGGGAACACCGGTGGTTTTCTCTATAGTCCCCGGCGCAACGGTGGAACCGGAAGAACCTGCCGAACAGCGCGTCAAGCTCATGTCGGGTGTTGTAGCACAGGTTGCGTCTCGAAGAAATACCAACGTTAGCGGACCCAGGTGCGAACCAAGGTACGGCCCCAGCGCCTTCTAGACAAACCCTGGCAGAGCTTTTACTGTGAAGTGTTCGGCGCGGTACCCAAGTGGTAAGGGAGAGGTCTGCAAAACCTTTATACGTCGGTTCGATTCCGACCCGCGCCTCCAGTATCTGGAGTACGGAAGTCGCAGACTTACGCCCGAGAAAAACGGAGACTTGAAAATGAAAAGTAGATTACTGTTGGCCGGAGTGCTGGTTCTGTCGGCGATGCTTTCACAGCCGGTCGCCGCCGGTTCCGATGGCAAAGGTTCCGACGATCAGAATTCCAAGGATCAAAGTGCCAAGGATAAAAGTGCATGGCAGCGCGATCTGCTGGCTTGGCGCGCGCAGCGGGTAGATGCCCTGCGAGCTCCCGAAGGCTGGCTTTCTTTGATCGCTCTGGGGTGGCTGAAGGACGGGGACAACAGTTTTGGATCGGCGGAAGACAACCGCGTCCAGATCGCAGGAAACGGGCCAGCCCACATGGCGATCGTGCGACTGGAGAAAAATGGGCTGCGCTTGTTGCCTCCCGCCGGGGGCTTCCCGAAGGACCTTCTGGTCGATGGTCAACCGGCAAAGGAGCAGGCTTTGTTTGCCGACGATGCCGATCAAACCTCAAAGCTGACGATTGGCACGCTCACCATCACTGTGATCCATCGCGATGAGCGATTCGCTTTGCGGGTCAAGGACCGGCAAGCCGCTACCCGCGTCGGCTTCCACGGATTGCGCTGGTATCCGCCGACTGCTGCCTACCGGGTGCATGCACGCTGGATCCCTTACAACCCTCCCAAGCAGCTCGACATCCCAACCGTGCTGGGCACCACGACCCATCTTCCGGCGCCGGGTGTTGCGGAATTCACTCTCGACGGCCAAACTCTCCGGCTCGAGCCCGTGCTCGAGGATCCGACGTCTACCGAGCTTTTCTTTATCATGCGCGATGCCACCAGCAAGACTGAGACGTACGGCGCGGGGCGTTTCCTTTATACCGATCTGCCCGACAATGGCGTAAGCCAGCCCGGCAGCGTCTGGCTCGATTTCAATCGATTGGAGAATCCGCCCTGTGCATTTACTGCTTATGCGACCTGTCCGTTGCCTCCGCCGCAGAATCGGCTAAGTGTTCCGATACCGGCCGGCGAGCGGCGCTACCATGACTGATGGGCGACATGGACTGGCGGAAATTGTAGATAATATTTAGTTCAGGAACGTAACTTCATTTACGTGAATCTGGGAGTCCTGCATGAGATGGGTGTTGATTGTGCTGGCTATTGTCGGTATCACCGCTTCTGCGCTCGCGTTGCGCGAGCATTACCGGACCGACGCTTCGCCTTGCAGTATCAATGAGCGCTGGGACTGCGGCATCGTGAACCACAGCCCGTACGCCGTGTTCCACGGAGTTCCCGTGGCCGTGATTGGCATAGTGGGGTATCTGCTGCTGGGTGTGCTGGCCGCCGGAAAAGCATACCCATGGATGCTGCCGCTGGTGACGGTCGCTCTTGTTTTTGCGATTCATCTCGCGGACATAGAAGAGTTCGTCTTGGGCGTTTGGTGTGTTTACTGCGTCATATCGCTTAGCGTGATCACTCTGATGGCCCTGCTCGTGATGGGCAAAGTGATCGTCAATTCGAGAGCATGATTCGAGACCGCATTCGATGCAGCGGCCGCGGCAGTCCTATTCGTAGCGCCGAGGTTGCCGTGGGTGCGAGGTTGCCCCATCCTTGCCGCGTTCTTTGCGGCAAGGGTGGGAATCACAGAGGAGCCAGATCCACGTCGCGCCTCTGCAGAGCTTGTCTAGCAGCCCGTGTCTAAACTCAGAAAGCTGTCAAGGTGCGGTATTCACCGGCTTGGTCGGATTCACTGCGTCATGGAAAGCACGTCTGCATTAATCCTTGCTCACGGCTGAAGATACCGGCTAATCCAGTCGGCGAGTTCGGGTTCATCAACTATCGACCAAGAATGAGGATTCCGTTTTCCAGGTGGTCTGAATCCCTTTCCTGTCGTCGTGATGAGCTCAGCCCTCGCGTTGCCCAATGCGCGGAGCTGTAAGACCAAGGCAGCTTGGTCGATCGCGTTTATTGTGTAGTAGTCGAGGCCCAGGTTTTCGATCATCCAAACTACATCTGGCTCCGTATACAGCCGGACAGGGGTGTTTTTGAGCCACTGAGCATTCCCGCCATTTTTTTCTGAAGCTAGGAATGGCGACCGATTGCGGTATGCTTGCCGAACTGCGTAAGGCGAACCGCCCAGAGCGGAGCGCAGTACATCCAAAAGAGCTTGGGATTCCTCCAAGTAAGACTTCGGATCGGCCCGTTGCAGATTTAATTTCTCACTCTTCCACAAACGTTCGAAATCCAATGGAGCATCCACAGAAAAGACAGCGGCTGGTCCGATGTCGCGATCGCAATGGCCCGAGAGGCAGTGTTCTGCATATCGGATTGCCCCAGTACCACCACTGGAAACACCACCAATGATCAAATGTCCTAGAGGGATTTTCTGTTCGCGGACGACCTCTGTGATCAGATTGTTCAGCGTCGTAAGTTCTTGATTTTGGTCCAATATATAGCCACTGGCGCTAACCGTCATGGTCATCACATTCTGTTTTCTCAGGAGTTCGGGTAACGCGGCGGAGGAAAATGCATTCGCATCCGACCCGAAATACGGAAGCAACACAACTAAGCCGCGGGGCGGCCCAACCGGCTTGTACAACCGATAGCAGTTGTTAGTGGTCTTAAACTGCTTCGCACACACCATTCCGTTATCTTGTGCTGCAGAGGCCACGTTGCTCAGCAACAGGGCAGAGAGAACAACTTTCGCATAATGCATGGCCGTATTGTCTCCGCCGAAAAGATTTGTCGTCAAGACCGGCTGTGGGCAGGGACCCCAGGATCAAGCGCTTGGGCACAGATGGACTGCTAAGCACCGATTGGCATGATGATGGTTTGCTCTATCTCGATCTCCCGGACAGCATCGGATGGGTAGCAAGCCCGTAACACTGTCCTTGGGCGGGAACGATGACCCGTTCGTGTAGCTGGGTGCTTGAGGCGCTCCGGATGAACGTCAATACATGATGTACGTAGGTTATCCTGTTTTCCGAGGAGAACATGAGCCTGCAGCCGATCATCCGCACCATATCGCAACCGCTATTGGCGATCCTTCTCTCCCTTCCAGCCCTGGCCCAACAGCTCGCTCCTTCCATCCCTTCCACTGGCTTCGGCGGGCTGGATCAGTACCGGGCGTCGCGGATTTCAATTTACACGGACGATTTCGGGCAACTGGCACGCTATCGGGAGGCCGACGCCGCGCTCGCGCCGCCGGCGGCGGGCGAAAGCCGAGTCGTATTTCTTGGCGACTCCATCACCGACTACTGGAAGTTACCAGACTATTTTCCTGGCAAGCCTTATATCAACCGCGGCATCGATGGGCAGACCACGCCCGAGATGCTGGTGCGTTTCCGCCAGGATGTGATTGATCTGCACCCCAAAGTGGTGGTCGTGCTCGCGGGAACCAACGACATCGCCGGCGTCACTGGGCCCACGTTTGACGAGGACATCGAGGCCAACTACGCTTCCATGGCCGAACTGGCGCGCGCACACCGCATCCGGATGGTGTTTGCGTCCGTCCTCCCCGTGCACAACTACACGCACGATGCTGAGGAGTCCTTTGCGCTGCGTCCGCGCGATAGAATCTTGTCGCTGAACAAGTGGCTTAAAGACTACTGCGCCAAGAACCGCTTCGTGTATCTCGACTACTTCAGCGCCCTAGCAGACGAGCGGGGCATGCTGAAGCGCGCTCTGGCGGACGATGGGCTGCACCCGACTCATGCTGGGTATAAGATCATGGCGTCTCTTACGGATAAGGCGATTCAGAAGGCGCTAGGCAAAACAGAACTAGGATCGCAATGAACGGTTTCAGTTCGACTCCTTGGAACGGCGAAATCAGGGATAGCGCTCATTGACCCAGTGACCGGGGTTTTGAGTGTAATCGGGATTTTGCAACAGCTACCTTGAAAATGCGCATAAGTGCACATTAAATGCAGTTTCTTGGCATTTAGCACGAGTGCACCCGGGGCACTATCTGTTTGCAGGAATTTGACATTCTTCGAGTGTTTATTTGCTGTATACTCCGTCGAACCCACGCAGCAATTGCGTGCGTGTTTCGGCTCGTTTTTTGGGTGCAACGGCCTTGTTTTTCTCCATCTATCCCCTCCCGGAAAGGGTTCCCATGTGTCGAAAGGTGTCTCTCGCCAAAAATAACCGCCCTCTTTCAGGACTGGCTGCTTTTGTCTGCGCGGCCGCGTTCCTGTTACTCACTATCCCTGCACACGCGCTGCCGCAATCCCTGTTGACGCGCCATGTGCGTGAAGTGATTCTGAATGGGCAGGCGCAGTCCGTGGGGCGGCTCCCCGCAACCGAGGCCGTGCGCTTCGACATTGTTCTGGCGCTGCGCCATCAACCAGAATTGGAAAATTTCTTGCAGGATCTCTACGACCCTTCGAGCGCCTCCTACCGGCACTTTGTGACCGTGCCAGAGTTTACCGCGAGGTTTGGTCCCA
>Ga0209517_10004568_pt1 | contig 18129 bp, 21 predicted proteins | sample PeaSoiMetSII2010_FD_187695 | JGI IMG/M metagenome (GOLD analysis project Ga0209517, IMG submission 187695) | Peat soil microbial communities from Weissenstadt, Germany - SII-2010 (SPAdes) (version 2) | ecosystem: Environmental > Terrestrial > Soil > Wetlands > Peat | place: Germany...
CCCGCCCCGTGAGCCCGGCCGGCTCGACGCGGCTGATGTGACCTGTGATCAGCGCCCCGGCTGGCAAGTAGACGCCCTGGCCCGCCTCGAGCGGCTCCAGCGTGTGCACGCGAAACTCCTGGTTGCGTCGCGCCTCCTTCGTGGACATCTCCTCTTCCAGCTTCACCAGGAAACGCGTCCCTGGCACGACGGCATAGACTTCAATCGGCAAGCCGTGCCGTTCTCCATCGGCCACTCGCGTTTCCGTCGCGTAGGTCGCCGCTGGCGCCTCCGGTGGCGCAGCCTCGCGCGTCTCCGGCGTTTGTGCGAACCCGGGCACGCACAGCCCTCCAGCCAACGCTCCCAGTACCAGGCAGTTCCTCAGTTGTCGCTTCATAACAGACTCCCCCTCCTGCGGCGGGCAATCTCCCAAGTGCAGGCGCAGTGCCATGCCTGGCAAACCTGCCGCATTGCTAACTTTCTGATTTGCAAGGAGATATTGTCCAGCCCCAAACGTCCTCATGCACCCGCCTGCCTGCTTCAGCCTGCACAAGTGCACGCAAAGACTGGCAGCACCATTGCCAGTCCTCGACAGCACATTGCGCGTAACCAATTCCCGTTTCGCGCCTCACATTGCATGTAGCCGGTCTCGCTGGCACCTTAGCTCACGCACCACGTCCAGAAAAGCAGGCTTCCTGCATCCAATAACAAGGAGACCGTCGTACCATGCTGAGTGCCGCCACTGGCCACAATCACCCGTTTGGAGGAATCGCGCCATCATGCTGATCCGCAAGGCACCTGATTTGACGTACGCCGATGTCACGCCGAAATCGCTGTATCTGGATCGCCGCAAATTCCTCCGCGGAATGGGCATCGCAGGAGCCGCCGCGCTGGCGGGAACGCGACTGTGGAATTTGGCCTCCCCCGGCGCGAAAGCCTTTGCCGCCACCAAATTCGACGGCCTGATCAAAAGCCCCTTCAGCACCACGGAACGGCAAAACTCGTACAACGATGTGACGCACTACAACAATTTCTACGAATTCGGCACGGACAAATCCGACCCCTCGAAAAACGCCGGGAAATTCCAGACTTCGCCTTGGACCGTTTCCGTTGAAGGCGAAGTGAAAACCCCGCGCAAATTCTCCCTGGAGGAAATCATCAAGCTTGCGCCGCTCGAAGAACGGATTTATCGCCATCGCTGCGTGGAAGCGTGGTCCATCGTCGTGCCGTGGATCGGTTTTTCGTTCAGCGCGCTGGCCAAGGCCGTTGAACCCACGCCCAAGGCAAATTACGTTGCGTTTGAGAGCTACTGGGATTCCAAGCAGATGCCCTGGGGCCGTTATGCAGGCATCGATTTCCCATACGTAGAAGGCTTGCGCCTCGATGAGGCCATGAATCCGCTCGCCCTGTTGTGCGTCGGCATGTACGGCGAATCGCTCCCCAATCAGGATGGCGCGCCCATCCGCATGGTTCTTCCGTGGAAATACGGCTTCAAGAGCGCCAAATCATTGGTGAAAATTCGCTTTGTGAAAGGCGAGCCGCCGACCACGTGGAATCGCATGGCATCGAATGAGTACGGCTTTTACGCCAACGTGAATCCCAAGGTGGACCATCCGCGCTGGAGCCAGTCGAAGGAACGCCGACTGGGCGAATTTCTTAAACGCGATACGCTGATGTTCAATGGCTATGGCGATCAGGTTGCCAGCCTGTACAACGGCATGGACCTGCGCAAGAATTACTGAGCCACGACCCAGACCATGCGCGCACTCCTCACCAGCAAATGGACTAAGGCTGTTGTCTTCCTTCTGTGCCTCGCGCCGCTCGGCTCATTGGGCTGGCGCGCCTTGCACAACGATCTCTCCGCGAATCCCATCGAGTTCATCACTCACGCCACTGGCGATTGGACATTGCGTTTTCTTCTGATCACGCTGGCGATCACGCCGTTCCGCAAGATTCTGCGCATGCCTGATCTGATTCGCTTCCGGCGCATGCTCGGCCTATTCGCGTTTTTCTACGCGTGCTTGCACTTCACCACGTATATCTGGCTGGACAAGTTTTTCGATCTCGCGGAAATGTGGAAGGATGTCGCCAAGCGCCGCTTCATCACCGTGGGCTTCACCGCGTTTTTGCTGCTGATTCCGCTAGCCATCACTTCCACGACGGGCTGGATTCGCCGCCTGGGTGGCCGCCGCTGGCAGTTGCTGCACCGCGCCATCTATATCAGCGCCATCTGCGGCGTGATTCACTACTACTGGCTGGTGAAATCCGCGGTGATACGACCGCTCGCGTACGCTGCTATCCTCGCGGTCCTGCTGCTCTGGCGCCTGGCCATCAAATACTGGCCCCAGCCACAACCCACGGCCGCAGAATTGCAGCCCAAGCCGCAGCGCGCGCAAGCCTGAACGGCTCGCGACGTTTTCCGCTAGCCTGCCGCGCTTGCCGTTTTTGTTAGGAATTTCCTGATGCGCTGCAGCACTTCCGCGTACATCGCTTCGGTGACGCGGCCTGTCTGCGTATTTTGCTGGCTGGGGTGATACACGCCGAACAGGCGGGGCACGTCTACTGCAATTTGCGCTTCCGCGCCGTGCGCAAATTTATAAGCGGCGCGCGAACTGATCGTTCCATCCTGCTTCAGGATTTCCAGATACGCGTCCCAGGCGATTTTGCCCAAAGCCAGCACGGCCGCGGGCCGCAAGATTTTCAGTTCGTGCCGCAGAAAACCTCGACAATTCAGGATTTCGCGAGGCAGCGGTTTATTCGCAGGGGGCGCGCAACGCACGGCTGCCGCGATGTAGACATCTTGCAACCGCAATCCATCCTCGCAATTTTGCGAAGTCGGCTGATTTGCGTAACCCGATTTGTGCAGGGCTTTGTACAGAAAATCGCCGGAGCGGTCGCCCGTAAACACACGGCCCGTGCGGTTCGCTCCATGCGCGGCCGGAGCCAGCCCCAAAATAAACAAGCGCGCGTTGGGATCGCCAAAGCCCGGCACGCCGCGCCCCCAGTATTTCCACTCGCGATACGCCCGGCGTTTTTCGCGCGCTACTTTTTCGCGGTACTTCACCAGCCGCGGACATTTCCGGCAGGCGCACACTTCCTCCGCTATAACGCGCAACGCCGCTTCCTGCTTCACTTGCGCCCTTTCAGCGCCGCCGCGATCAGCACGGCCTGATTCTGTTTTTCATCGTTGCGACCATAGAGCAGCGTCACTTTGCCGTGCTCCTGTTCCAGCCGCTTCAGTTCCGCCAACAGTTCCTTTTTCTTTGCCAGTTCACCGTGGTAGCGCTTGACGAACTCTCCCCATTTTTCCGGGTCGTGCCCAAACCATTTTCGCAGCGCATCGCTCGGCGCAATCTCCTTCATCCACAAATCGGCTTTCGCGCGTTCTTTCGTCAAGCCGCGCGGCCACAAGCGGTCCACCAGCACGCGAAAGCCATCTTCCTTCGCGGGCTTCTCATAAACGCGTTTCACCTGAATCATGGCTCACCTCACTTGAAAAGCTTCAGCACTTCCTCGTGCAGCAGGCCGTTGGTGCTGAGGAATCTTCCTTTGTAGTTGCTGCGCTCGCCGTCCACCGTCGTTGCTCTTCCGCCCGCCTCTTCCACGATGATGCCGAGCGGCGCCAGATCCCACGGCTTGGAAACCCAGTCCAGAGCCGCATCCACCGCGCCTTCCGCTACCAGCATGTGTTGCCAGAAACCACCAAGCGAACGGCTGCTGCGCGCCGCGTCTGCGAACCTTCGGATCTTGGCACGGACTTCCGTGTCTTTGCTCGGCCCCGTGCCCGTGGTGAACACCATTGCGTCCGCCAGCCGCGCCACCTTGGAAACATGAATGCGCTTGCCGTCGCGATACGCGCCTTCGCCGCGATACGCCCACCAGCGCGTGCCGCGGCCAAGCTCCGGCGCGGACACCAACCCCGCTACTATTTCACCATTCTCTTCAATTCCCATCAGCGTGCCGAACGTGGGAATGCCGCGCGAAAATTCCTCCGTGCCATCGATGGGATCAACGATCATCCGTGCGCGACCGTTTTGTGCCGGAGCCTTCGCGCTATCTCCACCCATCTCTTCACCCAACACATCCAACGTCAAGCCGCTCGCCGCTACTTTCGCGCGCGCCATTGCTTCCACTTCCTTGTCCGCCTGCGTCACGGCGGAGCCATCCTGCTTGCGTTCAATGCGCATCTCCGCCGCGCGGAAATATTTCACCGCGATCGTGTCTGCCTCCGCCGCAATCGCTTCCAGCAATGACTTGTATTTCTCCGCATATCCCATGAGATGGTCCTCTCCCTCCCGGCGACATAAAGCTGACCTTTCCAAGCGCTTGCCGCAGCCAACCCGCATTTGACACGCTCGCGTTCTCTCCCTAGCATACAAACTTATGCCCTCGTCTGCCCACGCCAACACCGGAACCGTGCTGGACCGCATCCTGGAATCCCGCCGGGCCTGGGTCGAGCATCGCAAACGCGTCCTGCCGGAAACCGCGTTGAAATACGGCGTGAAGGCGGCGCCTCCCGTGCGCGATTTCCCGGCCGCGCTCTCCCGCGATGCCATCAATGTTCTTGCTGAGCTGAAACCCGCTTCGCCTTCACGCGGCGTGTTGCGCGATCCATTCGATGCGCCGGCCCTGGCGCAAACATTCGAAGATGCCGGTGCCGCCGCGCTTTCCATCCTCACGGAAGAGGAGTTTTTCCATGGTTCGCTGAAGAATCTTCGCGACGCGCGTAGAAGCGTAGCCCTGCCCGTGCTTCGCAAGGATTTTATCTTTGATCCCTGGCAAGTGTGGGAAGCGCGCGCGAACGACTCCGACAGCTTTCTGTTGATTGTGGCTGCACTGGGCGATATTCAGTTGCAGGAGTTAATTGCGTTGGGCCGCGAACTCAGCATGGAACCGCTCGTCGAGGTCCATACTCTTGACGAACTCATCAGGGCGCTGTCAGCCGGTGCGCGCATCATCGGAGTAAACAATCGCGACCTGAAAACCCTCACAGTGCGCGTACAAACCTCCTACGAATTGATCGAGCACATTCCCGAAGATTGCCTCGCCGTCAGCGAATCCGGCCTGCGCACCCACGACGATTTGCGGAAGTTGCGCGCCGCCGGCTTCGACGCCTTCCTCATTGGCGAACACCTCATGCTAGCCCCCGATCCCGGAGCCGCGGTCAAAGAACTTCTCAATCCACCGCAGCAGTAACTCGACTTCGCGTACACTGTTTCCTATGGTCCGCGTCAAAATCTGCGGCATTACCAATCCTGCCGATGCTCGGCTGGCTACCGAACTGGGCGCGCACGCTTTGGGCTTCAATTTTTATGAGAAGAGCCCGCGCGTGGTTTCTCCCGCCGATGCGTGGGAGATGCGACGCAAGCTGGCGCCATTCGTCAGCGCCATTGGCATTTTTGTGGATTGGAAGCCCAGCGTCGTTACCGCTCTCGCCACGAGTTTGCGCCTGGATGCGGTGCAACTTCACGGCGACGAATGCGGCCACAATGTGGACGATTGTTCTGAACGATTGCCTGTGATCAAAGCGCTTCACGTGGGCCCCGAATTCTCGGAGAAGGAATTTCGGCGTTTCCGTTCCGCTGCGGCGTTCCTGCTGGACGCGGCCCCGGATGCGGACAGGCCCAAGCAATTCGGGGGCACCGGCAAAACCATTGATTGGTCGCTTGCGCGCAAGTTCGCTACCACTCATCGCATCATTCTGGCCGGCGGCCTTACGCCCGAAAACGTAGCCGAGGCAATTTGCATCGTGCGGCCTTACGCGGTGGACGTGGCCAGTGGCGTGGAATCCCGCCCCGGGAAGAAAGACCCTGGCAAGCTCCGAGCATTTTTTATTGAGGTGGCGCGCGCCCAACGCGACTTCTCTTGAGGTGCTCGCCGGGACTCCGCGCAAATCCCAACTCGCTGTACAATACTTGCTCAACCCATGAGCAGCCAACTCACCATACCCGCCACCACGCCGGGGCGATTTGGCCCCTACGGCGGGCGCTACGTTCCGGAAACGCTGATGGTGCCGCTGTTTGAACTCGAGCGTGTCTACGAACTCGCCAAGACCGATCCGGCCTTTCAAGCGCGGTTCCAGGATTTGCTGAAGAATTTTGCCGGTCGGCCCACGCCGCTGCAATTTGCCGCGCGGCTTACCGCGAAACTCGGCGGCCCGCGCATTTATTTGAAGCGCGAAGACCTGCTGCACACCGGCGCGCACAAAATCAACAACGCCATCGGCCAGGGGCTTCTTGCCGTAAAGATGGGCAAGCCGCGCATCATTGCGGAAACGGGCGCGGGGCAGCATGGCGTTGCCTCCGCCACCGTGGGCGCGCATCTCGGCCTGCAATGCACGGTGTACATGGGCACGGAAGATATGGCGCGGCAGGCGCTGAACGTTGCACGCATGCGCATGCTCGGCGCGGAAGTGATTGGTGTGGAGTCTGGTAGCCGCACGTTGAAAGACGCCATCAACGAAGCCATGCGCGATTGGGTGACCAATGTGCGTACGTCGCATTATCTGCTGGGCTCGGTGCTTGGCGCGCACCCGTATCCCACGATGGTGCGCGATTTTCAGGCGGTGATTGGCCGTGAAGCGCGCGCGCAAATTCTGGAAGCTGAGAAGCGTTTGCCTACGCATCTTTACGCCTGCGTTGGCGGCGGCTCCAATTCCATCGGGCTGTTTTACGAATTCCTGAAGGACGCTGATGTGAAACTCGTCGGCATTGAAGCGGGCGGGCGCGGCAATGGACTTGGTGAACATGCCGCGCGGCTTGCGGCGCATCAGGGATTTACGGGCGCGCGGCCCGGCGTACTGCAAGGCACGTATACGTACGTCCTGCAAAACGAGGACGGGCAGATTGCCTCGACGCATTCCATTTCCGCGGGGCTCGACTATCCCGCCATTGGGCCGGAGCATGCGTGGCTTGCGGATCAGCATCGCGCCGAATACGCCGCAGTATCCGATCAAGCCGCGCTCGACGCCGCACAACTTCTTTCTCGCACGGAGGGCATCATTCCCGCGCTGGAATCCGCGCACGCGATTGCCGGTTTGATCGAGCGATTGCCGCAATTCAAATCGAGCGATCTCGTGATCATGAATCTTTCCGGGCGGGGCGATAAGGATATGGATACCTACACGCGGCTGCTCGGGAAACTCATTTGAAGCGGTGTTTGTTCGGCAGCATGCGGCAAATTGAGAATCACATGATCAGGGAATCGCTTAAGGGATTACGAAACACCAAATGACCGTCGCTCTGACAACTCGCATTGCCAAGCGCTTTGCGGATCTTCGCGCTGCAGGCGAGCTTGGCATCGTCGCGTATATTACCGCGGGCGATCCCACTTTGGCCGACACGCGCGACTATGTTCTGGCACTGGCCGAAGCGGGCGCCGATGTTATTGAACTCGGCGTGCCGTTCAGCGATCCCCTGGCCGATGGCCCGACGATTCAGCGCGCTTCCGAACGCGCGTTGAAATCCGGCACGACGCTTGCCGGCGTGATCGCACTTGTGCGGCTGATTCGCCAGGCCAGCCAGGTGCCGCTGGTTCTGTTCAGCTACTTCAATCCGATTCTCCAAATGGGCCTGGAGAAATTTGCTGCCGCGGCCGCGGAAGCTGGGGCCGATGGAGTGCTCGTCACCGATTTGACGCCGGAAGAATCAGTGGAGTACCGCCAAATCATGAAAGCGCATCATCTCGACACCATTTTCTTGGCAGCGCCGACATCCACCGATGAGCGACTGGTGAAGATCGCCGCTTGCTCCTCCGGTTTTCTTTACCTGATTTCGCACACCGGCGTGACGGGAGCAAAAGATGCGCTGCCCGACGATTTGCCCGTGCTGTTACGGCGCGTGCGCAGCTTCACGCAGCTTCCCATCGCCGTGGGCTTCGGGATTTCGCTGCCGGGCCACGTTTCGGTTCTTGGCGGGCTTGCGGATGCCGCTGTGGTTGGCTCGGCCCTGGTTTCGGAGATAGAGATGGCGGCTTCGCCCGACGCGGCAGCCACAGCCTTGCGCATGCGCGTTCGCGCACTCAAGGAAGCTGCGAGCCGCGGGCTCTCTCGCCGCGAGGCTAGCACATGAACCTTTCCGACTGGCGGCGCCGCATTGATGAAATTGACAAAAAACTCGTGGAGTTGCTGAACGAGCGTTCGCAATGTGCCCTGGAAATCGGCCGCATCAAGCAGGAATCGAGTATTCCTCTGTACCAACCCGATCGCGAAACCGAAGTGCTGGCCAACGCTGAAAGTGAAAATAAAGGGCCGCTCACGGACGCCGCGATTCGCCGCCTGTTTGAACGCATCATTGACGAAGCTCGTTCCGCCGAGCGTTTGGCGATGCACAGCGATCCGGCTCCAGAGGGAGATTCCAAGTGACGCCGCGCCACCGATTTTTATATTGTCGTTCGGGGATAACAGGAACTGAGGCTTAACCACCATGGTCATCATCATGCATGAAGGAGCGACCGACGAACAGATCCAGCACGTCATTGACCGAGTAATTGCCAGCGGCTTTGACGTGCACCGCTCGACAGGCGCTTCGCACACTGTTCTCGGCGCCGTCGGCGTTCATCGCGATTTCGATCACCGTGATTTTGAGCTGCTGGAAGGCGTGCGCGAAGTGGTGCGCATTACGCAGCCGTTTAAGCTGGCCAGCCGGCAGTTCAAGCCGCAGGGCACCATCATCGATCTGGGCCGCGGGGTGAAAATCGGCGGGAGCGAAATCGTGGTCGCCGCGGGTCCCTGTTCCGTGGAGACGCCTGAGCAGATCCACGCAATCGCGGAAGCCGTTTCCAAGGCAGGCGCCAAGATTTTGCGGGCGGGCGCGTTCAAGCCACGCACTTCGCCGTATGCGTTCCAGGGCCTGGGCGAAAAAGGGCTGCAGATGATGCGTGACGCCGCGGACAAGTTCAACTTGTTCGTGGTCAGCGAAGTAATGGATCCCTCGCAAATCCAGATGATGGGCGCGTACGTTGACATTTTTCAAGTTGGCGCGCGGAACATGCAGAACTATTTTCTGCTGCGCGCCCTCGGTGAAGTGCAGAAGCCGGTGCTGCTGAAGCGCGGAATGTCCGCCACTATGGAAGAGTTGCTGCTCAGCGCCGAATACATTCTGAGCGGCGGGAATTACAATGTTGTACTTTGCGAGCGGGGAATTCGCACCTTTGAAACTGCGACACGCAACACGCTGGATATCGCCGCGATTCCCGTGATTCAGAAATTGTCGCACCTGCCTATTTTTGCCGATCCTTCTCACGGCACCGGACGCAGGGACAAAGTGCCGCCAATGGCGCGCGCCGCAGTTGCCGCGGGAGCGGATGGCCTGCTGATCGAAGTGCACAATGACCCCGACCACGCGATTTCCGATGGCGCGCAGTCGCTCGATCCCGCGCACTTCGCGAAGCTCATGGACGAACTTCGTATCATCGCGCCCGCCGTCGGCCGCCGCCTGGTTTGACACACATGGCACCGCATCTGATTCAGCGCGTCACCATCCTCGGCACCGGCCTGATTGGCGGTTCGTTCGCGCTGGCGCTGCGGAAATATGCGCCGGACATGCATATCGCCGGATGGGATCGCGCGGAGGTTGTGCACCAAGCGCAGAAAAGCGGCGCGATCAACGAAGGCTTCTCTGATTCGCTGGCACTTGCCTTGCAAAATTCCGATCTCATTTACATCGCGTTGCCGATCGGCACCACGATGGATCTGCTTTCGGAGATTGCCCGGAATGCGCCATCGCACGCGCTGGTTACGGACGCCTCCAGCACAAAGCAGCGCATCACGCAAGCCGCCGCGGAGCTTTTCCCTCAGGAAGGCGGGCCGTACTTTCTCGGCGGGCATCCGATGGCCGGGCGCGAACTTTCCGGGTTCGAGCATGCCGATGCGGACCTTTTCCGCGGCGCCACGTACGCGCTGACGAGCGACACGGGAGAAATTCGCGATCCGCGGGTGGTCGCCTTCGCGAAAATTCTGGGGAAAATGGGGGCGCGGCCGGTGTGGCTTGGCGCAAAGCAACACGACTACGCCGTCGGGCTGGCCTCGCATCTGCCGCAACTTGCGGCGGTGGCGATGGCGTCGTTCCTCTACGATCATCTGGACGAAAACGGCTTGCCCATCACGCTGGCGGGGCCGGGCTTGCGGGATTCGCTGCGGCTTGCGGGCAGCCCGTATGCCACTTGGCGCGATATTGTGCTCACCAATCGCGAAGTGTTGTCTGCTGCGCTCGATCTGTTCGCGCGGCGCCTTGATGATCTCCGCGAGCGACTGGGCTCGCGCGAACTTGAAGCTGACTTCGACTCTGCCAACGAACTGTACAAACTCCTCCGCAGCCTGTAGCGGATTCCCTTCCCCGTGGGCTATTCGAGCGCGTGCGTACGCTTCTTTCCCGAGACGGCATTGCTGCTCCATTATTTTTATTGAAATATCTGGAGACAGCGGGCTCCGGTTTACTCTTCGCGATAGCGAATGCGGCCGGGCTCGACGATCCACAATTGTCGTCGTGGAAGTTTCGCCGCCATCACTACGATCACGCGCTTGAGCAGAGAGAGGATTGTTCGTGTGTCTTGCACGCGCGGACGAAGCACTACAATGCCTACCGAAGTGCCAGGAGGATATGCGCGGACATTAGCGAAATCGAGATCAAGCGTGATAAGTATCCGGCTCTCGGCCTGGCACATCTCGAAAAGCTTCGAATCGTTTGCGCCTGACAGTTTTTCAGAATCAGCCGTTTCTGCGTCATAGCCCGCGTCACGAAGGCAGGATGCGCACTCCACAGGCAAATTTTCATCAACTTTGAACTTCAAACTTTTGTTTCCAGTGGCAGATCGACGGTGCCTTCGCGGGCCAATTCGGCGGCATAAGCCAGGGCCGCTTCGATATCGGGCCGTGTAAGGGCGGGATAGCTGCTCAGGATTTCGTCGTAGGTGATACCCGCTGCCACATTATCAACGATTGCGGACACAAGGATTCGCGTGCCCTTGATGCAGGCTCGGCCGTGGCAAACTGCTGTATTTACAGTAATGCGCTCGCGCCAGTTGTCCATGCCTCATTCTACCCGCCTTACCCTGTCTCGCACCAGAACTCTGGCCCTCCATTCTTTGACTGAACGATGTCCCTGCGCAAACCACGCGCAGGCCCACGCTAGAGCTTGGCCAGTTTAAGCTCGAGTTCGCGGAGCATGAAGACGTCTTCGCGGTTGTAGGCAAGGAGTTCGTTTCGCAGCTTTTCGTCGCCCGTTTTGACGTACGCGCGGAAGGTTTCCATGGCCCAGGCGCCTTCGCGGTCGGGGAATTGCCGGCGAAGGCCCAGCGTTTGCTCGACCTTTTTCAGGCCACCATACAAATTGCGCTTCCAGCATTCCGGGCAGAGATCGACATGAGGGAATTCCTTGTCGAGGACAACGCCTAACTGCGCGGCAATCACCGGGAAGTCGAAACCGACGCGGCGCTTCAGGGTGTCTGGAATGGACCGGCCATTGTAAGTTACGATTTTCCCGGCGCCATTGAGGGCCTTGGCCAGATTCGCTTTCGTTACGTCTTTATCGAAAAGCTGCACGAACACGTCGCTGTCTTTGTCCAACAACCTGACACCAAGAACGGTGATTAAGTGATTTTTGGAGTCACGGAAAAACCGGTCGTCGTTGCTCGTGAATTGACCGACGTAGTTTGTTTCGATGTCCAGATAGGCTACTTTCATGGCCGGCTCCTCAGATTGCCGCTTGAATGGGCCTGCGAACAAATCGGTTGTTTCCGTAGGACCGACGATAGCACTGGGTGGAATGCGGCCTCAAGGCCAGTGCGAGAGAGCGAGCCACCGTGGGTGTAAATTCACTATGGGGGTAACACCCTTTATTCAGTATTCGCCGCGAACTGGAGTAGACTGCTCGCGAGGTCTCCTCTGAACTTGGAGAGGGTGGAACGTGGACAAGCGCATCGCATCTCCGGACGACGCCATTGGCAATCTTCGCGATGGCATGACTGTTCTGATGGGTGGGTTCGGGCTTTGCGGGATACCCGAAAATTTGATTGCGGCGGTGCGCCGAAAAGGCACGAAGGAGCTCACCATCGTGAGCAACAACGCGGGCGTGGAGGATTTTGGTATTGGGCTGCTGCTGCAAAATCACCAGGTCAAGAAAATGGTTTCCAGCTATGTGGGGGAGAACAAACTTTTCGAGAAACTGGTTTTGAGCGGCGAATTGCAGGTGGAGTTGAATCCGCAGGGCACGCTGGCTGAACGGCTGCGCGCGGGCGGCGCGGGCATTCCGGCATTCTACACGCCAACGGGCTACGGCACGATGGTGGCGGAGGGAAAAGAGACGCGCGAATTCGATGGGCGTCCGTACGTGCTGGAGCGGGCGCTGCGGGGTGATTTTGCGTTTGTGAAAGCGTGGAGAGGTGATCGCTGGGGCAACCTGGTTTTTCGCAAGACCGCGCGCAATTTTAATCCAATGATGGCCACCGCCGCGGATTATGTGATCGCCGAAGTGGAGGAGTTGGTTGAACCAGGCAAGCTGCCGCCTGATCAGGTACACACACCGGGGATATATGTGGACGTGATTTTCCAGGGAACGAATTACGAGAAGCGTATTGAAAAGCGTACGATCCGCAAGCTTTGATTCTCGAGTTTTCGGTCGGATGCGTGTTAGTTATGAGAGATTCAAATCGTGTGTTGGAAAGAGGAACAGCTGAGATGGACGATCGACAGAACTCGTTGCTCTTGTGGTTCGCAACAGGTCTCGCATGCCTGTATTTTGGTTGGTCGTACTATAGCCTCTCCAAGGCTACAGGAATCTTCTCGAGCTTATTTGGAAGCTTGGGAGTGGAATTGCCGGTTTCCACCCGCCTCGTGCTTGCAACGCACATTCTTCTTTACCCACTACTCTTCATAGGGGCAAGTGCCGTGGTGATAGCGAAAGAACTGCTCGTGCGCAGCAATCTGTATAGGCTTCTCATTACACTGATGGTGGTTTTTGTGGTGTACTCCGTCAACTTCTGCATAGCGTACGTACTTCTTCTTCCGCTCCAAGACTTGGCAAAGAAATTAGGTGGCGCGAGCTAATAGGAAAAAAAGAATCCAGAAATTATATGGCTCTCAGCGACGACCAAAAACGGGAACGCATTGCCAGACGGATTGCGCGCGAGTTGCTCGATGGCTACTACGTCAACCTGGGGATCGGCATGCCTACGCTGGTGGCAAACTTCGTGCCTGCTGGGATGGACGTGATCCTGCAATCGGAAAACGGGATGCTTGGCGTGGGCCCGTATCCTTTGGAAACCGAGGTGGATCCCGACCTAATCAACGCGGGGAAGGAAACCGTCAGCGAAATACCCGGCACGGTTTATTTTTCTTCCGCTGATTCGTTTGCGATGATCCGCGGCGGGCATGTGGACCTGACCGTGCTCGGCGCATTGCAGGTGGATGAAAAGGGGACGTTGGCCAACTGGGCCATTCCCGGAAAGATGTTGAAGGGCATGGGCGGCGCGATGGATTTGGTGGCGGGAGCCAAGCGTGTGTTCGTCGCCATGGAGCATGCCACACGCGAAGGCAAGCCGAAAATCCTGAAGAGATGCACGTTGCCGCTGACAGGGGTGGAAGTGGTAGACCACATCGTGACGGAGCTGGCCTTCATCGAGGTAACGCCCGCGGGGCTGATGTTGCGCGAACTCGCCCCGGGCGCCACTATCGAGCAAGTGCAGGCGCTGACCGAGCCCAAGCTGCTGCTTCCTGTCGGCGGTCCGGCGCCCATGCCAAGCTGATTGCCACTTGCGGAGCAAGACACGATGAAGCCCAAGAAAGAGCCCCGGCATGCCACCCCTAAACGAAGCGTTCGCCCTTCTTTGATTCCGATTACCCCTGAAATGCAACATTGGTCGGCTTTGCTGGAAGAGGAGCTGAAAACATGGCCGGGAGTAGCAGCCAAGCGCCTGTTCAGTTTCCGATCTTTCTATCGTGGCAAAGTCATTTTTGCGGCGCTTCCGCGTTCCCGTTCATTCAATAGCGCGAGTTCCATCATCTTCAAGTTCAATCCCATGCCTCCGGCCCTTTCAAAACGCGCCCAGGCAGATTCGCGCATCAATTTCAGTACACGCATTTCCGGAACAGGATGGGTTTCCTTCGAACTGAACTCCGACGCGGATTTGCGCGACGCGTTGTGGTGGCTCAGCCGCGCCTACGAATCCGCTAAAGGCCGGGCTCGCTGAAAGGGCCCGCGTCTCGTTCTCGACACTTTCTTTTCTTCTCTCTCCCACGTTCGCAGACCATGCGGTAGACTAAACGGAATGATGTTCTCAAGGCGCACATGAAACCCGACTCGATCGTCATCATCAGCCTGCACTCCCCCAAGGAAAAAATCTGGGGCATACTGATTGACCTGAACACCAGCGGCGTAACTATTCGGGGCATTGATCTCAACTCTTTCGATCATTTCGTCAGTCAGATCAACCAACTGGATGCCGAGCGCGTCGGGCTGCCCACCGTGTTTTTCCCCATGATGCGCGTCGAACGCGTCTCGTTGGACGAGCCTTCCGGCTCCATCCCTTCGATGGCGGAGATTTTTGAACGCAAGATCGGCCGCACGCTTACCGATTATCTCGCCCAGTTCGCCTGATCTGGGATATCCTGACAGCCAATGAAAGTCCGCATCTGGACGGTACCGAATCAGATAACTTTCTTGCGCCTCGGCTTTCTGCCGTTTTTTCTGGTGCTCATTCTGTACGAGGAGTACCGGTGGGCGCTGCTGGTGCTGGTGTGCGCGGCGCTGACCGATGCCGTAGATGGGCTGCTGGCGCGGCGGCTGAACCAAAAATCGGCGCTGGGCGCGTACCTGGACCCCATTGCCGATAAATTGCTGCTCTCTTCTTCATTTGTGGCGCTGGCAATGGAGAAGAAGATCCCCTGGTGGCTGGCAATTTTTGTTTTGAGCCGCGATCTTCTGATGCTGGTGGTCGCCGCGGTCATACTGGTGATTCAGGGCTACCGGCCGTTTCCCCCGAGCCTGCTGGGCAAGGCCACGACTTTTTTTGAGATTGCGCTGGTGTTTTTCACGGTGCTGGCCGCGGCCTATGCCAATGAGCGGGTGAGCCTGCTCTCGCACTATCTGGGGTACATGGTGGCCGCGTTCGTGATTGCATCGGGCTTCCACTATTCCTTCGTTGTCGCCCGCCGGTTGCATTTGTCGTAGACAGCCGACAATGGCTCAGCTGGCCCTGCCGAGATTACAGTTTAGTGGCGCACAGTTAGCCGCAAAAGCGGCGGCAAGCCGCCGCACTCCAAATTAGTGAAGCAAAGGGCGAATGCGGCGCAAAGCTGCGGCAAATTGATCGGCGTTGTAGGCGGAAGGATTTTCGAGTTGCTGAAATAGTGCGTTGATTGCGGCGCGCACTTCGACAGCATCGGGGGGATTGGTGTCTTTGCTATAGGCGATGTACAGGGAATCGAGGGCCATGGCGGCCTGCTCCGCGGCGCGCTCATCGGAAATAGCGATATCTTCCGCGTCGTCGGCGATGCCCTGAAGCATGCGGAGCGTAATGGCCTGATTGTAGGACATGGTAGAGAGGCGCTCCGCGATGTGCTGGGCAAGCGGTGCGGCAGTTGCGGCGGCGTCCGCGACGGCGCGGCGATCGGGATTCAGCTTGCTCATTTCCGTGGAGACCGTCAGGAGTTGTCTGTCGAGTTCCTGCCCATTCGCGGAATCGATCTGCTTGGCAAGCAGGCGAAAAAGAACGTAGCGTGAAGCGTTCCACGCGGGATCGCCCGGGCGGCGGCCTTCGTAGCCATGCTCCTGGCGCCAACTATCTTTCGCAGCGCCCAATGAGTGGTGGCAAGCGAAGCAGGAAAGCTCGGCGTACTCCGGCCAGGGATCTTTTTTGTCGGCGCGTTCGCCGCGGGCGCGCCATGCCAGACGATCCATCGAGGCGCTGAGCTGCACGGCCTGGCCTGTGCTCCAATCGCGAACGCCGGCCCAGGCCGCTTCTTCCACGGGCTTGCCAGGGGCGGATTCGCGCGGCACCTTCCAATGGCGGGGCATGACGGCGGAAAACGAGTCCAGCTCAAAATAGAGATCGGGATGCCCGGCGGCGATCATTTCGTGGTCAACAAATTTTTCTTTCGTACCAAGGTGGCATTCGAGGCATTTTTGCGTGCGGTGAATGACGTCGCGCGTATCCTGCATGCCCTGAGCCACGGATTTTTCGTGCGGCCAGTCGCGCGTGGTGTGCGGACCAAGCCAGGCCGACGCGGGGCCGTGGCAGGATTCGCAGGAAACGCCTTCGGCAATTTCAAAGGAACGCCCGTGCTGCTCCGGAGTGGTATAGAGCGCGTGGCACACCAGGCATTTCGGCGTTTCTTCCGCCTTGTTCCCGAGTTTCAGGATGCGCGCCATGCGTTCGCCAACATCACTGGTAAGCGCCTGATACGCGCGGCTGTGCCTGTCCTGCAAAATCCACGTGGAGTATTCGTTTTGGAGGATGCGGCTGCCGGTAATGGGCTTCACGCTGCCGTGGCAACTGGTGGCGGCGCAGGAGCCCGGGCCAATGTACTTGATTGGTTCGGGAGTATCCGTGGCCGCGGAATCCGCCGTGACCATGCAAAGAAAAACCCACGCGAATAGGAGCGCGAGGCGCGAGTAACCTTTTTGGCAATGAAATCGCATGCGTTGAGACGCGAAACGTCTTTTCGCTTATAGCTTTGGTCCGCCCTCAAGTCAACCGGAAGCGTTGGCTTTTTGGGGGCATTGCGCGAAAAGACAACGGGAGGCACTTTACTTCCGGCGGCTCTGCCCCTAGTATGCGTCAATATTCTGAACCCCGAAGCGCGCCGGGGCTATCGGCACATGCGGCGCAGTTTCGGGAGAGACTCCACAGTGATTTTTGACGAGCTGCGAGCCATCCAACTGCGCTATGGGTACCTGCCAAAGGCGGAGTTGCAGGCACTTTCCCAGCGCACGCAGACACCTCTCTATCAAATCCACAGCGTCGCCAGTTTTTATCCGCATTTTCACCTGACCCCGCCGGCGAAGGCGGAAATCCACGTTTGCGCGGACATGAGTTGCCACCTGAACGGCGCTTGCGAACTACGAGCGGAATTGCGGCGGCGCTTTGCCGGGGCGCGGCCGGAAGACGTGCAGATCAAGGATGTGAGCTGCCTGGGTCGCTGCGATCAGGCGCCGGCGGTGGCTATCAACGACCAGATCTTCGCGAACATTACGCCGGATCGCGCCGAGGAACTGGTGCGACGGGCTATCCGCGAGGATGAATTGCGCGCCGACCAGTTGCACGAGGGGCGCGTCACGTGTGCTTCCGATCCTTACGGTGAAGGCGAAAAGTATGGCGTGGTGCGGCGGTTGATTGCCACAAAAGACTGGGATGGCGTGTTGGCGACGCTGAAGGAAGCGGAGCTGCGCGGATTGGGCGGCGCGGGATTTCCCACTTCGATGAAGTGGGACCTGGTGCGCAAGCAGGCTGAGCCGGTGAAGTACATCGTGTGCAATGCAGATGAAAGCGAACCGGGAACAATCAAGGACCGCTTCATCCTGAGCAACCTGCCGCATCTGGTGATTGAAGGGATGCTGATTGCGGGGCTGATTACGCGCGCCAAGAAAGGCATTCTATACATCCGGCACGAATATCCGCTGCAGGAAGAGATTTTCGGCGAAGAGATCCGGCGCTGCACCAAGGCGGGGCTTCTGGGCAAAAAAATTCTGGGCAGCGAGTTCGATTTCGATTTGGAAATTTTCGTGAGCCCCGGCGGGTACATTTGCGGCGAGGAAAGCGCGTTGATCGAGGCGATCGAAGGGCATCGCGCGGAGCCTCGCAACAAGCCGCCATTCCCCGGGCAAGTCGGATTGTGGCAAAAGCCCACGGTAATCAATAACGTCGAAACGTTTGCGAATGTGCCGCAGATTCTGGCGCGCGGGGTGGAGTGGTACAAAACCGCCGGAGTGGGTGGCTCGCGCGGCTTGAAATTTGTTGGCGTGAGTGGACACGTGGTGCGGCCGGGCGTGTTTGAAGTTCCCATGGGGACGCCGATGCGTGAGGTGATTTTCCAGCACGCGGGTGGAATTCGCGGCGGGCGGGCGTTGAAGGCCTTCGCGCCATCTGGACCGTCCTCGGGCTATTTGCCGGCGTCCATGGTGGATGTACGGCTGGATTTCAAGGCACTGGCGGAGG
>Ga0209517_10004569_pt1 | contig 18128 bp, 17 predicted proteins | sample PeaSoiMetSII2010_FD_187695 | JGI IMG/M metagenome (GOLD analysis project Ga0209517, IMG submission 187695) | Peat soil microbial communities from Weissenstadt, Germany - SII-2010 (SPAdes) (version 2) | ecosystem: Environmental > Terrestrial > Soil > Wetlands > Peat | place: Germany...
TTGGCTGGGGTTGCTCAATGGGAGCAAGAGGGTTGGCAACTGCTGTGTTCTAAATACTCATTGATTTCAATAACATACTTAAGTTAGCGGCATTGGGTCAGGCCAAGATAACTCAATGTCTGTTGCGAGTCCGGCGCCGGAAAAGTTGACTGGTGAAGCTGCGATCCTACAGGAAACGGCTGGTCTTCAGAACCGTAAACGGAGCAGCACGGTAAAACGAACAAGAGACAAGCCAGGAGTTGAAGGCTCGTAAGAAAACGTTTCTGCATTGTCTTTTATCCTCGGAATCAAGTGAATCCCGCCTGTTAAAATCTTGGCTGTTCTCCCTTATTGAATGCGGGCAGCGGGGGAGCAGCATGAAAGGACTATGTTGCGCAAATACTGAGCAAATTCTATGCCCGACAGATTGAGAAGCGTCGCATTTGTCATTTTGTCAATGCGTACAGATACTTACGCCAGGATGAAACCGGTCGATGTTTATGGACTTGAGTGGAAATAGTGTTGCACATGATACAGAAATCATGCAACGCTTCCGTAGCATGCAACACCGGTTTTTCTTGCCTGCTATAAACCAGAATCCTGCCATTCAGCCGCAACCCTGCGTTATTATGGGATAATATGGAATGAGACGTCAGATCTGCATCTTCGGCACGGATATTGATAATTACAAACTGCGTCGGATATCATCCTGCACGTTCCTCATCTGCTTGCCACCTGTATGGCAAGTGAGCGGCGGCGGTTGATGTTTCCAAAGAAGAAGCGAGCACTGCCGAGACCTCTGTTAATTAAGGGTGTCTCTCATAAGGGTAATCAATGAACGCAAATATACTCGTAATCGATGATGAAGAAAGCATCAGGTTCAGCTTTCTTAGGTTCCTTGCAGCCGAAGGGCATAATGTGATCACTGCCAATGGTTATAGGGAAGCTTTGGCAAGAATGGATGAAATGCAATTCGACCTGATACTTGCAGATATTATTCTCGATGATGGATGGGGGATGGATATCCTGCCCGAGGTAATGCGGAGAAACCTCAAAACCCGCGTGATCATCATGACGGCATATCCTACTGCGGAAACGAGTAAGGCGAGCTTTCGCATGGGGGCTATCGATTACCTCACTAAACCGCTAAGACAGGAAGGGCTCATCTCTTGTGTAAGCAATGCATTACAGCAAATGGATCTTGGAGGCAACCACGTGTGAAGAGAGGCAGGAAAAGTCTTCAGAAAAACAATAAAACAGTGGTCAGTCTTCAGTGGTCAGTCGTCAGAAAAAGAATAATATAGTTCCTGATGGCCCTTCGGGTCACTCTGAAACCATAAAAAGGCGCGCCAATCCCCCCCCTTTTTCTATAAAGGAGAGGGATTTTTTCCTCCCGCGGCCAGCGGTCCTGCCGCCTTTATTTTGCCTTTTTGCTTTTTACTTTTGCCTTGCCGCCGCCGAAGGTTTGAGTGGGGAACCCGGTCGGCGGTCCCACCGCCCCACCGCCTATTTTCTCTTGAATATGCAGGAAGCGTAAGTCTGTTTGCCCATATCGTCATGGCAGTACGAGCAAGATTCAACCTTCCAGGATTCGCTCGATTTACTGTTGAGAAAATTTGTGAATTCCAGGTCAAAAGAACTTGCCTCGGCTTTGAATGTCTCAAATTTATAATTCTCTTCCATGAAGTAGCCTCCTTGGCGAAAAATTTAGGTCGCCCCTTGTTTGGAATCATTTTATAAGTGTCCAATAATAAACATAAAATGATGCACAAAGATGTCAAGGAAAGGGCGAGTGAATGGGTGAATCGGGGCGCGTGGTTTTTCCAACTCACCTACTCACCTATCTTGCATTCCGGATCGTGGGGCAGGCTGCCACGGCTGGAGCGCAGGAATGCCGAGGGGGTCACGTGCAGGAAATTTGAAACCCGCGCGGTGTAGATATCGGCATAGCGCTCGATCTGTCTTGCCAGGTGACTTTTGTCTATTCCCGTGCGCATGAGCAATCCCCAATTCTTGTTGAGAAGCTGCCCGGAAGCCTGGGCGAGAGGGGTGATCTTCGAGTCTATATCCACTATCGAGCTATGCAGTTCGGACATTTGTCTCTGCAAGTCAGTGATTTTCACGTTCTCACGGGGCCCGTACCCGTGCCGAATGCGCTGGGCAGCCAGCCGGAGCGAGCAGTATTGTGACTCAAGCCGCTCCTTGGCCTCCATAAGGGATCTCAGTTCCGCATGTCTGGGCGCAAATTCGTCAACCGCGGCGATCTCATCTTCGAGTTCCCGAACGACCAGGGCTGTGCGCCATCTCGAAATATTTTTCGAAATATTCACGTCTGTAAATATATGGTCTCCCACATACAGGATATCATCGCCGGAAAGGCCCAGGCTTTCCTCGACAAGCCGCGCGTTGGCGCCCAGGTAGATGTGGCCCGGAGCCAGCGGGCCTCGGTGCTCCCGAAGGAGCCCGTCAGCATTGATCACCTCGAATACCGGCATCGGGAATGTGAAAAAATCCGGTTTTCGGGCCCCGACTATTATTATGTCGAACAGGTCGCGCCACTTGATCGAGTTTGGCAGAAAAGGGTTGAACGAGCCGGTCAGGATAGGTTCTGTGTAAGACCATTCGGAATTGCTTATCAAAAGCAGCTTCTTGCCCGACTTTTTTTGGTCGAGAAGGGCCAGCGGCGTTTCCTCGTCAGGTTCGACGAATTGAGCCGGGTCGGCCAGGATTTCCGACTTGAGCCTTCCTTCCATGTGAGCTTCGTCGGATGCGTGGCGCACACGTCTAAAGATCTCCTCGTAGCCGATGCATCCGAGCAGTTGTCCGGAATCGAACAAATCGACCACCTGCATGAAGATACATGCCTCGGATATGGAAAAAAGGGTGCTGAGAAAAAACCACCGCGACTCGCCAAGGTCCACCAGGGTGCGCTGGTAGGCCCTGCGCAGCTCTTCAAATTCCAGGGGTCTTGTCCCGTGGAATGCCCTTTTTATGTAGCCGAACCGGTTCGCCTTGACTATGTTTCCCTGCTGAGTGTCGATCACAAGGCCCCGCACGGCGAGTTCCGGGTCGAATTCGAGGGATTCCAGATTCCATCCCGTCAGCCCGATTCCCTCCTTTATGTAGCTATAGGCGCGGCGCTCCCATGAACTCATATGGTAGTGGACCAGCGTGTAGTCCATATCGTAGCCGATTGCCCGGATTGAGTTCAGATTCAGGGTGCGGTTGCAAAAAATCCCTCGGGTATTGAGTTTACAATTCATGTTTGCACACTGCGAGTCCTTGCCGTAAAATCCGAAAACGGCACTGGAAAAGAAAAGTTAGAGGCGGTAGAATTGAATAATGACGATTTCATCAGAAAAAAAATACATTTGCGTTCACGCTCATTTCTATCAACCTCCCCGCGAAAATCCCTGGATCGAGGAGATCGAGCGTGAGGAATCCGCTGCCCCTTATCATGACTGGAACCAACGCATCAACCTCGAATGCTATCGGGCGAACACTGCTGCCCGCCTTGTCGATAATCAGAATCGAATTCTCGACCTGCTGAACAATTACAGATATCTCAGCTTCAACTTCGGTCCCACCCTGATGCACTGGCTCGAGCTTCACGATCCCTGGGTTTACCAGACCATCCTGGACGCCGACCGTCAGAGCCTGGGCGCCCTCGGGGGGCACGGCAACGCTATCGCGCAGGTATATAATCATATCATAATGCCTTTGGCAAATAAGCGGGACAAGCTGACCCAGATCCGATGGGGGATTCGCGATTTCGAACACCGGTTCGGCAGGCGTCCCGAGGGAATGTGGCTGGCAGAAACGGCAGTTGACCGGGAGACGCTTTTGCTTCTTGCAGAGGCGGATATAAAGTACACCATCCTGTCTCCCCACCAGGCGGCGAGGTGGCGTTTTCTAAAGGGCGACGACACCCAGTGGAAGGATGCCGCGGGCGGGAAAATACCCAATGGACGCGCCTACCGTTATTCCTGCGGAGGGGGAAAATATATACACATCTTTTTCTACGATCCCGCACTGGCTCACGGAGTGGCCTTCGAGCGCCTGCTCGAACACAGCTCGAAGCTCCTTGGGCAGTTAGACAGAACATGGTCCCTGCGCGACTCCTCCAGCGGGGAACCATGGTTGGCCAATGTGGCAACCGACGGAGAATCCTACGGCCATCACTTCAAATTCGGTGACATGGCTCTTGCCGCCGCCTTTGAGGAGCTCAGGCGCAATCCGTCGGCTGAAATAGTCAATTACGGCTGGTTCTTGTCTAACTTTCCAGTGGTTGCAGAGGCCGAAATATTCGAACGGACGGCTTGGAGCTGTGCACATGGGCTTGGACGGTGGAGCGCCGATTGCGGCTGTAATGTGGGAGGGAGCCCGGGCTGGACTCAGAAATGGAGAGCGCCTATGCGAAAAGCGCTCGAATATGTTCGGGACAGCCTTTCCGTCCATTTCGAAACCGGGATGTCAACCCTGTGCGAAGACCCTTGGGGCGCAAGGGACGAATATATCGATGCAGTCCTGGACAGAAAGGATCACCTGGGGAGGTTTTTGGAAAAAAACCTCAAGGGTGGTCCGCGCTCACCCGATGTCGCACGATTCCTGGAGCTTCTGGAGATGGAGCGGTTTACGCTCCTGATGTTCACGTCCTGCGGCTGGTTTTTCGACGAAATCAGCCAGCTCGAGTCCCTCCTGATCCTCAAGTACGCCGCCATGGCAATCCAGCTTGCCGAAAAGACAGGCTCTCCAGCGATTATGCCGGAGTTTCTCAGGTTATTGGGCATGGCGCCCAGCAACCTGCCCGAATACGGAAACGGCGCAAACGTTTTTCTCAAGGAGGTCAGGCCCAAGGCCTTCCGCAGGGAAAGGGTGGCCGCAAATTACGCCATACAGTCTCTTGCAAGGTCCCCTCAACGGGAATTCCGGATTTATGCATACAGCATCCTGCCGCAAAGGGAGGAGGACTTAGGGTCCTCTCCGGTGAGGTGCCTCTACGGCCTGGTTTCCGTTACAGACGATCGCACGCTGGACAAGCAGGATTTTCTTTACGCGGTGGTCCATTTCGGCGGGCTGGATTTCCGCTGCTCGGTGAAACCCTGGCTAAATCAGGGCGAGTATGAGTCCACCCTTGCCGCCCTCCAGGACTCCATTGAAGAGCAAAATACCATTAAGATGGTGCGCGTGCTAGATGAAAAGTTCGGGACCGGTTACTTCGGGCTCGAAGACGTTCTAAAGGACCTCAGGGCCTCGATTGCTTTGGATGTAAGCCGAAAAACCCTCGGCGCTTATACGGATCTTCAACGCAACATGTTCAGTACATACAAACCGCTGCTTTTGTCTCTCAGACAATGGGGAATAAAGATTCCAAGCGATCTGCGGGTCTCGATCCGGCGCGTGCTAAGCGACGAGGTTGAGTCGTTGGTGGTGGACATCATCAACCATGAACTGGAGCGCTCCTCGGCGGATGCATCCTGGGATGCGACTGATTTTTTCTTCCGGGTTCAGATGGCCAGGCTCAACTCCCTCCAGGAAGAGGCAAAGTCATGGGGCGTCACCCTGCAACTTGTGGATATCTCTGAAAAACTGGGACAGTTTCTGGTGAGGCTCCTTTCCAAACTGCTGCGGACCTTCGACGAAAGGGATGCGGGGAGATTCTTCAGGCTCCTTACGATTTGCCGCGCAATGGCCGTCTGGCCTGAGACCTGGAAGCTGCAGACGCTCTTTTTCCAGTTTGTAACCAAAGGAATTGAAAATCCGAACCTGCCGGCAAAAATTGATCGGTTTGAAAATCTTGTGGATCAACTGGACTCAATGCTGAACTGCTGGTTTGCTCGACTTCTGCGCCAAAGCTCAACTACGCCGACCCGCCAGGTCCAGCAGCCATGACCGGATTGGAATAGGTGAATCGGTTTCATCCGTTCGGTATTGAATATCGCCCGGAAAACGTATTAGTATAAAGATGGTGGAAGCGGGAATCGGAAATGGTACTGCCGGTCCTTGCCGCTTTTGGATTTGGACTCTACAGGAGCCTTGATAATGTGTGAAGCAAATGCTTACCTGGTAAAGGAAGGAAAAGAGGAACTCATCCTCGAGGCGGTCGATAAGGTTGAAAACGATGGGGACAGCATCAAGATCGAAAACATCTTTGGTGAACAAAAAATGGTGCTGCACGGGCGAATTCGCAGCATGTCCCTGGTAAATCACAGAATAGTGATAGAGCAGTGATAGAAGCAGTGGCCAGTCGTTAGTGGTCAGTCGTCGGAAGGATGCTCTTTCTGGCCACTGACGACTAGCGACTGACGACTGTTGACGTACCAGTGGATCTGCCTGCAAATGCCTCGGATCAGTTGCACGTCACGCCCGCGAAGCCGCATTCTGCTGAAAAACCGCCTTATGCTCTCCATCCAGTAATCGGGATTTTCCGGGTTTATGAAATTAATCCTGGTCAATGTTTCCTTCAACTGCACGTACATCGCTTCGAGTTCACCGTGGGTCGCAAGACGCGGCGTGAAGCCTTCTTTTTGCCCGGATGCGGCGGTGAAAACCTCGTAGACCATTATCATAACGGCCTGGGCCAGGTTTATGGATGAAAATTCGCCTGTCGGTATGGTAACCAGGGCATCGCAGTATCTGATATGTTCATTGGCCAGTCCGCTCGCCTCGGGGCCGAACAGAAGCGCTATATGGTTTTTCCGGCTGATGGGTATAAGCTCCAGGGCAATCTGCCGGGGGTTTTTCACAAACTGCCGGTGCGAGCCCCTTCGAGCACTGGTCCCCACCACGTACTGAAAGGGTTTGAGCGCATCTTCGAGCCTGTCATGGACTTCGATGCCCAAAACAAGGTCCTCTGCATGGTGTGTCGCCATTTTTAAAATCCGCGCAAGATCGCAGTCGGCAGGTCTTACAGCGATAAACCGTGAGATTCCCATATTTTTGGCCGCCCGGACGGCCGCACCTATGTTTTCGGGATAATGAGGCTCATTGAGCACTACGGCTACATGTTCGAGATTTATCTTCATTCCGTTTGTTTTTCCTTTTGGGGGCACGCGAAGCCGCGAAGAAAAAAAGCAACTTCGGTCCATTTTTGGACCTTCGGCCTCGACTCTCGACCCGTGACCCCGAACGAATTGAGGCCGAGGCCGACCCGCACGTGAACTTATACCCCGATAATGCAAAATCTTCCAGAATCAACCCACGGTGAATCTGGCCTGGTAAAGCTCCAAAAATCAAATCATCGACCCTGGTAGCGCCGCCTTCCATGGCGGCGCTTTGGCCCAACGAGGAGGGATGCATTTGTGCGTGAAACCTCCAAGCGCCGCCATGGAAGGCGGCGCTACCAACGCAAATGGAGAAACGCGGCGCCGAATCCACGTTGAAACTGTGAAGATCAGTTCTTAAGAGTACCTCAAGTCCCACGGGATGCTGGACGCCAATAATGAAACTATGTATGTATGTTATAAATAATAGTCCAGGGATGAATACCCTTTCCCGTGCACGAGGCCGAATAGCGAAGGAGAACCACATGAGTCTTGAAGAACTCGAGGCCGAGATCAAGAAGTTGGATTTGAAGGATCGCGCTACGCTCGCAAAGTGGATAGTCGAGAGCCTCGACGAACTGTCAAAGTCAGAGATCGAGATGTTGTGGGCTGAAGAAGCTGAACTCCGCCTGGATGAGATGGAGCAGGGATTGGTGACCGAGATACCATCTGAAGATGCACTTCGCCGGGCGCGGGCCGCTATCTCTTGAAGCGAAACCAAGAGGGAGGAATCTTGTCACCAATTATAAAGCTCTTCAGGACCGTTTTATTCGTGCTGCTGATCGTTGCAGGCTTATCCTGCTCCGGCTGCGGACGGAAGGCGCCGGTGCCGGCTGATATGGTCATTGTGGGCGGCGCAATTGCCACGGAGGACGAAAGCAGGCCCCGGGCAGAGGCGCTTGCGGTTGGAAACGATACCATTTTAGCGGTGGGAAGCAACGACGACATACGTCCCTATATAGGCCCGTCGACAAAAGTGCTCGATATAAAAGGTATGCTGGCCATACCTGGATTTATAGAGGGTCACGGACACCTGGTTATGTTCGGTGAGTCCAAAATGAGCCTTGACCTGACGAAGGCCCGCAGTTGGGATGAGATCGTCTCGACTGTTAAGGATAGCGCTCTAAAAAAGCCTGGAGATTGGGTCCTTGGATTCGGGTGGCACCAGGAAAAATGGGACCACGCGCCCTCTGCGGCCATCGAGGGCTTCCCGGCCGATGATGCCCTCAGCAGGGCTGCACCGGACAATCCAGTGATGCTTATCCATTCGAGCGGACATGCGTTGATCGCCAACGCCAGGGCAATGGAACTGGCAGGGGTGACAAGGTCTACCCCGGACCCGGAAGGAGGAAGAATACTCAGACACGCCAATGGAAATCCGGCGGGGGTATTCTTCGATGCAGCCCAGGAACTGATTGCCGAAGCTCATAATAGAAGTCTTGCCGGACGCAGTCCCGAACAGCGGGATTATCAATTGCGCGAAGCTGTCCGCCTTGCCGTTCAGGACTGTCTATCGAAGGGAATCACCAGCTTTCAGGACGCAGCCTCCTCGTTTGAGGAGATAGATTTGTACAGGAAACTGGTCCTGGAACATGATCTCGGGATACGTTTGTGGGCTATGATTCACGAGGACAACGAAGCATTGGCAGCCAACCTGAGCCGGTACAGGCTGGTGAACTTCGAGGATAAAAGGCTCACCGTCAGGGCGGTGAAAAAATTCATGGACGGTGCTCTGGGCGCCCATACTGCATGGATGCTCGAACCCTATTCCGATCTTCCCGGGAGCACCGGGTTGAATGTGGAATCCACCACGGATATCCTGGAAGCGGCACGGCTTGCCATCAAGAATGATTTTCAGCTTTGCGTGCATGCAATAGGTGACCGGGCAAATCGTGAAACGTTAAACATCTATGAGACTGTCTTCAGCGAGAACCCTGCGCGAAAGGGGCTTCGGTGGCGTATCGAACACGCCCAGCATCTAAGTCCCGCCGATATCCCACGGTTTGCCCGGCTCGGCGTCATAGCCTCCATGCAGGCCGTCCATTGTACTTCTGACGGGCCATGGGTCACCAAAAGGATCGGAGCAAAACGGGCCGAAGAAGGGGCCTACGTATGGCGCAAGCTCATGCAGACCGGGGCCGTTGTCACCAATGGGACCGACGCACCGGTGGAAGATGTCGCCCCGATACCAAATTTTTATGCCGCCATAACCAGAAAGCTGCCCGACGGTTCAACCTTCTATCCGGATCAGCGGATGAGCCGCGCGGAAGCACTTCGGGCCTATACGATGAATAACGCCTATGCCGCTTTCGAAGAAGAGATCAAGGGTTCGCTCAAGCCGGGGAAACTCGCGGACGTCACGGTCCTTTCAAAAAACATCCTGACGGTCCCCGAAGACGAGGTCCCGACCACCAGGGTGATCTATACCATCGTTGGAGGCAGGATCATGTACCACGGAAAATGAGGAGGCCGTCATGACCGATATTCCCGCTGTTAATCTCAAAACCCGCATCGGATGGATCGGAACGGGGGTGATGGGGCTTTCCATGTGCGGACACATAATGGAAAAAGGCTATGGCACAACCGTTTTCAGCCGCACAAAGCAAAAGACGCTCCCACTTGTGGAAAAGGGCGGCGTATGGGTCGATTCGCCTCGGCAGTGCGCAGAAAACTCAGACGTTATCTTTACTATGCTGGGGTTTCCCGAAGACGTGCGGGAGGTCTACTTCGGTGGAGGAGGCATTCTGGAGGCGCTCCGGCCCGGTGTTATTCTCGTTGATATGACCACCACCGAGCCTTCGCTGTCGGCTCAAATCTATCAAGCCGCCACCAAACTCGGGGCATTTGCCGTGGACGCCCCAGTATCCGGCGGCGACGTTGGAGCACGCAATGCAACCCTTTCCATTATGACCGGAGGAGACCGGGAAGTGGTGGAAGCCATCAGGCCTATCCTGGAAACGATGGGAAGAAACATCGTCCACCAGGGGCCTGCGGGCGCGGGCCAGCACACCAAAATGTGCAACCAGATCGTCATTGCGGGAACTATGATCGGCGTGTGCGAAAGCCTGCTGTACGGTTTCAAGGCCGGCCTCGATCTGCCCACCATGCTGAGCTCCATCCAGGGCGGAGCGGCCAAATGCTGGAGCTTGGACAACCTGGCTCCACGCATCCTGCGAAGGGATTTCACCCCCGGTTTTTTTGTCGAGCACTTTATCAAGGATATGGGCATTGCGCTGAAGGAGTCGGCGCGTATGGGTCTATTTCTGCCGGGCCTGGCGCTGGTTCAGCAGCTATACCTTGCGGTAAGATCGCTTGGGCACGGCAAGGCGGGCACCCAGGCCCTGATGCTGGCCCTTGAACAGATGTCGAATACCCAGGTCCGTTGAACCATAAGCCTCACCCCCGGCCAAGAAGCACTGCCGGGGCAGGCTGCGAGGCACAGAGGGCACAGAGAAAAGCTTTAAAGGTATTGGTTTTTTTGCTGCGGCCCTGGCTACGCTGCGTACTCTCAAGATCAGCCGTAGCCCAGCGAACGAACCGCTGGAGTCCTTGTTGTCGCCTGCGGCGATTTTGCAAGCAGGCAACCCGGCCGGCGGTCCCACCGCCCTACCTGTAGTAGGTCTTGAAATATTCCAGCACCATCCTGTGGGTATTGAACTGGGGCGTAATGTCAGAGATGGAGCGCCTCATTATGGAGAGCCACTTTCTGGGATTGGCATAGTAAGTGGTTACCATGTCTTCAAGGTCACGGTAGAGGTCGGCGGCAGCCGCTTCGTCTCCCTGGTCTTCGTCGTCGCCGATGGCCCACCCGTTCACCCGGTCTTTACAGGCCTCCCGCCACCATCCGTCCAGAACGCTCATGTTGACGCCGCCGTTGAAGCACACTTTCATACCGCTCGTGCCGCTCGCCTCCCTGGGACGGCGGGGAGTATTGAGCCAAACGTCGGCCCCGGCGGTCATAAGGCCCGCCACCCAGATGTTGTAATTGGGGACAAAGACCAGCCGAAGCTGTTTTTCGTACTGTCGTCCAATATTGACTATCTGGCGTATGAGCTCTTTTCCCGGCTGGTCCTGGGGGTGGGATTTGCCGGCGAAGACGAACTGCACCCGGTCATAGGAGAGATTGAAAAGAAATTCCAGGTCGCTGAAAATCAGTGTTGAACGCTTGTAGGCGGCGGCCCGCCGAGCAAAGCAGATCGTCAGCAGTTCTTCGGTAAACCCCGCCCCGGACAGTGAGTTTATGTACCTTATGAGCCGCCTTTTGGCCCTTTTTTTGGCCTCGACGATGTCGCTGTCGGGGATAACCGAAATGTCTGCGAGTTGTTGCGGGTCCCTGCGCCAGGTAGGTATATACCTGTCGTAGAGTTCTTTGAAATCGAGGCCGGTCCAGCTGAGGTGGTGTACGCCGTTTGTGATGTGTCCGATATTGAAGCCCGGAAACATAAGCCTGGACACTTCTCCGTGCAGTTGGCTCACTCCGTTTGCAGCGCGCGAAAGGTTAAGCGCCAGGACGGTTGTGTTCAAAAGATCGTCTCCGGCAAGTTTCTTTATGTTCGAGGGCAGGTATTCCCCGATCATCTTGGACGCCAGGTCGTAGGTGAATTTATCATGGCCGGCGGCAACGGGGGTATGTGTGGTGAAAGTGCACCTTGACCTGACCTGCTCCGCGTCTCCTCCAAAATCCTTGAGCATGGCGAGAGTGAGAAAGACCGCGTGCCCTTCATTCATGTGATACGTGGTGATTTTGGGCTCAAGGCGTTTGAACGCCATGTAGCCGCCGATTCCAAGGACCGCTTCCTGCGCTATGCGGGTGTGCTGGTCTCCGCCGTAGAGAAACTGGGTTATGAGCCGGTCTTCGGGTGCGTTTTCCTCAAGGTCGGTATCCAGAAAATAGATCGGGACGCGCCCCGATCCAGTCTCGTTGTGAATCCCGGTAACGTTGTGTTTCCAAACACCCACCCGTACGTCCCGGCCTCCGATCTTTATGGTTACCCTTAACGGAAGCGGTTCCATGAAGGCGCGCGGATCGAAATAAGGGTAGGTCTCTTCCTGTTGGCCAAATGGGTTTATACCCTGGATGAAATAGCCGCGCTTGTAGAGAAGCGTTACGGCTACCAGCGGGATGTTCAGGTCCGCCGCCGATTTGATGTGGTCCCCGGCCAGAATCCCAAGGCCTCCGCTGTAGGTCGGAATGTTTGCATTGAGCCCGATTTCCATGCAGAAATATGCGACTTTCATCAGGAAGTTCTTCTCCTTGGCGGTGGGACCGCCGGCCAGGTTCGCCGCTGCCTTCGGCGGCGGCGGCAAGAAAAATCTGGGGTGACCTCTTCAGAGCAGATCCGAATCGTCTTTATATATCATAGCCGCTGTCAGTTTTCAAAAAAACGTGGCGGTGGGACCGCCGCATCTTTGCTCTTAAAATTTACGGGAACATGTTACGATCGAGACGGCGCGCTGAGAAAAATCAAAATCTTGGACAGGAGAGGCTCTTGCAAAACTCAATAAAACCGTCACCCCGGCGAAGGCCGGGGTCCAGATACGATTGAAGAACCTGGATTCCGGCCTTCGAGGCTGTGTCGTAATTCAGAAATGCTCCGGAAAACGCGGTGGAGCCAAGTCTTGCTTCCCCCTTTTACAAAGGGGGATCGAGGGGGATTTTAATGGCTTATGCAGTATAAGAGAATCAAAATCCCCCCTGCCCCCCTTTAGGAAAGGGGGGAAATTTGCAACATCTTGCAATTACGACACAGTCTGCTTCGCCGGAATGACGATGAAGGAGTTTTGCAAGAGGCTCAGGATTAACAGGGTTTACAGGATTCAAAAAACAACCTAATCCTGTCCAAAGCTTAACTTTGCGTAACGTATTGGAAAAGAACGCGAGGAGAAAGGTATGCGGGCACTCCTTATTTCTGCCAACACGGAACAACTGCAGATGCCTGTCTTGCCGATGGGGCTGGCCTGCGTAGCAGCGACGGCCGAACATGCCGGCCATGATGTCAGTCTTTTGAACCTCATGACAAAAGACGGTTTTCAGGATCCGTGCAGTACCGCTGGAGAATTGTTGTCGCCTGCGTCGATTTTGCAAGCAGGCAACTTGGCCGGCGTTCCCACCGCCCTCGAAAACGCCGTTTCCGGTTTTAATCCTGAAATTGTCGGCGTTTCGGTCAGAAACATCGACGATCAATGCATGAAGTCCCCCAAATTTCTCCTGGATGCCGTAAGAAAGGTCGTGACTGCCTGCCGCGGCCTCACCTCGGCCCCTATAGTCCTTGGGGGAGCAGGATACAGCATGTATCCGCAAAGCGCGCTCAACTACCTTGGCGCCGATATGGGGATAAAAGGCGAGGGGGAAGCCCCTTTTGTGAAGCTGTTGGATGTGCTGTCCCGCAAGGAGGATCTTGCTCGGGTTCCAAACCTGGTGGTGGCTGAGCCGTCACTGGAAACCAGGACCGAGATCATGAAAAGAATCGACGACTCGGTTTTGCCCGATCCCGGCGGCCTTTTTTCGTTCCCCACAGAATTTGGAAACCAGAAAATCTGGCTCCCCTTCCAGACCCGCAGGGGCTGCTCGATGGATTGCAGTTATTGTTCAACTGCAACCATAGAGGGCCGGATTTTGCGGAAAAGGTCCCTGGATGTCGTTATCGATTCTATCTCCCGGTTCGTTGGCGCAGGGTTTAAAAATTTCTTCTTCGTGGACAACATTTTCAATTTTCCACCCTCATATGCCAATGAGCTTTGCGACCGGCTGATCGGGAAAAATCTCGAAATCCAGTGGCGCGCCATACTTTATCCCTGGAGCGTCGATGAAGGGTTGATAGAAAGGATGGCAAAGGCGGGATGCGTTGAAGTGAGTCTCGGATTCGAGAGCGGATCGAGGAAAGTTCTGCGCTCTTTAAATAAGAGGTTTGAACCGGAGGATGTGCGCAGCATCTCGAAAATGCTTGATAAGCACGGAATCGGCCGAATGGGATTTCTCTTGCTGGGGGGGCCGGCTGAGACCAGGCAAACCGTCGAGGAGAGCCTTGAGTTTGCGGATTCTTTGGAACTGGAAGCAATGAAGATTACAGCCGGAATCCGGATTTATCCCTATACTGCCCTCGCTGCCGCCGCAGAGGCGGAAGGGGTCGTTTCGCCCGGGGACGACCTCCTTGGTCCGAAATTTTATCTTGCCAGGGGACTCGAAGGATGGATAGATGACACGATATCCGGCTGGCTGAAAAAAAGGCCAAATTGGCACAGTTGAGGTTTGAGGTGTGATAATTCATTCTACTGCCCAGACGTGTAGCCACGCAGTATAGTCTTCTCTTTGTCCCATTCCACACGGTGAGCCTTTAAGTTGCTTGACTCCGAAGGACGGCAGGCTATCATAGTGAGTAGATGTTCGATGCTCATTGAGCATAAGTTACGTGAATCGCTTTAAGACAAACCGATACTAGGGGATGATCGTGCCTGCCACCAAAGAGCAAATCATTGAACTTGTGAGATCAATGCCCAATAATGTTACAGTGGATGACGTAATAGAAGAGCTTTATTTCAAGCTCCAGGTAGACCAGGGCCTTGCCGAATTGGATAGCGGTGAGAGCCTCCCGCATGAGGAGGTTGAAAGGCGGCTATCTAAATGGCTCTCCCGATAAGGTCGGCCTCTAGAGCTGCCCGACAGTTGGAGACGATCATCGAATACATCGCAGCGGATTCGCCCCGCTATGCGGCTGTCTTCGCCAAACGCATCATGCAGGCGGTACGTGCAATCCCGGCCAATCCCGAAATGGGCCGCATTATACCGGAGTACGGAGATACCAAGCTCCGTGAAAAGATCCTCCATGGGTATCGAATCGTTTACCGCATAACTCCACAAACTGTCGAAATCGCCGCCATCTGCCACGGATCAAGGCTGATCCAAAATGCCCTGGACGAGCCATCCGAATAGAAGATAAGAAAATATGTTACCTTCTAAAGAAAGAACTTATCTAACGCGGGAGGCTGACTCGCTTTTCCCAGTGCCCAGTTTGGTCCGAACCGAGGAGACTCATATTGCCAAAAGTAATGATCCAACCCGCGGACTATGAAAGTGTCCGTGAAGCCGTTGACCGGGCGTTCGATCTTTTCCCGCTCGATATCAGGGGCAGGAAGGTCTTGATAAAGCCCAATGTGCTCAGGATTTCGGAAGCAAAGGAAGGTGTAGTCACCCATCCGGCGGTGCTTCGCGCGGTGGTCGATAAAGTCGAAACGCTTGCTCCGGCCTCCCTGGTGGTAGGTGACAATCCGGGGCTTCTCAACTACGGCGCAAACGAAGAGAGCTTTGCAAAAACCGGCCTGATGGAAGCGGCCAAAGGTTACTATCAAAATATAGGGACCGACTCGCTCAAGGTTGGTTTCAATCCCGATTTCATGCCGTTTGTAAGCGTATCCCGCATAGTGATGGAAGCCGATATCATAATCAGTCTTCCCAAATTCAAGACTCATGGCCTGACGGTTATGACCGGGGCTATCAAAAACAGCTACGGAATTTTGCCCGGCGCGCAAAAAGCGATGCTCCACAAGGCAGCCGGCAGCCCCGGGCGGTTTCATGAAATGGTTGTCGATGTTTTCCGGCTCCGGGTCCCGGACCTTTTCCTGGTGGACGCCGTAGTCGGCATGGAGGGAAATGGGCCCGCCTCCGCAGAGCTAAGGGACATAGGCTTGATCCTGGCTTCGGATAATGCCGTAGCGGTGGATGCTGTGATAGCGACGATGATGGGGTGCGACCCCTCACGGCTGCGCTTCCTGCAAAAAGCCAGGGAGCTTGGCCTGGGTGACTTCGATATCAAAAGGATCGAAATCGTCGGGGAGCTGGCAAAAATACCTGATTTCAAGCTTCCGCCCCTTGGCGGCGAAGCGGTTATCGATAACGACACCATTCAGGCGTTGATTCACGGCCGCACGGTCCTTCGCCCGCAGGCGGACCCGGATCTGTGCACGGGCTGTGGGACCTGTATCGATCAGTGTCCGGTTTCAGCCCTTGCAATGGGTGAGCCGCTCCCGGTTGTAAACCCTGATTCGTGCATCACATGTTTTTGTTGTCAGGAAATGTGCCCGGAGAAAGCTATGATGCTTAAATAAAAGTCTCACGCGGAGACGCGGAGGCGCAGAGAAAAGATTAGGGTATGAGCAAAAAACCGGAGATTGATGAGATCACAGGTCAAGTTGTGGATGCGGCCATCAAGCTGCATACCCGGCTGGGGCCAGGTTTGCTTGAGTCGGTCTATGAGCTTGTTCTCGCCCCTGAGTTGGAGCGACGGAGCCTCATGGTAGAAAGACAAAAGGCGGTTTCCTTCGAGTTTGAAGGCCTGCGATTCGACGATGCTTTTCGTGTGGACCTGCTGGTCGAGGGATGCGTAGTAGTCGAACTGAAGTCAGTTGAGGTTTTGGCTCGAGTTCACTCAAAACAGATTCTGACCTACCTTCGGCTCATGGACCTGCCAGTGGGATTACTGATCAATTTTGGCGCTGCAACCATGAAGGAAGGCCTCCAAAGAGTCGTCAACAACTACAGGCCTTCTCAATTCGCATCTACGCGCCTCCCCATATCCGGACGACAACCCGTTAACGACAAAAGATCAGGAAGTTAGGCGAAAGATACGAGTATGTGCGATCACCCGATGAAATGGAGCGATGAGGCTTGGTTGCGGAGAGACGAACTGGCTTTCTGCCTTCTCTGCGCCTCCGCGTCTCCGCGTGAACAAAGGAGAATTACATGAATGGTCTGCTGGTAAGATGGCTGCTCCTTTCGATTTCAATTATTCTTACGTCCTATCTTGTCGACGGCATATACGTGGCGAGTTTCTTTTCCGCATTCTTCGCCGCTATGGTCCTCGGCATACTCAATGCCCTGTTCAGGCCGATACTTCTCTTTATTACCCTTCCGATCAATATCCTCACCCTGGGCCTCTTTACCTTCGTGATAAATGCCCTGCTGCTCAAGATGGTCTCAGGGGTAGTCCCCGGCTTCTATGTCCATGGGTTCTGGGCTGCGATCTTCGGCTCTCTCATTATAAGCCTGGTGAGTTGGCTGCTCAGCTCTTTTGTAAATGAAAGGGGCAGGATCAGCTACATCGACCTGAAGAAAACGAACAGGGGTACCTGGGAATAGCGGATTTTGCTTATTTTCAGCAGGTCCTTTCAAATGAAATATAAAGTCTTGGAACCTTGATTGTATGTGGAAATTTGTATAAAATGTATTACAATCAATACGAAAGGCACAATATGTCAAACATGCATACAGTCAGGCTACCGGAAGAATTGACGCAACGGTTGGCAATACTGGCCCGGGCTACGAAAAGAACCAAGAGTTATTTTATCCGCGAGGCGCTTGAGCGGACCATTGAGGACCTGGAAGACGCTTACCTGGCCGAAACTGCCTACGAGGAGTTCCTGAAGAGCGGCGAGGAGCCTATACCGCTTGAAGAAGTGGAGCGTCGGCTTGGCTTGGCGGATTAGTTTTACCCCACAGGCCGCAAGGGATCTTGGCAAGATTGATTCGCAGAATGCGCGCCGCATCAATCACTATCTCCGCGACCGTGTCGCTCCAAACCCCAGGGCTCTTGGAGGGCCGCTCAAAGGACGACTTCGGGAGTTCTGGCGTTATCGCGTTGGAGATTATCGTGTTTTAGCCAAGGTAGAGGATGAGCAGTTGCTCGTGCTCGTTGTAAAAATTGGCCATAGGAGCGAAGTGTATTACGGATAAATCAAAATGTCCTTCATGCTTTACGGAAAAAATCGAAGAAAGGTATTGCAACGCCGCAGCAGGACATTGATTTGATAAAGCATAGAACTATGGAAGCCAGAGAGCTTGCGAAAAATGAACGATAATGTAAGAGAAATCGAGTTTGAAGAAGGCTCCGGCAATGCTTTTACGTACTTGGGCCTTGAGGATGCGGACGAGCTTTTGGCAAGGGCACGACTTGGGGTTTCACGTCCATAAAATCCTCAAAGACAAAGGCCTCAAGCAAAGGGAGATTGCCAGCCTGCTCGGTATCGCGCAGCCGGACGTATCGCATTTAATGAACGGCCATTTTAGCCGCTTCACCACGGATAAACTGCTCGATTTCTTTAAGCGGCTTGACA
>Ga0209517_10004571_pt1 | contig 18119 bp, 11 predicted proteins | sample PeaSoiMetSII2010_FD_187695 | JGI IMG/M metagenome (GOLD analysis project Ga0209517, IMG submission 187695) | Peat soil microbial communities from Weissenstadt, Germany - SII-2010 (SPAdes) (version 2) | ecosystem: Environmental > Terrestrial > Soil > Wetlands > Peat | place: Germany...
AAGGCGTAGCGCGACAGAAAGGCGTAAAGATCAGCGGCGGTGTACGCATTGTACGCGGCCAGCCAGTCACCAGCGGCCAAGTTGTCGGCATTCATAGGCAGGCCGGAGTCCTGCGCCGCGAGGTTAAGAAGCGTGATTTCCTTGTCTCGATAACCCGGCACCTTGACGCCCTTCGGCAAATACCTGGTCACCGGGTCGTCCAGTTTCATTTCCCCGCGTTCCACCATGTCCAGGAACAGCAGCGCGGTAAACGTCTTGGTAATCGAGCCGATCTCAAAAATCGTATCGCCGTCCACTCCCCGACTGGTGTGGTTGTCCAATCTGCCGGCGCCAAGTAATCGGCTGCCGCGCCCATCCAACAACCCGATGACCATGCCGGCGTTGGTGCCCTCGAAATGATCGCGCAGAAATGTGGAGATTTCGGCCGCATCCGTAAAATGGTCATGCGCGGCCAGCGCGACTTGCGCGGCCAACGATGCCGCGCAAAAGACCAAGCGGGTGCCTGATGCAATCTTCATGGTTTGAGGTTTCGTTGGCTCATTTGGTGATTGGATTCTACTGTGCGAAAATTGTCAAAAATATCTCTCACTTTTTGTGTAGCAGCGAGTTTCCGTATCTCAAATCTCAAATCTGACATATTCACCTGTTTTTTCAAAACATCCACGCGCCAGCCGAACCACTCGCCGAGAACGCGGCTTGCCCCCCTTGCCCGGCAGCACCCAGCAGTAAGGCATGGTAACCTATAGTAACCTATAGTAACCTATAGTAACCTATAGTAACCTATAGTAACCTATAGACACCAAAAAAACTTTTTCGCCGCTGCCTGCGACGCAGCGAGACCAATCGTCCCGAGGGGGGTGTTGGTGGGAATTAATTTGGTTGGTCAGGCAATCCGGCCAGTCGCTGTTGGTGTAGTCTGGCCAAGAGCGACCTGCAATTGCGTCCGATTCGCCACCATGACCGGCTCCTCATTCCGGAGCCAGCAGCGTGACCCGCAGCAGCCGCCTGGAACGACGGCCAGCATCCTTCGAGCGTCCCGCCGGCTGCTGCTCTTCAATGAAAAATGCTCAACCTGTCCTCCATAGCTCCGAGCGAAGGAGGATGCTCAATGAAACCTCCTCCTCCGGAGCGCAGGCCGGTGACGCGCAGCGGCCCCGGACTTCGCGCAGAGCGCCGGGAACGCTTCTTAACCGTCATCCTGAACCCTGAAAGCTGAAAGGCGTTGATTCCGCCCTCTTCATTGGAGGCTGGCTTCTCATTCCGGAGCCAGCAGCGCGCGGTAGAATCGCCAAGCTTCAGTTGGGGCGATGTCCACGTACGTCCCCTGGCCCTGGTTATTGATGGCCACGCTGGAGAGCGGAGTCCACGACTGCAGGTCACTCGAAGCTTGGACGTAGTAAGTCCAACCGGGCGCCGCCGCCCGCAAATCCACCCGCATGGAGTTGCTCACAGCCGTGACCGCCAGCGTCGCCTGCGGGGTGGTTCCTTGGATTTGGAGGTCGAGGGCCTCGAGGCTTCCAGTCTCGTCCGGAACCAGGTCGGCCACCTGCACTTTCCACAAACCTTTGGCATGCTCTCCCCAATGGCGGACGGTCGTGAGCAGCCACGCCTGATACCCTGGGCCGGAAGAATTATGCACCTCGGCCAGGCGGCTCGAGGTGCCCGCCGGCGAGATGAGCGTGATGGCCAGGTCCCCGTAGCGCGGATGAGGCGCCGTAACCGTCAGACCCACGCGTTCGACGCGGAAGCCCTCGTTGGTGATCACAAAAGTCTGGGTGACGCCGGTGGGATTGTTGTCCGGGATTGGCATCGCCAGGTTCGTCTGGAGAATCTCGATCGTTTGCATCGAGTCCAGGCCCGTCCACTTGGTCGCAAGGCTGATTGCCGAATTGCCGTTGACTAGCCCGGCGCCGAATTTGTGGTTGTGGACGAGGCCCGCCGAATTGGTCCACCAGTCCGAATCGCCAGGTTCTACCTTGGTCGCCGAACGCATGAGGATCTCGGCGAGGTCGCGATAGCTCAAATTGGTGTTCGCTTGAAGCAACAGCCCCGCCACGCCGGAGACCATTGGGGCCGAGGCCGAGGTCCCGCCAAACTCCTCCGTGTAGTCGGCGTCGGGGAGCTCGCAATACGTCGCCCCGTCGTTGAACCCGTCCGTCCCCGTAAGATCCGTCGTCGTGATGGCCTGCCGTCCGCCCGAGCAGAACTCGGCCCCGCTGCTGGAAGGCGCCGACACCACGAGACACGCGCCCGGCTCGGCGTAGGTGGCTTGCTGTCCTTGGTCGCTGACCGCCGTCACGGCGATGGCGTAGAGGGAGTTGGCATACCCGTCATAATTGACATTGTCGCCGGCCGCCAGGCCATTGCCGCCCGCGAACACGCAGACCATGCCCTTCCCACCGCGCCCGGTGGTCGCGGCGGCCATCAGGGCGTCCGCCAACAGTGGGCCCGGTCCGAGCAATTCTCCGGTGCCGTCCGGAGCGCCCCAACTATTATTTTTGATCCAGATGGCATCGCTTTGAAACAGGATCGCCGCGGCATCTTGGGCGTCGGTAGTCGGCGCGCCCAGCAGGCGCAGGCCGGCCAGAGAAGCTTCCGGAGCAACGCCGGAGACCCCTATGCCATTGTTCCCCCGGGCGCCCGCCAAACCGGCGACCGGCGTTCCATGAACATCGGTGGCCGGGTTGGGCGCCGGATCCGAGTTGCCATCGTTGAAGTTATAACTCAGCGAGCCCACATAGTTCGGAGCCAGGTCGGGATGCGCATACTGCAATCCATCATCCACAACTCCGATCACGACCCCCGCCCCCCGGTAGTTATTCCATACATTGGTCAAGTTGAGGTCGATGTGGGCCACGCCCCCATTCTGGCCGGTGTTCAGCAAGTGCCACTGAGAGGAAAAAAAGGGGTCGTTGGGAACCAGTTTTTCTTGGTGGCCCCTTGCCAATAATGGTTCTCCCAACAAGACCCGACGATCCTGGCGCAAGCGCCGGGCCAGCGAGATCGCGCCCGCCACTTCGTTCGCGTGTGCGATGAACCAGCCCGGGAGCAGGCTGGACACGGGCTCCAGGGGGGTGCGGGCGTCAGCTTCGATGGCGTCAAGGTCGGACGTCGCAGAAAGCTTCACCATCACTTCGCGGGTCAGAAACCGGCGAGACCATTCATTGCGCGGCCGTCCCCGTTCGTAAAGGGTCAACTCCAAGTCTTCATTGCTGGCTGCTCTGCGCCAGTTGGCGAACTGACGCACCTGTTCGGCCGAAGCCAGGGGAGCGATCTTGACAACTGTTTGATCGGCCGGCCCGTTCAGCCGATGCAACTCATCCCGCGCGATCTCGAACCCGGCGACCGCACCGCCTTCAAGAATCCACTGTATGTCGGCCAGGACATCCTCACCGGCCAGCGCGCCGCGCTGTGCTGCGAGCGCGAGCGCAGCACAAAACAGCGCCGCTTGGGCGCGGTTTATCCTGCACGTGGCCACTCTGCCATCCTGCGGATTTGGCGCCTGGCTTACAAGTCAAAAGCCCCGCGAAGAATTTTGTCTCCCTCAAGCTTGACTTGGCGACGTGCACCCAGAAGAATCGACTTGGAATTTCACATTTACCAACACCTCAACACCATGAAATCTATCACCCACTGGCTACCGGCGGCATTTTGCGCCGGTATCTCGCTCATCGATCTGGCGGCGTCAGTCGCTTCATCGAAATCTGGCTGGGGACATCCGGTTTTCGTCGCCTTCCTCCCGATGTCCTTTCTCTTGGTGGGCACCGTGACCATTCGGATGCAGCGCGAATTGCGCGAGTTGCGGCAGCGGTTGACTGATTTGGAGCAGAAGAAGGGAAGCTGAGTCAATCCCTGTTCCGCATGGGCCTGTTCAGCGTGTTTCGCGCGCCAATCCGGTTTGCGCAACTCTTTGGTCGGAAATCCTTGCGGCCAGATCAATGGCTGCCGGTCCAAAACGCCCCAGCCTTTTAACCTCTGCCGCGACCTCTTCTTTGGCGGCCGCGTCCCCCTGGGCGGCCTTGGCTACCGCGCCGGCCAGATGCTCTTCGAGGGCCGGGGGGAGGATTTCGCTGCGGCCCACCATCACGCGCACCAGTTCTCGTGGCGCCGGCTCCAGGGCCAAAGGCAGCGTCCGATCAGTCCAGGCCCGCGGCAGGACATACAGCACTCTCAGCCCGTCCTCGGCAAACCAGGAATCTTTCCAAGTCTCGACCATGGCCCTGGCTTCGCGCGGATAAAGCCCCGCTTTTACCAGGGCCTGTGCCATGGCGTCGCCAATCTGGCGCGAAAGCCCCTCGGCTGCCATCGGTTGGCTCCCGGTGGTGGGCAGCGCCTGGTTCTCGCCCGGCCGGAGTTGGTCAACGCAGATGAAGTTGCCGGCTCCATGGTCGAGCGTAAGCTCGATGAGGCTCGCCAAGGGCTCCGTGCCGGTATTGGCCAAAGTGAGGCGGCCGTCGGCGTTCATCGTCACCTTTAGCGGCGTCGTGAAGTTGCCCACCCCGCGGTAAAAGAGAAATTTCTCGTGCTCCGCTGGCTGATTCGAGGTCCCCAACGAGGGGAGTTCCACGTAATCCGAGTCGGTCGCGCGGGCGCTGAAGTAATGGCTCCCCGAGGCATCCCGCGCCAGGGTCCCTTGCAAACCCGGATTTTGCCGCTCCGGCAGAACTGTCACATCCTTCCAGTGCACGCGGCTGTCCGGGACGTTTTGGTTCGGCAGCACACTGGCGAAGCTGAAGTTCGGTTTGGCGCCACACTTGTGCGCCAACGAATCGAGGCTCGCCAAAAACGACGGAGGGCGTACGGTCGAAGGGCCGATTTCCCGGGCCTGCGGATACCATTCGGTAATCAGGCCTTGCGGAAATTTCACCGAAACATCCACCGTTTGCTTCTCCTCGGAATAAAAATAAAGGACGGGCGTTTCCATCCGCTGACGGGCGACGACTCCGCCCTTGCCGAACAGAAGGTAGGCGGACGCTTGCCGGTTCAGGCCCGGCTTAGTCCAATCATAGACGAACTTGGGCAGGACCGAGGTTTGGAGCGGCCGCCAATCCAGCAGCACCCCATCCGCCCCTTGGACCGACGTGAACGTGCCCCACTCATGGACGACCAATGTTCGGGATTTGCCGGCCGGGGCGCAGAGCAAAGCCGCTGCGGCCAACCCTGTCGCCGGCATGAGCAACCGTTTGAAAACGCGCGCAAAGACTTTCATGACCCCAACATACACCCTCGGGCGCCCGAAGTGTCATCGCATGGCGAAAAAGTTGTAAAATAATTGTAATTAGCCAGGCGAATCATAAGTATCAAAAAAATGATAGAAAGAGAAACCACCTGCCTCGAGCGCTTTCCGGGCGGGCCTGTCGAAGTTGTGTCAAGCGATTAACCTGTCCTGGAATTTCCTGGGATTTCCTGATGATCTCCGGCGGATCACCCGCCCCGCCCCCCGGATCCTCGCGCCCATCAGGCGCCCGGGCACTTAGCGCTCTAAGGCGTCCCGTTCGAGCTGGGCGGAGCCTTTGGGACCGGGGCGAGGAACTTGAGGTACTCAATCAGCCGCGACTTCATTTCCTTGCGCGGCACTACCGAATCGATGAGTCCGTGGTCCAGGAGGAACTCGGCCGTCTGGAAACCCGGCGGCAATTCCGCCTGGGTCGTGTCTTTGATGACCCGCGGTCCCGCGAACCCGATCATGGCGCCCGGCTCCGCGAGGATCAGGTCGCCAACGGAAGCGAAGCTGGCCATGACTCCGGCCATGGTAGGATGGGTGAGGACGCTCAGGAAGGGAAGGCGGGCTTTAGCGTGGTAAGCGAGGGCGGCGCAGGTCTTCGCCATTTGCATGAGGCTGAACATGCCTTCGTACATGCGAGCGCCGCCGCTGGTCGAAATGATGATGAGCGGCAGACGATTGGCGGTGGCGTGCTCGATCAACCGAGCCAGCTTTTCGCCCACGACCGAACCCATCGAGCCCCCCAGAAAGCTAAAGTCCATAACTCCCAGCGCCGTCTGAAATTCCCCAAGCTGGGCCGTGCCTGTGATGACGGCGTCCTTGAGACCGGTGGTCCGCTGGTATTCCTGGAGCTTTGACGTGTAGGAAGAAACCCCGGTGAAATTGAGGATATCCACGCTCTGCAGGTCGGCATCGCGCTCCTGGAAACCGGCTGTCTCGATCAGCGAGCAGATACGTTGGCGGGCGCCAATGGGAAAATGATGCTGGCAATGCGGGCAGACCTTCAGGTTTTCGTCCAGTTCCTTATCAAAGACCATGCTGCTGCACGATGGGCACTTGGTCCAGAGGCCTTCGGGAATTTCCCGCTTCTTGGACTTGGCTTGAGCGAGCTTGGGCTTTTTGGCGAAGGTGGTGTTGTTCGTTACCGAAGGGGGCGTGACCGCGGGCTCGACCGTCTCGAGGCCGAGCGTCTTTTTCGTGAACGAAGTAGTACCCATAGTGGCTATGAATGTTACGACTTGCCCGGGCTGGGGACAAGCTGTTTGTGCGCCTGAGTTTTGGCTTACATAAATCGGCTAGACTCCACGTGCCACCGTCCACACGCAGACCTCAGCGGCCCCGGCAGCCCGAAGCGTTTTGGCGGCGGCATTGGTGGTTGCACCGGTGGTCATGACGTCATCGAGCAGCACGATCCGACGGCCTTGAAGCGAAGCGGAACGGCACAGTGCGAAAGCGTCGCGAACGTTGGCCTGGCGCTCCTGCCGGCTGAGCAAAGTCTGCGTGCGCGTGTGGACGACTCGGCGCAGCAGTCGGCTGTGCACGGGGATATGAGTGGCTGCGCTGAGATGCCGGGCGAGGCGCTCGGCCTGGTTGAACTCGCGTTCGCGCTGCTTCCGAGGATGCAGCGGGATGGGCACAATGAAGTCCCACTTTTCCCTCGCCAATTCGGCTGGCGCCTGGCGAATAAGCAGGCCCGCCAAAAAGGGCTCGAACCATAACGCGCCGTGGTACTTATAACGGTGAATGACCTCGAGGACCGGGTCCCGCGCCACCACCGCCGAACGAGCCGAGCGGAAGTGCAACTCCAGCTCGCGGCAATTCGCGCATTCGAATGGAGCTGAAATCTCTCCCGGGAAAGGCAGGCCGCACCGCTCGCAAAACGGGGGCTTGATGAAGTGGACGCGCAGCCAGCAATCGGCACACACGAACCCGTCGGCAGGCGTGGCACGCGCGAGCTCGCAAAGCTGGCAGGTCTCTGGATAGACGAAAGCCAGGCCGGCATTGACCCAGGTACTGATCGAGTCGGCAAGAGCGCTCATTGTTCTTTGATGGCGATCAGGCCCTCCCGTCAGGTCCGCTGCCGATGGCATAAGTCGTACGGCTCAAGATTGCAACATGGCCCAGAACGCCGTCCGGCGCAACTCTCGAATCACGCCCGAAAGAAGAGCCCTACAAAGCAGTGGCCAGGCGCGAGCGGGCATGATAAATAGAGAACAGTGCTTGGCATATCGAAGAAGTCAGAACCGGAGGCCGCCCCAGTGCCCGGGGCGTTTGGTCGTTTTTATTTGCAGGAGCTGATCAACAGCGGAGGTATGGCCGAAATTTGGCTCGCGACCGACGCCAAAAACAAGGCCTACGCGCTACGCCGCCTGCATGCGCGTCTGCGGTTCGACTTCATAGCGCGGCGCCGTTTCATCCGCGGGGCCGAGATCCTGTCGCACATCCACGATCATCCAGGGATCATTGGCTACGTCGAACACGGCAAAATCGCCGGGCGGCTGTATCTGTTGATGGAATACATCGAGGCGGCCAACCTGAAGGAGCTCTACGCCCGGCACGACCCGGTGCTGCTGGAAAACGTGGCGCAGATCCTCATCGACATGGCCGCGGCTCTGGAGCATGTACATGAGAACGGGTACATGCACTTGGATTTCAAGCCGGAGAACGTGCTGATCACGCGCAACGGCAGCGTCCGACTGGTGGATTTCGACCTCGCCCAGCCCATCCCGGAAAAACCCATGAAAGCCCCAAAGAAGAACCCGGGAACTCCCGCCTACATGGCGCCCGAACAGTTGCTCGGCGAACCGATCACCCACCGAGTGGATATCTTTTCTTATGGCGTTGCCGCCTACGAACTGCTCACTAACCAGAAGCCGTTCCCGGGCGAAACGCCGGGCGAGATCCTGAGGAAACAGCTCGACCGCTCCAGCTTTGTCCCCCCGCGCCAGTACAATCCCGATTTGCCGGCCACCTTGGAAAAGGTGATCTTGCGTTGCCTGGAACGCGAGCCCGAGCGCCGCTATCCATTCATCGGCGTGATGACCCGAGAACTGGAGGGCGCGCTGTACGTTTAGTCGCACAAGCTACTCGCGCCCTTGTCTCCGGATCGATATCGCCGGGACCTCGTGTGTTTGGCGAGGAGAGCCCGGACCTCATTCCGAATGTCCCAACAGACGGTGCCAGGCGTGAAGAAATCTTAACGCGTAGCGTTCGTAAGCCGTCAGCACGCGCCCATGCGCCAGGTACTCATGGATAGCGCGCAAGGACATGCAGAAGTCCAGATCGTGCAGCGGGCGATCGCGCACGATACGCTGCTCCCATCGAGCCCGCTCATGGACTTCTTCGATGTCGCCGGGCGTGCCGAGACGAAAGGAAATGCCCCACTCGTCGCGTCGCAGGAAACCATCGGCTTGGCCCTTGGGTTCGAACCAATCATCGCAGAGCAAGAGGCAAACCGATTTGCCACCCGCCGAGCCGATGCGATAGAACACCAACCGGGCGTTGGTTTCGCCAAATTCATCATAGGCGATGCGCTCGGCTTCAGGAGGAGGGGGCGTGAACTGGGTTTGAAAACCCAATTTGAACCCGCCGGGGCTGGCCGGATCTTTTTCGAAACACAGGTTTTCATCGAAGGCCCACAGGCAGTCGGTGGGCAAACCCCGTTCTGCCAGGACGGTCTTCCAGGCGGTGAACGCATTATCGAACGGCGGTCGTTTGAATTTGGGATGGTTCTCCATAAGAATTCTCGTCACGCTGCACAGGTGTATTGAACCAAGCCACAAAGCGCGGAATTCCGGCTTCGATGGTCACTTGGGGATGGTAGCCCAGCATCCGGCGCGCCTTGGAAACATCGGCGCAGGTGCGCGGCACGTCCCCTGGCTGCAGGGGTCGGCGGTCGATGCGCGCCTTGGTGCCGAGGGCGGCTTCCAGCAATTCAATTAACCGGCTGAGGGTCACGGTCTGGGATTCGCCCAAGTTGAAGATCTCAAAGCCAAACTCGGCGCGCGTGCAGGCCATAACGCCCTCAAGGATGTCACTAATGTACGTGTAATCCCGGGCGCTCGAACCATCGCCAAAAACGGGGATGGGCTCCCCGGCGCGCATCAGCCGGGCAAATTTGTGAATCGCCAAATCTGGCCGCTGGCGCGGGCCGTACACGGTAAAGAAGCGGAGCATCACCACATCCATCCCATAGACATGGTGATAGACATGCCCCAGAGCTTCGCAGGCCAATTTGCTGGCCGCGTAAGGCGAAATGGCTGCAAAAACCGGGTCGCTCTCCGAGAAGGGCACCTTGGCATTGACGCCGTAAACCGAGGAGGAGGAGGCCAGGATGACTTTTTTTACGCCGGCGCGCCGAGCGGCTTCGAGAACGTTGACGGTGCCTTCAACATTGACGCGTTGGCAAAGGGCCGGTGCTTCGAGGCTCGGGCGCACGCCCGCTCGCGCGGCCAAATGAATGACTTGGTCAACCTTCACGCTGCTCAACAGCCGCTCCACCATGCCAGCGTCAGTTATGTCGCCTGGTACGAAAGTGAAGGATTTTCTCAGCGCCGCCAGGTCGCGTAGATTACGGTTTTTGAGCTGCGGGTCGTAGAAAGGGTTGAGGTCATCCAGCGCCCACACGCCATGACCGCAAAGCAGCAACCGCTCGCAAACATGCGAGCCGATAAACCCTGCGCCGCCGGTCACCAGGAAATTCATGTGCTACTTTCGCCCAATCAGCCTGAAGCGGGAGCGCAAGTCAAGGAAGGAGCGTCCCCCAGGGTGAACGGGGCGAACGACAAGCGCCGGGATTAGTCATTGACATAGCTCGCGGCCGCAGCTAGAGTTGGTTGCATCATGGAAAGGCGCAGGTCATCTGGGGTTCGGCCAGTTCAGACTTTATCCGCTTCAGGCGCAGGGCAGCGGCGTGGCGCACACCATAGGGTCTTGGCCTTTTGAGAATCCGAGATCCGAACTGAAGCAACATATGAAATCCAGGCAGACTCTGAGCGGTAATGGCGAGGCGATCCCGAGGGCACGCGTCAAGGTGGCGCACGGGTGGCGGCCGGGCTTTACACTCATTGAATTGCTGGTGGTGATTGCTATCATCGCCATTCTGGCCGCGCTGCTACTGCCCGCCCTTGCCCGTGCCAAATCCAAAGCCTTGCAGACCCAGTGCTTGAGCAATCTCAAACAAATCAATGTGGCGATGAAACAGTACGTGGATGATAGCCGGGACAAGACCCTGGGGCCCGACAGTGTGGTCACCACCGGCGCTGAGGGTCAGACTGAGGCCATCTGGTGGTGGTACAAAGAGTTGGTCAGGCCCTATCTGGGCATCAAAACCGCCGGTTTTGTGGATCCGCCTTTGCCCCAGGGCAGCAACGACATGGTGTTTCATTGTCCCAAGGACCGCGGGTGGGCGGATCATGGAACGATCTATAAAATGCCCCATTACGCTAATTACATTCTCGATTATGGCAGCTACGTCTTTAACGGCTGCGATAACTGGGGCAATGACCCAGCGAAAACGACGCTGCTTGATCTGCCCCTGGCCTCGGTGCTCCATCCCGCCCGCACCTGGCTGATGTCCGAGTGGCCCATCCATTGGAGCTATTCGTGGCACAAGAGCCTTACGGGCAACGCCAACATCCCGTACAACAATGCCATCGATAACATCAGTTTCGTGGATGGCCATGCGGCCTACATCAGACTCTACTATAATCCCGCCTATGGCGCGGCTCCGGCTGAGTACACCACTCAACAAATCCCTGCAGGCTACAATTATCAGAATGGGCCCGACTAAGAGACCGGTCACAAACAGGCCTCCTGCGGCCTCTGCGCCCACCCCGCAACTGCTTTCCAAAAAAACCGCTGCTATGGGTTTGTCCGTACTCGACCTTCTGAGCGTTCTTCGACAGGTGGTCCGGCGCTATCTGGTTGCCCTTGCTCCCGGGTTGATGCTTTTTGCTTCCTGCACCCCCAAAGAGACCAAGGCTCTGCTGCAGCCGGCCGATGCGCTTGGCACCGTGCTCGCGGAGGAAGCCGTGCGCGCCGGCGCTGGCAAAAAGCAGGTTGTTATCATTTCCCCGGATGCCAACTGGGGCGCGGTCTCGACCGCCGAGGAAGCTTTTAGGAACGCTTTGAAAAAGCAGGGCTTTGCGGTGACAAGCAAGGCAGCCAATCTTGGCGACCCGATGCGCCGGGGCCCGATCGGGCTCAAGGCGGCGGACTTCCTGGACGCGCTCGAAAAATCGGCTGGTGCGGGCGTGGTCGTATCGTTTGCCGGGCCGCCGATGCTGAGCCCTGGTGACGCGGCGCGGGTACCGCCGGAGCATGTTCCGGTGCTGGTGGTGGCCACCGCCTCACTGGGCAATGTGCCCGGCGTTTGGGGGGACCGGGCGCAGTTGGCGGGACTGCTCGACAACAAAATCATCCAACTCGCGATCATCGACAGTTCAGAACCGGGGGCGACCACGAACAACGGCGACCCAGCGCACGAGATATTCTCGCAACATTATCTCGTCTTGGAGCGGCCGAAATGATGGGGTTGGGCAGCGGGGCCCGAGTAACTATCAGGAAAAGCCAGGATTTTCCAGGACACAAAGTATCTTGACATTGGCCGGGATGCGGGTCGCGGAGGGATGAAGTCTGCAAGTACAGAGGAGTCCATTGGATAAGCTACGACCATTCGAGAATGCCCTGTCGCTCCGCGCGACCCAATGCACGACCGCCCCGGAGCTGCGCTTCACCAGCGCACTCTCGAACTGGTTGGCGTCCGTTCCAGTTCGGGCGGCGCGCAGCGGAGTGCGCGCCCTGCCTATTAGGAAGTTGTGGTTCCGCGCAACTTTGGGCTTTGCTCGGGCGGGCGGCGACCGCACATTGGAGGCATGCCAAATGACACGTTACTTGAACTGGACCTGCCCGGCCTGAAGAAGCTCAAGAGCGGGAAGGTGCGCGAGATATTTGACCTGGACGACCGGCTGCTCTTTGTGGCTACGGATCGGATTTCGGCGTTCGATTGCATCATGCCCAATGGCATCCCCCGCAAAGGGGAGGTATTGACGCAGATTTCTTATTTTTGGTTCGGGCAAACCGAGAGCTTTCAGCCCAATCACCTGCTCTCGCAACCGGGCGAACCGTTGCCGGCCCAGCTCCAGCCTTGGGCCGCCAAGCTGGCCCGGCGGAGCATGGTGGTAAAAAAAGCCCAGCCACTGGCCATCGAATGTGTGGTGCGTGGCTACCTGGCGGGCTCGGGCTGGAAGGAATATCGTCAGACCCAAATGGTTTGCGGCCTCAAACTTCCCCCCGGGCTGAAGGAATCGTCCGAATTACCGGAGCCCATCTTCACCCCCGCGACGAAGGCGGAGACGGGGCATGACGAGAACATTTCGTTCGAGCAAGCCGGCCGCATCGTTGGGGCAGATGTCGCTGAACGCGCGCGAGCGGCCAGCCTGAAGATATACCGTTACGCGCGCGACTACGCCCGCCAACGCGGCATCATCATAGCCGACACCAAGTTCGAGTTCGGCCTGCTGGACGGGCAGCTCATTTTGATCGACGAAGTTCTAACACCGGATTCATCGAGATTCTGGCCAGCCGCCGAGTACGCTCCTGGCAAAAGCCAGCCGAGTTTTGACAAGCAGTTTGTGCGCGATTACCTGGAGACGCTGGACTGGAACAAAACTCCGCCGGCCCCGCCTCTCCCGGGGGAGGTCGTGACCCGCACGCAGGCGAAGTACCTGGAGGCCTACGAACGGCTGACCGGCAAGGCGCTTTAGGGCAGGATGCTGTGCAAAGCCTGGTGGAAGACTTTCTGCAGTACGTGCGCCACGAGCGCGGGCAGGCTGAGCATACCCAAAAGACCTACGCGGCGTTACTGAACAAGTTCACTACCTGGGCGCAAACCCAGGGCGTGTCCGATTGGAAATCGGTCGGGCTTCAGCACTTGAGGGCCTTCCTGGAACACGAGCGGGAACGGATGTTGGAGCCCAAAGGAAGAAGGCCAGCCTTGGCCCCGGCGGGAACCGCGCCAGCCAAACCGGCGCACAAGCCGCGCGATCCGCGACAGCGGCTGAGCGGCGAGAGTCTCTACCTGGAGATCGCGGCGCTGCGCGCGTTTTACCGGTACGCGGAAAACGAAAAGAAACTGGAAGCCAACATCGCCGAAAACCTGTCCTTGCCCCGGCGCTGGCAGCGCTTGCCCAAGGCGCTTTCGAGCGGCGAAATCGAGAAGTTGCTGGCGCCCGAAACGCCAGAGAGCCCGGCAACCCTTTGCGACCAGGCAGTGCTGGAGCTGGCCTACGCCTCCGGCTTGCGTCTGGCCGAATTGCGCAACCTGCGACTCGAGCAACTGCACCTGGAGGCCGGCTTCATAAACGTCATTGGCAAAGGCAACAAAGAGCGCGTGGCGCCGGTGGGGAAGAAAGCCGTGGCGGCCTTGTTGCGTTATCTCGAGGAAGGGCGCGTTAAGCTGGTGAAACCGAGATCGCCCGCAACGGTGTTCCTGACCAAGCGAGGCACGCCGTTTCATCCGGTGACGATGTGGCTGAGGATGAAACGGCGAGCGCGCCGGGCGGGGATTGTGCGCAACGTGACACCGCATGCGCTGCGGCATAGTTTTGCGACGCACCTGCTGGAGAATGGGGCAGACCTGCGGGTGATCCAGGAGTTGCTGGGACACGCCAGCATCAGCACCACGGAGGTTTACACACACGTGGCCGGCAGCCGGTTGCGCGAGGTGCATCGCAAGTATCACCCCCGGGCGTGAAGAACAAGCCCGGCAGGAGGGATTATTAAACCACGGAATACACGGAATACACGGAATACACGGAGGGGACGGACAGAATCGCCGGAGTATTGAACCGCTGATATTCGCTGATTGTACGCTAATCGGGGCCGGGAAAAGGGCAGGATGATGGCAGGAGAGGATCATGAGACGGTTTCATTGAGCATTGAGCATTTTTCATTTCTCATTGAAGAGCACGGCCGGGGAAGGCGTGCGTGCGAAATGGAGGGGGGCGGGAATTTGAAATTTCAAAAACGCTCAACTTTCAATTCAACTTTCAACGGCGGGGCGGGGGATTAGACAGAATCATGGCAGGACAGGATCTCCGTGGCCCACTGCCCCAAATAATTCAAAGGATTCGAGGAGTTTGGTTGTCATGTTGGTTAGTGATTCGCATGCGATGTTCAAGCACATTTGTAATCTGGCCGTGCCGGTCGCGGGGCCTTGGCCCAGCCACCAATGCCAGTCTGCACCAGGGACAAGCCCCGCCTGTTCGTGCTTGACGATGGCAAGGATTTTGGATAAGTTAAACTGCGAAAGTTCGAACGTTAGCTAGAAATATGAAGCTCCCTTTTCTCCCAGTGGCCGGCTTTTTGCTGATGCTCGTGGCGATCCACGGCGGGGCGACGACCCGGTATGTGAGTGTGAAAGGGATCAACCCGGTCCCGCCCTACACCGATTGGACGACGGCAGCCACTAATATCCAGGACGCCATCGATGCGTCCGCCGCCGGCGACCTGGTGCTGGTGACCAACGGTGTTTATGCTTCGGGCGGCCGGGCGATGGAGGGCACCTTGACCAATCGCGTGGCGCTCAACCAGGCGTTGACGGTGCAGAGCGTCAATGGCTTCGCGGCGACCATCATTCAAGGCGTGCGGTCGAGCCCCACGGTGCGTTGCGCATGGTTGACTAACGGCGCGGTTTTGGCGGGCTTTACCCTCCAGGGAGGCGGCGCTTCCGCTAGCGGCGCAGATAACCAAAACGGCGCAGGAGTTTGGTGCGCCTCCAGCAACGCGCTGCTGTCCAAATGCTTGATCGTAAGTAACCTTACCACCTTCGGTTACGGCGGCGGTGCCTACCAAGGCACCTTGTACGCTTGCGCGGTGTTCCGCAATACCGCGCAGTGGGGCAGCGGGACGTATAATTCCATGCTGACCGGTTGCACGGTGGTCAGCAACTCGCCAAGCGACGGAGTTTACGGCGGGGCCTTGACTAATTGCATCGTTTACTTCAATACCAACCTAAGCACTACGGCCAATTACTTCAACGCCATCGCCCTTGATCATTGCTGCACCACGCCGCTACCGCCGGGAGTGGGCAACATCAGCGCCAACCCGCAGTGGTTCCTCGATGGGATTCATCTGAGCAGCACGTCCCCCTGCCTTGGGGCGGGCACCAACGTGATGAGCGGCACGGACCTTTTCGGGCAGCCCTGGGCAAATCCGCCCTCAATAGGTTGCGCCGAGCCGTCAACCATCCCAGGCGCTGAGTCGGCCATTGTCCAGCTTACCGGCGACCCAGTGGGCTTCAAGGTCAGCGTGGTGATCGACGGCCAGCCGCCCCTGGCCTGCTGGTGGGTGAAGGACGGCGTCCCCCTTCAAGATAACGGGCATTTCCAGTTTTCGCAGACCCCGAGCCTGAGTGCCATCGGCGTGAGCCTGTCCGACGCGGGAACTTACCAGGCCTTTGTTAGCAACGCATTTGGGTTGGCGACCAGCGGTGTGGCGCAGGTGGTCATCCACTGTGTGAATGCGGCCGGCGCAAACCCGGTGCCGCCGTATTCAAGCGGGGCGACGGCGGCGACCAATATCCAGGATGCCATCAGCAACGCGTTCCCGAGAGAGATTGTCTTAGTAGCTAACGGCGTTTACGCCAGCGGCGGAAAGGCCGAGGGAGACGGCCTGACCAACCGGGTGACGGTGGACAAGGCGATCATAGTGGTAAGCGCGAATGGGCCGCCCGTGACGATAATTCAAGGTGCATGGGATCCTTCGACGACGAACGGCCCGTTGGCGGTGCGTTGTGTTTGGATGACAAACGGGGCGGTGCTCAGCGGGTTCACCTTGGAGGGCGGAGCCACCGCGGCTTGGTCGCCTTCTCTTGGCCAACAGGAAAATGGGGGAGGGGTTTGGGCTTTCTCGACCAATGCCATAGTGGCCAATTGTATCATCACCAACAATACGGCCTCTGATTATGGAGCAGGGGCGTACCAAGCTACGGTGAATTATTGCACCTTGGCGGGGGATGCTGTGCTTGGGCCGAGTGGAAGCCAGTACGGGACGGGTGGCGGCGCGGCTTCCTGCAACCTGAAGAACTGTTGGCTAACAGGCAACTTCGCGAATGAGGGCGGTGCCGCTTATCACTGTTACTTGCAGAACTGCGCCCTCACCAAGAACTCCTCGGTCATGGACGGAGGCGCCGCTTACCTCGGCACGCTCATCAACTGCACCGTGACGGGCAACTCTTCGGGCGGCTACAGTTCCAGCTTCGGGGGCGCGGTGGCGAGCGCCACGCTGACCAACTGCATCGTCTTCGGGAACTCAGAAATTCTCAACGCACCGTCCAATTACCTCAGCAGCACATTTAGCTTTTGCTGCACCGCTCCCCTGCCCGCCGGGCCTGGAAATTTTGTCGCTAACCCGCAATTTGACATTGACGCGGTGCATTTGACGCCCAGTTCGCCTTGCCGCGGTGTGGGCACGAACGGCGTCGTCGTAGGCGTGGATCTGGATGGCCAGCCGTGGGCTAATCCTCCCGCCGTTGGCTGCGTCGAGTATCTCGCTGCGCCATTAATCTTCCGCCAGCCTGCCACGCAGGTCAGCGGCAGCCCGGTGCAAATGAATCTCGGGCTGTTGATCGGCGGGCAACCGCCGTTCACATGTTTTTGGACCCTGAACGGCACGGTGCTCCAAAATGGCGCGCATTATAGTTCCGCCAATGGGACCAATTTGACGATCAACAACTTCGGGCCGGACGATGCCGGCGCTTACCAGGTCGTAGTCAGCAATGCCTTCGGCGTCGTCACCAGTGGGGTCGTCCAGGTGGTGGTTCATTGCGCGGACGCAGCCGCCGCAACGCCCTTAGCGCCATACCAAAGTTGGCAAACCGCGGCGTCGAGCATCCAGGACGCGATTGATGCGGCTCTGCCGGGGGAGTTCGTCTTGGTGACCAACGGCGTTTATAGCACGGGCGGTCGGGCGATGGCCGGCACGCTAACCAACCGCGTGGTGTTGACGCAGCCGTTGACGGTCAGTAGCGTGAACGGTCCCAGTTCGACGTTCATCCTCGGAGCCTGGGACCCGGTTGCGACCAATGGCCCCGGCGCGGTGCGGTGCGCCTGGGTAAACGACGGCGCGCTCCTCAGCGGTTTTACGCTCCAAGGCGGCGCGACTCAGTCGTCGGGCGACTCACACACGCTCCAAAGCGGCGGTGGGGTTTTTGCGACCTCAACCAATGGCGTCGTGGCCGACTGCGTGCTGGCCACCAACGCGGCGAACTATTCCGGCGGGGCCGCTTACCGCGGACAGCTTAGTCGCTGCCTGATCCTGGGAAACAGCAGCCAGTACGTTGGTGGCGGCAGCTCGGAGTCTTTGGTTCTGAACTCCTTCTTCACCGAGAACTCCGCGACCTGGTATGGCGGCGGCGCTTGCGGCGGCAATTTGTTCAACTGCACCCTCATCGGAAACTCAACTACGGAGAGTATATTGGGCGGAGGGGGATTTTGCTCCAGTATGACGGGAGGGGGTCCTTCAACCGTTGGAAATTGCATTTTGTACGAGAACTGGGCAGGCGGCGAAGCTGGTCCCCTGCAAGGAATCGATTGGCAGGGTACCGCCACATTCTCCAGTTGCTGCACGGAAGCGGCTCCTCCTTGGGGGGTCGCCATCCTAACTGCCGACCCGCAGTTGCTCGATGGACGGCACATTGCGGTAACTTCCCCATGCCGCGGGGCGGGCAACTCGCTGTTCGCTTCGGGCACGGACATTGACGGGGAGCCGTGGGCCAATCCGCCGTCAATCGGGTGCGATGAGGTGTGGGAGGCGAACCTCACCGGGCCGCTGGCGGTCAGCCTGGTGCCCCGGTGGCCGGCGATCGCGCAGGGGGCGCGACTCCCCTTCTTCG
>Ga0209517_10004573_pt1 | contig 18112 bp, 17 predicted proteins | sample PeaSoiMetSII2010_FD_187695 | JGI IMG/M metagenome (GOLD analysis project Ga0209517, IMG submission 187695) | Peat soil microbial communities from Weissenstadt, Germany - SII-2010 (SPAdes) (version 2) | ecosystem: Environmental > Terrestrial > Soil > Wetlands > Peat | place: Germany...
ATCTTGCCTTGCCAGTCGGGGTCCCCAGCCTCTTAAAGAAAACTCCGACAACGATATCTGAGCGGTCCGCAAACTGACGATTGAGCAAGGCCTGCGGTCTCGTTCCGGCTGACGGATAGGAATGCGTTTTCCAGTTGGTCAATTCCAGCCTCGTTCGCCGCCGCTGTCCGTGTTGCACGTTCCATTGATCGACCAATTCCTCGGCGACTGAAAGTTCGTCAGTTACATCGTCAGGGGCGGCGAACAAGACACGATAGAGGAGAATTGTCTCCGGCATTTGCCAAACATTGAGGCTAATGCGTCCCTTATGCAAGCTTGAGCGGGGCCGTCAGTTGTCCGGCCATCCGGGCCGTCGCAATTCGGATTGCCCCAAACGCCGGGAGGCGCTATTAGGGAGCATTGCTTTGGATTCTTTCGCCCGTCAATCGCGGGCTTGATTAAGGAGGTTCTGCGATGAGAGCTGCCGTATTGGAGGCGCTCCAGAAGCCGCTGGTCGTCAAGGATATGCCCGATCCGAAGTGTGCGCCCAACGGCGCGATCGTGCGCGTCGAGGCCAACGGCATCTGCCGTTCCGACTGGCACGCCTGGATGGGCGACTGGACCTGGCTCGGGATCGCATTTGCGTTCCCGCATGTTCTGGGTCATGAGTTCGCCGGCGTGGTCGAAGAGGTCGGCAAAGATATTCAGAACGCCAAAAAGGGCGATCGCGTCGTGGTGCCGTTCAGCCAGGGTGAGGGCACCTGCGAATTCTGCCGCAACGGCTACTCGAATATCTGCAACACGCCGCTCGCTCCCGGCTTCGGCTATTGGGGCGGTTATGGCCGGCTGGTGGCGGTGCCGTTCGCGGACTTCAACCTCGTGCCCCTGCCCGGCGATATCGACTTCGTCGAGGCGGCCTCGATGGGCTGCCGGTTCATGACCTCTTTCCACGGGATCGTCGATCGCGCCCAGGTCAAGGCGGGCGAATGGGTCGCGGTCCACGGATGCGGCGGGATCGGCCTGTCGGCGATTCATGTCGCGGCGGCGATCGGCGCCAACGTGATCGCAGTCGACCTCGACGATCGCAAACTCGAGCTCGCCAAGAAGGTCGGCGCCAATCATGTAATCAACGCCAAGAGCACCGATCCGGTCGGCGCGATTTTGGATGTTACGCGCGGCGGGGCTCACGTCGCCGTCGATGCGCTCGGAATCGCAGCCACCTGCCGCAATTCGATCATGAGCCTGCGCAAGCAGGGGCGGCATCTGCAGATCGGGCTCACGACCTCGGCCGAGAAGGGCGAAATTTCGATGCCGATCGATCGGATCGTGCTCTTCGAGCTGCAAATGATCGGCACGTTCGGGATGCAGAGCTCGCACTATCCCTCGATGCTGCAGATGGTCGAGTCGCGCAAGCTCACGCCCAAGGCGATGGTCACTTCGACCATCCCGCTGGAGAAGGTCTCCGACACGCTGGCCGCGATGACCAATTTCGAGAACGTCGGCGTGACGGTAATCAACAAATACTGAGCCGCACTTGATTCGGAATCCCGCGAGAGGGTCCAACCGGACCCTCTCTCTTTTTCGCCCGGCTGAGAGTATCGATCAAAGTATGAAAGCGGCCAGCGTATGAAAGCAATTTTGTTCGATAAGCCCGGCGACGAGAGCGTGCTCAAGCTTGGCGATGCGCCCGATCCCGTTGCCGGCCCCGAAGATCTGCTCATCAAGGTCCGATACGCCGGCGTGAATCGCGCCGACCTGATGCAGCGCCAGGGGTTCTATCCGCCGCCGCCCGGCGCATCGGAAATCATCGGTCTCGAATGCGCGGGCGAAGTGATCGCCGCCGGCGCATCCGTCACCGGATGGCGCGCCGGCGATCGCGCGATGGCGTTGCTCGCGGGCGGCGGCTATGCGCAACGCGTCGCGGTGCACGCCGGCTCGGCGATTCGCGTGCCGGCGACGCTCAGCGACGAGCAGGCCGCGGCGATTCCGGAAGTCGTGCTCACCGCGTACCTCAACCTCTTCATGCTCGCTGGCGTCCAGTACGGCGAGAGCGTGCTGATTCACGGCGGCGGAAGCGGCGTCGGTACCGCTTCGATCGCGTTGCTGAAGCTCTGCGGCGCGCGCTCGATCGTGACCGCTGGAACCGACGCCAAGTGCGAGCGATGCCTGCGCTTCGGCGCTGACGTCGCGATCAACTACAACTCCGGGCCGTTCGCACCCAAAGTGATCGAAGCCACCAGCGGCCGTGGCGCCGACGTGATCCTCGACAGTATCGGCGCTGCCTATCTGGGCCAGAACCTTGAAGCGATGGCGAATAACGGGCGGCTCGTGCTGATCGGCCTGATGAAAGGTGCGCAAGCCGAAATCAACCTGCTGCTCGTGCTGCGCCGCCTGCTGCGGATCTTCGGCTCGACGCTGCGCAGTCGCCCGGCGGCGGAAAAGGCCGCTATCGTCGCGTCGTTTCTCGAGCACTTCGGCGCTGCGCTGGAGCAGGGGCGAATCGCGCTGCCGATCCACCGGGTCTTTCCGCTTGCCGACGCCCCGGCGGCCCATCGCATGATGCAGGCGAGCGAGCATTTCGGCAAAATAGTCCTGCGCGTCGAGTAAGTTCGCTCTGCGCGCGGAGGCCTGCGATGCGTCCGCCGAGAATCGCGTTGTTCTTGACCGCCGTGTTGATCGTGCTGGTATCGGCGCGCGCGGCGTATTCGCAACCGAAGGTCGATGTGCCGTTGTCGATCGACTACGCCACGCTCAGCGAAGCGCTCAAGCGCAGCGTCTATACCGACAACGGGCGCGCGCGGCTCTGGAACGGCTCCGACCTTTGCCAGTACCTCTACGCCGAGCATCCGTCGTTCTCGCGCGCGGGCGGCCGGCTGAAACTCGAGAGCGACGGCACGCTCAGTATCGGCGTCGCGGTGGGCTCGACCTGTCTGAGCCCGATCCAATGGAACGGAATAATCGAGACCGAGTCCGATCCCTACGTCGCGGGCGACGTGCTCAAGCTCCGCGTCACCGATATCAACCTGCTCGACCATCAGCATCACAAGACGCTGATCGCCGGCAAAGGGTTCGACCTGATCAAGCAATACTTCATCCCGCGGATCGAAACCTTCGAGTTCGATCTCGATCCGGTCACCGCCCAACTGAGGGATCTGGCCGACGTCGCCAGCCCGCCGGACGTCGCGGACCGGATCAAGGCAACGCTCGCGACCCTGCGCGTGCTGCCTGAGATCGACGTACTCGACGACGGCATCCGGGCGAAAGTCGAGATCACGATGCCCGTGTTCCCGACTCCGGCAGTGGCGGCCGCGCCGGGGGCGACTGCGGCGACGCCGAACGCGCCGGTGGCGAATGCGCCGGGGGCGACTGCGCCGGGGGCGATTACGCCAGCCGAGATGGAGGCGTTCCAGACTCAGCTCGATCAATGGGACGCATTTCTGGTCTTCGCGATAAAGCAGCTCGGCGTCGCCGACAACGATCCGCAATTCCGCGCCGACCTTTTTGAGCTATTGCTCGACAGCCGCTACCGGCTGGTGAGGGCGCTGGAGCATCCGGAAGCCGGCGGTCCCGATCCGGTCCGTATCCTGTTTATCGACCAATGGGACCGGCTCGGCGAGATAATCCGTGCTGCCGCGCATCGCGGCACGCTCGGCAATCGCTCGCTGGAATTCCTGGGGTTCATTTCAGCCGGCGACGCGCTGTTCGCGCTCGACCAGGCCGCGCCGGCGCTCGGGATGCGCGTGTCGGCGGATGACTTGCGCCGGCTCGCGCATATCATGGCGCCGCTCGCCACCGGCGATCCGCTCGAGTTCAACTTCGACGAGGACCCGGCGCTGCGCAAGCTGTTCGGCACCAAGATGCCGCTGGAGTCCGAAGGGCCGCTGGAGACCGGAGCTGAAGAAACGCCGGGTCCTTCATCAATACCGAGTCCGGCCTCAATACCGAGCCCGGCGTCGATCCGGACTCCGGCCTCGATCCAGACTCCTGCCGAAACCGCGAGTCCCGGCGCATCCGGCAGCGCCGCGGCAACGCCGGTTCGCAGTCCCGGACCCGCTGCGACCGGAACGGCCGCCGCGCCGGCTCCGAGCCCGTCGGACGATGGCGATGATGACAGCAATCACGATGATGACAGCACTACCGGCTCGATGCTGGATCTTCTGCGCTGGGCGCTGATTCCGGTCCCGGCAGAGGCGGCCCAGGTGACGCAAGCCGCGAAAGCGCCCGACGTGATTCGGAAACTTCAGGCGCTGGGAGGAAAGCTCAAGCGGGTGGTCGTCAGCGATCGCAACGCCGATCAATATCGCGGCGATCTCGATCAACTGCTCGAACTGAGCGGCCTGCACGAGATGAACGAGCAGGACATCGATCCGGCGCATCGCAATCTTTACGCGCGGCTGGTCAAAGCGGTGGCTTGGCAGGAAAGCTGCTGGCGCCAGTTCCGCCTGCGCGGCGGCCGTGTCGTGTACCTGGAATCGTCCACTCAGGACCTGGGCCTGATGCAGGTGAACAAGCACGTCTGGCGCGGCTTCTACAGCCTGCAGCGCCTGGAATGGGACATCATCTACAACGCCGGCGCGGGGATGGAGATTCTCGCCCAGATGCTCGAAGGCGACCAGAACAAGCGCGGCGCGGCCAGTCCCGGCAAGCCCGACGACCTCGCGCGCTCGGCCTACGCGTCCTACAACGGCGGTCCAGGCGCATACCGCAGATGGCGCAGTCACGAGCCCCGCGAGGAGCGGCGAATCGACGACTCGTTCTGGCAAAAGTTCCAGGCAGTCTCCCGCGGCCAAACGATCGACATCCTAAGCTGCGCAGCCAACTGGGATCAGAATCGCTGATTTTTCGTGCCGATTGCGTACAACGTACCAGCACGCTCGATGCGCGAATTGTGAGCCGCCCGCAAAGCAGCGCACCAATGCGACCGCAGGCGGGAACTGCTTGCCGCTCTGCGCTTCCCAAAAGCACTCGCCATCCCTGCGAGGAATGGCATGCAGAGCGGAGCGGAGCGGCTGACGCGATCTTCACGACGCGCACCGGGGCAGCTGCTCAACCGCACGCAGTTCTTCAAAGTCCCTGCAGCCGGTCGCCGCCCAAGCGAGCGCGAGTCTCGGGCAGGGCGACCGCATCAAAGTTTCACCGCACGTGCTACGGCACACGTTTCTGCGGACGCTTGCCGAGGAAAAGGGTGTTCACTACGCGAAGGATGCCCTCGGGCACGGCAGTGACCGATACATTTGGCGGTACGTCAAATCGAACGCGGAAAGTCTCGCCGACGCCTTCAACGCGCTCGACTGACCCTCCATTTTCGTGTTTCACGAATTCCACACCGAGCAAAGCGCTGCAGCTATCGTTGCGGCCCTCGTCGCTGAACCGGCATTCAATCCAATTGCCCTTGTTCAGCAAGGACAATTCCGTGGCCGAGTCTCGACATCTGGTCGATGGCCAGTTTGCAGCAAACTTTGGCTTGAACAACGCGTTTGCCAGCTGTACACAATTAGTGCGAATGTGGACCACGCCGGCAAGGGGACTTCCGGGTAAATTCGGTCGGACGATCTGAGCGTGGACAACACCTTCGCCGAGGTCGGGGAACGGTTAGGGCCGTTCTTGCCTCGTTAGAATGTCTGCTGAGCGGCAAGTATCTATGGCAGTGAGTACGTATCCCACTTTCTCGGAGGCTTCCATGCGGCCAAAGGAATCGCTCGACTCATCCTGTCGTGAAAGGGCAAAGACCGGCGGCCTTCTCCGGGTCATTCTACTGGTGGTCGCGTGCCTTATGGTCGGTCCAATCATCGCGACTTCGCCTGCACGGTCCCAAGGCCGTACTGCATCCGAAGGAACTTCCACTGCGAGGCTTAGTGCGGGTGAACTGTCAACCGAAGACGAACGTAAGATCGAGTCGTTAGAGAACCGGCTGGACAGTCTCGCCCGAGAGACGCAAGCTCAACGCGATAGCTTCGACAAACGCCTAGCCGCCGAAATGGATGCCGCAAACAAGCGGTTCGATGCAGTCACTCACGCGACAGATCGTGTGCTCAATGTGTTCATCTGGTTTGGTGGGCTTGGAAGCTTCTTGGGCGGTCTATTCGTCGCACTATCGTGGATCTCTAGCCGCCGGGATTACCATCACGAACGCGAGTTCTACGAAAAAAGGGCACTAGTTTTGGAGGAGGGCGAGAAGGCGCGGACTCTGCAGCAGCTGGAATTGGGGCACACGATGGTTGCCAGGTCAGGCGACCTGCTCTCTGGCCAAATCGACAGCATTGTGAGCCTCAAAGGGGTCATCGATCTGGTCAGCCAGACCTTCCAAACGCGATTGCAAAGCGAAAAGGACATCCAGGACCTTAAAGCTTTGGTTGCGGAATTAGACCGGCATTTCGAGAATCAGTACCAAAGTGCTCGCGATCACATTCTGACCTTTGCTCGTCATTCTCGAATGGCATGGACTAGACTGAGCGCATATGAGAAGACTCTCGCGGAAACAGCCAGAGCCGACTTTCGCAGTATACCCGGATCAGTCATTCAGAAGGAGCTCGAGAATGATCGCTATCAGTTAGCGCGGGTGTATCAATTGTTGGGCGTGAGTGCGTTCTACGCCAACGACATCGATACAGCGGAGCGTTACCTCAAGCGGGCGCAAGAGATTTACAAAGGCAACGCGGCGCGACCGGAAGACGTTTTTCCACGGGCCTTCGCTAGTTACTTTTTGGGGCTGATCTCGAAGAATTGGCTTCGCGAGAGCAGGTATTTGGAGGACGAGCTCAAAGAAGCCAGGCAGAGCCTAGAAGAAGCTGCGCAGACACTCAAGGACGACAAGGCCGGGGAGTTTCTCATACCAGTGACCCTTGCCGAGGTACTTTCATACTCTCCGACAAACCAGCAGCAAGCCTCTGACTTGTTAGTTGAACGTATAACCGAGTGGGAAAAAGTGCAGAAATCACTGGACGAGAACCAGACTACGTTGCTGGGGCGCGCCTGCTTGCTGAAGGGCAATCTTGAGTACCTTGCTGGCAGGTGGCAACCAGCGTTGACATGGTTCCAAAAGGCTGAGCAGTACATTCCCAGCAGCCCCTTTCCGCGTCTTTCGATTGCTCACGCTACCCCTAGGAGCCAACAACAACAGAGGAAGAACGACTTTGAGAGGGGGTTGACCGTGCTAGAAGCCTCGGACGGGCTGTCCAAACCGGAGCTGACGGGCCGGGCCATAGTTCTCGCCTGGGCGGTCATCGCTTCCCATGAGCTCCAAGATATCGAGAAGCAAGACAAATACCTGAAAAAACTGGACGAGCTTCAGACTGAAGTCCGCAGCGCTGGTGGTCGGCAGCCTCTGTTTTTCTGCCCGCTCACCAAGACGCTATGCACATTCGCGCAGATTAGGCAGAACCTGTCTGACTACATCAAATGACGACGAAGTCGGCGTGAGAAATAGGCGCCGTTGACTCGGCAGCAAACGCGGGGGAGAAAGGCACGCTTCATCCGTCCGCTTCCGATCACATTGTCGCTTGGGATCCGTGCGTCAACGGCCGTTCTATAGGAGGTCGACAGATCCTAGCTAATATGGTCGACGATTCACCCGCCGGTGGGTCATTTAGTACCTCCCCGGACGATTCTGACCTTTCGTTTCTCGCAATGCGCATGGCTGCCAAGTGCTCAAGCTCCTCGGTCCAAGAATCGGGCAATCACGCAGAATCTCAAGCCATGGTGCCCATCGTCGCTTCGGTTCACGCCCATTACCGAAAACCCTTTTCTCAAAAGGGTTTCTGCCGCTTTACCACTGTGGTTACTGTGGTAAATCGTTGGCACTTCCGTGCGCGACACCGATGGTTGCGCCCCCGCCCGATGTCTTGGACGTGGGCGCTGGCGCTCGCCACTGCCGTGTTTCGCTACAGGGGCTCGCGCGTCGGCTGTGCCACGGCGCCTCACCCAACCATCGAAGTCGCGGACGCATGGCCGCGGCACGTACCTTAGGGACTGCTGCTCGCTACGCTTGCGGGCGCACAGCGGCTCTGAGCTGCGCGGCTGACTGGGATCAGGGCCACTGATCTTCCTAACGAGCTTTTGCGTGCAAAGCCGGGGCAGGGTCTGGGTTCCCGTTCGCAGGAACTGCCGAATCGCCGCCAACGCTTCCGGCTCGACCAGCGAGGGTGCATGGCCGACGCCGGGGATTTCGGCCAGCCGCACGCCCTAGAACACTTGGCACATCCGGCGCGCTATCGCGGCCGAGAGAACGTCGCTGCACCGTCGGTGGTGGCTCATTTTGAAGTGGTCGTAGAAGGGGCCTTCAGGATTGTCATTCCCGTGCGCGTGGCATGCGCCGGGGGCGATGCCGCGCGCGAGAGCCTGTCCTGAGCCTTGCGAAGGAAATCCCGGATTCGGAGCTCGGGATTCTTCGCGCGCCAGGCATGAGGACGCGCGAGAATGACAGCGACGAGGCTTCGGGGCATAGACCCACGTCGAACTGAGTCGGCGCCAGACCTCTCCGCCAATCAAACTGACCCACTATGGGAGCAGGTCGTGCTTGACTTGCCATGAGGCTTCGGGATAGCTTGCCTGAACCAAGTTCCGGAGAAAACCATGATCGCTTTTGAGGAGAACACCACCACCCGCAAGGGTTGAATCGGACTTCGAGACTTGGCGAGAAAGAGCCCCGAGCTTCGATGGCCCGGGGCTCTTTCTTTTTTTGCGCGGCCGGGATTGGAACTTCCCGGATTGGAACTTCAATGACTACGCACGACAATCAGAGCGATTCGCAAAGCGATTTGGTTCGCTCGATAATCCGGCGCTATTACACGGTCTGGTGGTTCCAGGCCTTTGGGCCGTCGTTCATCTTTGCGGTCTATCCGCTGTTCATGCGCTGGCGCGGACTCAGCCAGTTCCAGATGAACACGGTGGCGGCCACATTCTTCCTTGTCACTTTCGCGACTGATATTCCGACCGGTGCGTTCGCGGACGCGATCGGCCGGCGCACCGCCTTTCTGATCGGAAGCGCGATCTCCACACTCGGCTTCACGATCTATTTCTTCTCGCATCACTTCTCCGCGTTCCTGGTGGCCGAATGCTTCGACGGAGTTGGCTTCACCTTTCGTAACGGTGCGGTTGATGCGTGGGCGGTCGACGCGCTCGACGCGGCGGGTTACACCGCCGTCAAGGACCGGCTGTTCTCGCGGGCTTCGCAACTGATGCGGATCGGGAACATGTGCGGCGCGCTGATCGGCGCTTATGTCGGCGCTCACAACCTCGCGATTCCGTGGCTGCTCGGCGCTTGCGGCCTCGCGCTCAGCGGTTTCGTCGGAAGCCGGCTGATGGCCCGCGACGTGCGCCGCGACGGCAAATTCGATCCCGGCGCGATCGCTACCCTGGTCAAGGAGCGGATCGGCCAGGGGATGCGAATCGGGTTCGGCACACGCGTGGTTTTCCTGCTCGCGCTGGCGGGCGGGATTCAGCTCGCGGCCTGGGGGCCGTCGTGGTTCGAGTGGCCGGCCTACTTCAGCGATCGCCTTAACTCCGGCGTGCCGGTCGTCGGGTGGCTGTTCTGCATTTTCAATCTGGCTGGAATGGCGGGCTCGGAGGTGGCCGCACGCCTGTATCTGGATCGCGCGCGGCGCGGAATCTTCATGGCCGCGATGACGGCGCTCGGCAGCCTGTTGATGTGGGTCGCGGGCGCCGGTGCGGGCCACGTGGAGATCGCGCTGGCGATGTTCGTCCTGACCAACTTCTGCGGCGGGCTGGTCCAGCCGGTGCAGCAGAGCTGGTACAACGAGCAGATCGACGGCGAGTGTCGCGCCACGCTGCTTTCGTTCCAGACCACCTTCGCGACTTTCGGCGCAGCCGCGGGACTGCCCGCCGGAGGCCGGCTCGCGGACCGCTTCGGGATCGGCGTCGCCTGGCAGATGGTCGGGATACTCTCGATGCTGTCGGTGCCGTGCTACTGGGCGCTGCGCCCGCGCTCGATCGCGCCCGAGTTGGCCGCCGAGCCCGCCGACTGAGCAATCAGTCTGCGAGCGCTCGCACGATTGCAGCGCCGATGAGTGGCGCCGGGGGTTAGCCTTATGTTCCGAGGAACTCCCGAATCGCCGCCAACGATTCCGGTTCGGTCAGCGAGGGTGCGTGGCCGACGCCGGGGATTTCCGCCAGCCGCACGCCCTTGAGCACCTGGCACATCCGGCGCGCCGTCGCGGCGGAGAGCACGTCGCTGTCGGCGCCGCGGACGATCAGGATCGGCGCGGTGATGCGCGCGTATTGCATCCAGAGATCGGGCGTCCGCGCGGCGGCGCCCGCAGCACGCATCGCGCGTCTGACGGCGGGATCCATCCGGAAGGTCAGGCCGCCGCCGGAGATCGGCTTGATCAGCGGTTCGACCCATCGGATCAATGCCGGCTCAGGCGCTGCGGCCAGCGGCGGATAATGTTGCCGATAGTAGGCGACGACTTCGGACATATTCGCGAACTCGGAGGGCGCCTCGCCGACGTAGCTTCCGATTCGTTTCGCGCCGGCCGGATCGATCTCCGGCCCGATGTCGTTGAGGACCAGCTTCGCGACCCGATCGGGAAAGCCGCCCGCGTAGGCGAGCGAGATTATCCCGCCCATCGAGGTGCCGATCAGCGTGACTTTCTCGATCCCGAGTTGATCGAGCATCGCGGCAAGATCGCCGATGTAACTCGGGACCGTGTAATCCATCGGCGGGCCCCATTGGCTCTCGCCGCGGCCGCGCACGTCGAGCGACATCACGTGGTAGCCGGAAATCAGATGAGGCGCCAGCGCGTCGAAGTTGTGCGCGCATCCGGTGAGGCCGTGGATGCACAACAGCGGCGGGTTGCCTTCGCCGCCGTAGTCGAGATAGCGCAGCTTGAGTCCGTTTGCGCTGACGAACTTACCCGCCGGCCTTGCGTCCATGGATCGTTCTCTTGGTGACCGAATCGACGGCTCGGAAGCTATCAGAAAGCGGCGCAACTTTCTAACCCGGCGCTTTGCGGCTAAGCTTGTGCGCCATGGAAAGGCGTTTTGCGACCGCTCGTGATGGAACCAGGATTCGCTACGAAATTCGCGGCCACGGAGACCCGCTGGCTCTAATCATGGGATTCAGCGGTTCGGGCCGCGCCTGGACCGAGTCGTTTTTGGAGCTTATCGAACCGCGCTTCAAACTGCTCGTGATCGACAACCGCGGCACCGGCGAGAGCGATCAGCCCAACCGGCCGTGCACGATCGCCGACATGGCCGCCGACGTGATCGGCGTGCTCGATCACGCGCGCGTCGATCGCGCGCAGGTGTTCGGTATCTCGATGGGCGGCATGATCGCGCAGGAACTCGCGCTCGGCTATCCGGGGCGGGTAAGACGGCTGGTGCTGGGATGCACCAACTGCGGGATGAATCATTCGATTCAGGCCGCCCCGGAGTCGGTCGCGAAGCTGATGCCCGAGCCGGGACTCTCGCAGCAGGAGATCATGCTGCGCGCGCTCTCGGTCGCGGTCAGCAAGGAATTTCTCGAGTCGGCAACCGGCGCGGCCTTTTTTCAGCGGATGGCCGCCGAGATGATGAACTATCCGATCACTCCGATGGAGACCTTCGCACATCAGTTCCAGGCTATCTCGGGATTCGACAGTTTCGAGCGGCTGAAGACGATCAAGCCGCCGACGCTCGTGATTACCGGCGATCGGGACGCGATAATCCCGTATCAAAACTCCGAAATCCTGCAGCGCGAGATTCCCGGCGCGAAACTGCACATCGTCAAAGGCGCCGGGCACATGTTCGTGTGGGAAGCGCTGAGTGAAGTCGCCGACACGGTCGGCGCTTTTCTTGCCGAGGCCGCCTGACCCGGGGTCGCCCGAGATTGCCGGGCGAAAGGAAAGATCGTTGCCGTCCGCTGCCGGTTTCAGGCTGCGTTGCCTCGCGATCCGCGAGTGCGCAAGCTAGAATTGGCGTCGAGGGTCGCCAGGGTTAAGCTTCAGATGCATCCGAGCGCTGCTGCGGCTCATGTCAGTCAGGTCATCGCGACCTGGGGATACCTTGGCATTTTCCTGTGCGTTTTCATCGGTAACCTGGGCTTCCCGGTGCCTGAAGAGACCGTGGTGCTTACCGCGGGGTTCTTTGCCGGCCGCAATCTCCTGGATGTGAGGGCGGTGGTCGCGGTGGTGGTGCTGAGCGCGATCGCGGGTGACAGCACCGGCTATCTGATCGGCCGCACCGGCGGCCAGCGGCTGCTCGATCGGATGAGCCGAATGTCCGGCTTCGTGCGCCATCGGCGCGAGCACTTCGAGAAATTCTTCCACGAGCACGGCACCAAGGCGGTATTCATGGCTCGCTTCGTCACCGGCCTGCGCTTCATGGCGGGTCCGATGGCGGGCGCGGCGGGCATGAAATTCACCCGCTTCCTGCGATGGAACGTGATGGGCGCGCTGAGCTGGTGCAGCCTGATGGTCGCGACCGGCTACCTGGTGGGCGACGAGTTCGACAACATCTTTCCGGCCACCGCATACGTGCGCCAATGGATTCTGCCGGCGATCGCGGTGGTGGTGCTGGGCTTCTTCGTATTCTGGTGGCGCGAGCGCCATCCGGCTTCGATCGGCCCGGATTCGTGAAGTTTCGCCTGCTCCCGGCGCTGGTGGCCGCGGCGATCTTGTCGTGCGCCGGATGCCGGCTTGGGTCCGAGCCGGAATCTCAGGCCCAATCTCAGTCCGCTCGCGAGCCGGCGCTCGAGCTTCATTACCTGCCCGGCTTCGTCCCCGGAACACGAGACCTGTTCGCGCCCGCCGCCTTGGCGATCTCGCCGCCGCAAGCGCCGTTGGCTCAAGGCCGCGTGAAGCTCGGATCGATCTTCAACGCCGAGCACAAGGTCGATCGCAAGCTGTACGCCGAAGACGCGGGAAAAACGCTGGCTGAGTCGCTGGCGCGCGGCTTCGCCGACGCGGGACTGAAGCCGGCCGTTCTGAGCGCTACGCCGCCCGATCATAAGCCGCCGCCGCCGGCGCAATTCCTGCTCGTTACGAGTCTCGACCGCTTCCAGGTGGACAAGCTTTTTCATGGCGAAGCTACGGTCCACGGGCCTTATTTCACGATGCATGCCCTGGTTCGGATCGGCGTCGAGCTGTTCGATCGCGATGGACGCGCGCTCTTTTCCGGGGTCGTCAGCGGCGCCGAGGACGAACCGCCCCCGCCGGTCGGCGGCGAGGTTTTCCTGCCGCTCGAAACCGAGCCGTCCGAGTCGTTGTCGGTCGCGCTCTCTCGCGCGGTCGGCGCGATAATCCTGGCGCCGGGGCTGCGCCGCGCCTTGCCTCAGCGCGCATGAGCCGCTCCGAGGCGCGGGGCCTGCGGTATTTACTTGGTTGGCAGGCTCCGATAAAACAAGGCATCCCGCGCGGCGGTCGAAAGTAACGGCGAGAGCGCCGTTCGTCTTCGCCATGAAGACGGTGGATCAGGTCAGGTAAATGGCCAAAATTCGGTTAGCAATCGTCGGGATGGGGAATTGCGCCTCATCTCTTCTGCAGGGTCTCGAATATTACCGGCATGCCTCGGGGCCGGAGCGCCGCGACCCGATCGGCCTGATGCATTACGACCTCGGCGGGTACACGCCCGAGGATATCGAGGTCGCCTGCGCCTTCGATATCGACGCACGCAAGGTCGGCCGCCCGCTCGAGGAAGCCAGCTTCGCCCCGCCCAACAACACGATCACGATCTGGCGCGACCTGCCGAAGTACGGCGTCCGCGTCGACATGGGCGAGGTGCTCGACGGGGTCGCCGATCACATGGCGGACTATCCGCCCGAGCGCACCTTTGTGGTCGCCAAAGAGCCGCCGGTCGATATCGAACGCCGGCTGCGCGAGTGCGGCGCCGAGGTGATGCTCTGTTACCTGCCGGTCGGCAGTCAGCAAGCGGCCGAGCGCTATGCGCGCGCGTGCCTCGAGACCGGCGTCAGCCTGATCAATTGCATGCCGGTGTTCATCGTCTCGGACGACAAGTGGGCGGCGCAGTTCAGCGAGCGCGCCATCCCGGCGATCGGCGACGACGTGAAGTCGCAGCTCGGCGCGACGATCCTGCATCGCACGATCATGAAGCTCTTCGCCGATCGCGGAATCCGCATCCGCCGCACCTACCAGCTCAACACCGGCGGCAACACCGACTTCCTCAACATGCTCGATCAGACGCGGCTGGGCTCCAAGCGCAAATCCAAGACCGAGGCCGTGCAGAGCGTGCTGCCCCAACGGTTGCCCGACCTCGACGTGCATATCGGCCCGTCCGACTACGTCCCCTGGCAGAATGACAACAAGGTCTGCTTCCTCCGGATCGAGGGCGACGGATTCGGCGGAGTCCCGATCGAGCTGGAGCTCCGGATGTCGGTGCAGGATTCGCCCAACTCGGGCGGCGTGGTGATCGACGCGATTCGATGCCTGAAGCTGGCGCGCGATCGCAAAATCGGCGGCCCGCTCTACTCGATCGCGGCCTACACGATGAAGCATCCGCCGCGCCAGATTCCCGACGACATCGCGCGCGACCGGGTCGAGAAGTTCATCACCGGCGAACTCGAGCGCTGAGCGCCCTTTAGTGTCTCAGCGGCGGCGCTGGAGCTTTGTCTCGCCTGAGGTATCCACACGCTTGAGGTAATCTGGAAGGCGTGGAACTCCGCATCCGAGCGCTGTCCCTGATCCTGACCGCATCACTGCTGCTCGCAGGATGCCACCACGGTCCCAGTTGCCCGCCGGGCACGACCCTGATGGGCCAGCCGCCGCCCGACGGCCAGGAAATCTGGTGCCAGAAAATGGTCGCCGGCCAGCCGGTCAAGGAGGGCCCCTTCACGCTCTACTTTCCGAACGGCTCGAAAATGATCGAAGGCAATTATCACGACGGCAAACAGGTCGGCGAATGGACGACTTGGTATCAAAACGGACAACGGTCTGCGATCGATCAGTTCCAGGAGGGCCTCCAGGAAGGACCCCACCTGAGCTGGTACGACAACGGCCAGCCTGCCGCGCAAGGAACTTACGTCAAAGGCAAGCGCGAAGGCACCTGGAAGCGATGGGACTCCAACGGCTTCCGCAACTGGAACGAGGTCTACAAAGACGACAAGAAGATCTCGTAAGAGCGGTAGTGGTCATTTTGGTGCGTTCTTAGAAGTAGCCTTGATTGTCATTCCCGCGCGCGTGGCATGCGCCGGGGGCGATGCCGCGCGCGAGGAATCCCGGGATTCAGAGTCCGGGATTCTTCGCGCGCCAGACAAAAGGACGCGCGAGAATGACAACGGCCGGCCTTCGAGACATAGAACCCGCGTGGAGCTGGGTCGGCGCCAGACGCCTCGCCCCTCAAACTGACCCACTACCGCGAGGGCCGAGCGCTGGATTGGCACGGGTACCGCGGTGTACAAATATGCACAGGCTTCGAGAGGAAGCGCTGATGAAAAAAGAGTACGACTTCAGCAAAGGCAAGCGCGGTCCAGTCATCCCGGCTGAGCCGGGCAAGACGCGGGTTACCATCCGGCTCGACAACGAGATCGTCGAGCACTTTCAGGAGATCGTGGATCGCGCCGGCGGTGGCAACTATCAGACTTTGATCAACGACGCGTTGCGCGAACACATCGCGGGTTCGCGACTGGAAACCGTCGTGCGTGAGGCTGTGCGGAAGGAGATGAAGGCTGCTAGGGGGAAGTTGCAGCATCGCTCTCACGTCCAACGAAGCGCCGCGTCAGCGTAAGCGAGCTTCGCCAGGGACCTCGGGGTGAGCTGCTATCTCGAGGAGGCCGTGAGGTACTTTGCGAGGAACGCCACGGTTCGGTTCCAGGCGTCGTGTGCGTCGGCGGGATTGTACCAGGCTTGCATCTCCGGGAAATTAAAGCCGTGCTGCGCGTCCGGGTAGATGTGTATCTCGTGCGCCATCCCCGCGGCGGTCATCGCCAGATCGAGCGCGTAAGCTCTCGCCACCGGCACCAGCCTGTCCTTCGCGCCATGGATAATCAGCGTGGGCGGCAGATTCCGCACTCCGGAATGGAACGGCGCGGGCAAGGCGCCGTAGTAATCGACGATCGCGGCGAGCTTGCCGCGATTGCGGCGCCGGTCGTCAGTGAGAGGAACGCGCCAAGCGAGAATCCCATCATCGCGACGCGCTTTGGATCGACACCCGGATTGCTGTCGAGGGCGTCGAGCCCTGAGCGGATTTCGGCGAGCCAGATTGGGTAATACCGGTTGTCAGTGGTTCGCGTGCCTTGGCCGGTCTGGCTGTAGAACTCGATAAATTCGGCGAAGTAGCCTTGCGCCGCGAGGTCGGTGCAGATCTGCTCGAAAGTTTGGTTGCCGCCGCCGGGCAGCGAGAGGCCGTGCAGCAGGATCACTGCCGGATGGGCGCCGGCGCCCGCGGGAGTGCAGTGATACTCTTCGACGGGTTTGCCGCCTGATTGAAAGGTGCCTTTGGTCCATCCGGCCAGCGCACCGGATGGGATGACCGCGATGAGCGCGGCGGCGAGCGCGATGAGGGGGACTACCCTCACCCGGCGGGCGCAGCGCCCGCCGGCCTCTTCCTTCGGCAAGCTCAGGACAGGCTCCTGGTCAGGGAGAGGCGAAGAAAGATCGCTCCGCGTAGATCCCTCGCTACGCTCGGGATGACAGGTTAAGGATCGAAGAACTCTATCTGTCATTTCGAGCGGAGCTTGGCGAAGCGAGAAATCTACGCGGAGCGATTTTTCTTATCCCGCGAGCTTGCGCTTGAGGACTTCGTTGACCATCTTCGGATTTCCACGGCCGCCCATTTCCTTCATTACCATGCCGACGAAAAATCCGAACAACTTGTCGCGTCCGCCGCGATACTCCGCAACTTTGGCGGTCTCCGCAGCCAGCACCTTGTCGCAGGCTGCCGCGATCGCTGCGTCATCCGAGACCTGCGCGAGCCCGAGCGCGGCGACGGTCGCCTCGGCGCTCTGGCCGGACTTGCACATAGCGGCGAAGGCGGTCTTCGCAGCATTGAGGCTGATCTTCTTCTGCTCGACCATCTTGAGCAGCGCGCCGGCTTGATCCGGCTTCGGCACCGCCTCCGCGATCGATTTCCCGGTTTCGTTGACGACCCGCAGCACCTCGGTCATCACCCAGTTAGCCGCGGCCTTCCGATTCGCGAGGCCGGGGATCATCGCCTCGAAGTAGTCGGCGACCTCGCGCTCGGCGGTGAGCACGTTCGCGTCGTACGGTGAGAGGCTGAACTCGGCCGCGTAGCGCGCGCGCCGCGCGGCCGGCAGCTCCGGCATCGAGCTTGCCACTTGTTCCACCATCTCGCGCGAGACCATCAGCGGCGGCAGGTCCGGTTCGGGGAAGTAGCGATAGTCGTTGGCGAACTCCTTCGAGCGCATCGGGCGCGTCACCTGGCGATCGGTGTCCCACAGCAGGGTTTCCTGCGCGATTCGCCCGCCCGAATCGATCAACTCGATCTGGCGATTCACTTCGTACTCGATCGCCTTCTCGACGAAGCGGAAGGAGTTGAGGTTCTTGATCTCGGTCCTGACTCCCAACTCGGCCACGCCGCGCTTTTTCACCGACACGTTGACGTCGCACCGGAAGCTCCCTTCCTCCATCCTGCCGTCGGACGCGTCGACGTAGCGCAGGATCGCGCGCAGCTCGCGCAGATAGCCGCCCGCTTCTTCCGGCCCGCGGAGATCGGGCTCGCTCACGATCTCGATCAGCGGCACGCAGGAGCGGTTGAAGTCGACCAGGCTGTAATCCGCCTCGTGGATATTCTTGCCGGCGTCTTCCTCGAGATGAATCCGCACCAGCCGGATGCGGCGCGGCTCGCCATTGCCTTCCGCGGGTATCTCGATATAGCCGCCCTTGCAGATCGGCAATTCATATTGGCTGATTTGATAACCCTTGGGCAGGTCGGGATAGAAGTAGCTCTTGCGGGCGAAGATCGAGCGCGGCGCGATTTCGCAATGCGCCGCCAGCCCCATCCGAATCGCGAGCTCGACCGCGCGCCGGTTCAGCACCGGCAGCACGCCCGGCATCGCCATGCAGACCGGACAGACGTTGTGGTTCGCGGCCGCGCCAAAGCTGGTCGAGCATCCGCAGAACAGTTTCGAGCGGGTCATCAGATGGGTGTGGACTTCGAGTCCGACCACTGCTTCGTATGGGCCGGAAGCCATCGCTCAGATCACCGGCTCGCGGCGCTTGAAGGC
>Ga0209517_10004574_pt1 | contig 18110 bp, 6 predicted proteins | sample PeaSoiMetSII2010_FD_187695 | JGI IMG/M metagenome (GOLD analysis project Ga0209517, IMG submission 187695) | Peat soil microbial communities from Weissenstadt, Germany - SII-2010 (SPAdes) (version 2) | ecosystem: Environmental > Terrestrial > Soil > Wetlands > Peat | place: Germany: Weissenstadt...
GCGAGGAGCGCAATGTACTCGACGTACTTCAGCGACGAGGGACGCAGAGATCGGGAAAATCCGCCCCGTCCCTTCGGGTTGCGGATAAAATCGGGCCATACTTTGTTGTCGCCCTCGACCTTGGGGTTGCCAAAGCCTTCGGGCTCCGCCTCGTCTGGCCCGATTTTCTCTCGCAACGCTGTCCGCCCTATAAGTGTTAACAGGCCCTAGTGAATGACGACGGGCAGGCGGTGTTTGCAGCCGCAGGACTTGCGCAGGACAATCTCCACCGGCAGGACGATGCGGTTGCCGGTCTGCGGTACTTCTCCCCGTTCAATGCGATCGAAGAGCAGGCTTGTCGCCACCCGGCCCATCTCCAGGGCGGGCTGGCGCACCACGGTCAGCGGGGGCGAGGTGAACTCCGCCATGTCGAAGTCGTCGAACCCCGCGAAAGCAATATCGTTGGGCATCTTAACGCCCAGATGGAGCAGGGAGTTGAGGACATAGCGCGTGGCCAGCGTGTTCGAGGTAAGGATAGCCGTGGGTGCGTTGGGACCCTTGAGCTTCTCCTTGAGCGAGGCCAGCGTATCTCCCTGGGAGCCGCAGCCGAAGAAGGAGTCTTCGCGCAATCCCGCGTCCTGCAGCGCGCGGCGGTAGCCCATGAAGCGCGCGTTGATGGTGAAAAGGCTCCGGCTCAGTCCCATGAATGCAATGCGCTGATGACCATGCTCGATCAGATGCTCGACCATGCGGCGCGCTCCGGCCGTGTTCTGCACCAGGACAACATCCACGGAGGGGTCGGAGACGGGGCGGTCAAAGGCCACCACCGGGGTCTTGCCAAACAGAGCCCGCGTGAGCCTCGACTGGCTGAGCCGGGTGGGAATCACCACCACCCCATCCACGTTCCGCTGCAGCATCTGATCCGCCTCAGCGTACTCGGTCTCCGGATCCTCGTTGGAGGTGGTGATGATCACGGAATAGCCATGTTCCTTGGCGACCGTGGTTACGGCGTGGGCGCAATTGGCAAAGAAGGGGTCGTAGAGATAGGGAATAATCAGTCCGATTGACCGGCTCTTTTGACCGCGGAAGGCGCGAGCCAGTTCATTGGGCCGATAATTGAGCTGGCTGATCGCGGTTTGCACGCGCCGAGCCGTCTCTTCCGCCACCGGAACCGTCCCATTGAGGACGCGGGAAACGGTCATGGTGCCCACGCCAGCCAGCCGCGCGACGTCGCTCATGGTTGGCTTTCGATGGGCAACTTGCGCCTTGTTCCGTTGTTTCGCTTTGCTCGCGGGCTGACTTTCAGGAAGCTCGGACAATTCGATTTCTCCAGGCACAGCTAGCTTTCCGCGGTCCCGGCCGAACTCTTCAACGGAGAGATTGATCGGTTCCGCTGCGCCCCCGCCGCCGGCTGATTTCTCAACTGATATGCAGAACAGCCCCAGTCTCTGGGACCTGTCTGCAACTGGGAACGCGACCGAAGCAGGACTATACCAATCTTAGCTGGCAGGTGGCAACCAATCGAGCAGAATGATGACGCAAGCTGAAGCAGGGGCAAGACGCAGACTGAAAGTCCGCCTGCGCCTGGCCGATACGGGCTACTGGGGCACCACCAGCAGGGTGATCGACTGCGCCGGGAACTTGGTGGCGATGGTGCTGGCCGTCCCTCCCTTTGCAGGCGGCGTCACCGTGGCATTGGGCTGCGCGACGATTGCATTCAGGTTGGCATTGCTGTAGAGGTAGGCCTGGGCGGTGGCGCTTGCGGTGGTGAAGTTTGCCAGGGTAAGGGTCGAGGTCAGGTCGCCGTAGGTCTTGTTGATGACCATCACGGTGAGGGCGTTATCGGAGGTGCGCAGCGCGCCGTAGACGGCGAGCTCCCCCTCGGCGTCTGCGCCGGAGGCCAAGCTGGTGGAGGCCAGCGCGATGTCACCAAACGTGGCGCCATCATTGGCCAGATCGTAATTGCGGTACATGGCGAAGGCGTAGTTGCCGGGACCCTGCGTGTTGTAGGCGTCAGAGGGCCATAGGGCGCTCATATCCAGTCCCTGGCGTCCAAATATGCCCAGAATGTCGGCCTGTGTCACCGCCCCGTTGATCGATTCCAGGCCGCCGAAGTTGTATTCGTCGATGGAGGTCCTGGTGCCGGGGTAGTCTTTCGCGACCCAGGACTGCAACATCGGGATCAGTTGCGGAGCCTGCGCGGGAGGCGGGCAGGTGGTGGTGTAATTCGAGTCTGTGATGTAGTTCGGTTGCGGGTAGTTGGGATCGGTATAGGCGGGATCCCACAAGACGCGTGTTCCATTCAGGCGCGCCTGTTGCTCCAGGGAGTCGCCCGCGGTGGTAAAAGCCACCGAGTTACCATTGAAGTTGGGCGCAAAGTAGCCGTGAATGTCCAAGTAATCGAGCAGGCGGACGTTATAGCTGGCTGAATACTTCTGGAATTGCTGCAGATAGTACTCGATCAAAGGCACGCCGCCGTGGGCCTCGCGGTCCACTGGATTGCTCCATGGCGAATAGCAAGGACCGCTCGAGTATCCGTCCCAGATGTCCTGCATGGAGTAAAAGTAGGCCCACCAGTTGTCGATCACCGGGCCGCTGACCTGCGCGGTTGGATCGGCGGTCTTGATGGCCAGAGCTGTGCCGATGCCGTTGTTGGTTACCTCGTCATAGGTGAATGGGTTGGGATGGACGTCGCGGTGCACCGCGCTCCACCAGGTAGGTTCGTTGTCCAGGTCCCAGATGGCGACACCCTTGCCGCTGCCGCCGGAGCCAAAGTTGGTCAGGATGTCGTTGACCCAGCCGCCTTGCCATGTGCTGTCTGCCCAGGTTGTGCTGACCGAGCCGGGAGCGGGGGTGGAACTGGCAGTGATGTCGGGCGGAGGCTCCGGGATGCTTGTGATGGCCGCGATCATGTCATTGCCGTAGATTGCGCAGCCGTTGGAATTCGTGCAACCTCCGTATCCCTCGGCGTAGTAGCCGGCACCGCAATTGAGGCCGTTGTAGCTGTTGAAAGGAGGATTGCCGCTAGGATTCACCTCGTTGGGGTATGACGACTGCTGGAAGCTGCAGGCATTCGTACTGTTTGATACCCACCCCAGCACGGGCACGGTGCCCAGCGTCTCGGCGCCCACGCCGTTATTGCTCGAAATGAACCCGTTGAAGCCGCCGCCGCCAAACATGTTGCCGGCTCCCTGGAAGTTTTCGAAGTACCAGTCGGTGGCCGCGTTGGTCCAAGTGGTCTTGTAGTTGTAGCGGGAGATGTCGTCCCCGCCCCAGCGGACGACTGCAGGGCTGGCGATTTTGGCCGAGGCGGAATCCAGGAAATAACCGTTCATGCCGTAGATCAGGGGGTTGATGGAGTGGGTCAGGTTGCCTGCGTCCACGGTGAGAGCCGGACCGGTGGCCGCGGCAGGCTGGCTGAGGGTTACCGTGGCGCTGCCGCTCTTGGTCGGGTCCTGGGTGCTGGTGGCCGTCACGGTGACTATTGCCGGCGCCGGATAAGGCGTCGTGTAGAGTCCGCTCGCGCTGAGTGTGCCCCCACTCAGGCTGCCGCACGAGGGACAAGTCAGTGACCAGGTTACCGATGTGCTGTAGGAGCCGGTGCCCTTCACCGCCGCAATGAACTGCTGCTGGGACCCGATGGTCGCGGTGTTGGGCGAAACGCTGATGGAGGTAATCTGCGTCTCGTTGTACGTTGCGGTGACGGTTGTGGCGGCGTTCATGGTTACGCTGCAGCTGGTCCCGCTGGAGGTGGTGCATCCGCTCCAAGAGACGAAAGAATAGCTGCCGGAGTCCACGGCGACCGAGAGCGAAACCTGGGTTCCCTCGACATAGGTGCGGGTGAAGGGCGCAGTTCCGCTGCTTTTCCCGTTGTTGTCCGCGGGAGAGACCAGGACGTAAACGCCGGTTGAAGGCGCGGCCGAGTCGACCGCGAGCACATAGGTTGCGGTGGAGGCGGTTACCGTAACCAACCCCGTTCCCGAAGCGCTGTTGTAAGTGGAGGAACTGGCTGCGTCGGGCATGTAAGCCGCGCTAAGCGTGTCGTTTCCCGTGGCCAGCGAACCGGCAGGAACTGTGATGGAGGCGCTGCCCTGGCTGAGGGCGGTGGAGGCGGAAGTGTAGTTTCCGCTGCTTAAGATGACCGAGCCGGTGGGTGTGGGATCGCCGGAGCCTCCGAAGACGGATACCGTTACCGCAAACGATTGATCTGCGGCGACGCTGGGTGAGGCCGGCGAAACAGTCACAGTGGGGTTGATCATTGAAATCACTGCGGTTACCGTTACCGCAGCCGTTCCCGAAGCGCTGTTGTAGGTGGAGGAACCGGCTGCGTCGGGCGTGTAGGCCGCGGTCAGGGTGTCATTCCCCGTCGCCAGAGTGCCGGCAGGAATCGCGATTGTGGCTTTTCCGCCGCTCAGTGTGCTGGCGGCAGAGGTGTAGCCACCGCTGCTCAGGGTGACAGAACCGGTCGGCGTCGGACTTCCGCTGACGGCGATCGTAACAGAAAGGGCCTGAGCGGTGGTAACGGTCGCTGAAGCCGGCGTGACCGTGACCGACGGGGTGGTCTTGACGGGTTGGATGGGAGTGGACCCGCCCCCGCTACCGCCGCATCCCACCGTCCAAAGACAGGCGATCGCACCCATCCAGAATGCTGCATGGCTCGGCGCGTTTGTTCTCATCGGGACCTCATCGGGCCCGCGTAAAACGGGCATTTCCGGCGCATTTGGCCGCGCCTGAAACGCAGCGCAAATCGCGCTGTTTTCCGAACGCCGTCCATCATATCATCCATCTTGATGATAACGACATCATATCTGACAAGAGCAACCAAGTCTCTACGCATTCCTGGAAACACCAAGGTGGAAATCTCCAGAAAACAGGATTCGGCCTTAGCTCATTCTTCCTCCCGACCGGGCTCTCAAGAGGGGACGCTCGCGATGGAGAACGTTTTCATTCAGATTTGACGGCTTTTCCGGCAAGTTTTGCGGATGGATTGCCGGCAGATTCGGTCGTCTCGGAAATATCCATTTAGAGTCATATATTTACAGTGAAAACTGTGGCGTGACTGACTGCCCTCATGGGAGATTACCACCTGTCCGAGGAGCAGAGATTATGGCCGACCGGGGCCGAAACGATGTTGGCGGCCAGTTCGCCGGCGAGGATTTCAACTCGCACTTTGAGGCGGAAATTGCTCGACCCTGGCGGAGCGGCGCATGCCTCCGTTCCGGCGGCGCGCCACGGCCGGAAGCGGGAACCCGCACAAATGGCCGGAAATCCAGCGATAGCGTTCCCATTCAAGAAAAGTCGCATTTTTCGCTTGACAGACTATACGTGCGAGCGGCAATATTCTCCACCGACATGCAAATCAAGATTCTGCGTTCAGTTTGTCGTGTCTTCGACGCAGGCACGAACAAGTTGAGCCAGATGTCGTAGACGCAAAAGGAACCAAGCTGACGGGGGGGACTACTATGGAGCTCTTTTCAAGCATCAGGCTGACAGCCTCGTTGCTGGTGCTGTTGATCGCTGTATTCCTGCTGGCGCAATCGCCGCTTTATGGACAGGAGTCGACCGGCAACGTGACCGGCGTTGTCGCCGATTCGACGGGCGCCGTCATTCCAAAAGCGGTCGTCGTTCTAACCGATCAGCAGACCGGCACTTCGCGCAAGACGGTCAGCAATGGCACGGGCGCCTTTGCATTCGCCTCCGTCCTACCCGGTACCAGTTACAAGCTTGACGTCACAGCCGCAAACTTCAGCCCCTGGGAGTCGAGGCCGTTCGCAGTGCGGCCCGGCGATCAACTCGGCTTCACGGATATCAAGATGCTGGTGGGCTCAGCCAACGCGTCCGTCACGGTTGAAGCCCAGGTCGATTCGATGAATGCCGCGCTCGACACCGGCGAGCGGAGCGATATCATCACCGCCAAGGATCTGGATACCCTGACCGTAGTCGGCCGCGATGCGACGGAACTGGTGCGCATGCTGCCCGGCTACGCCATGTCCACTGGCGACCAGGGTCTGTTCAACCGGCCTGGATACAATTCTGCGGTCGTTGGTCTGAGCGGGCCTACGGGCGCTTATTCCGCCAATGGCAGCGGCACCACCGGCATCGCCATTGTGACGGACGGCGTCTCGCTCACCGATATTGCCACCAACTCCGGCTCGGTGCAACAGGTCAACATGGACATGGTCCAGGAGGTCAAGGCCACCAGTTCGTCCTTCAGCGCGGTGAACGCCAAGGGGCCGGCGGTGATCAACGCCTCGAGCAAGACGGGCGGCTCCGCGTTTCACGGCATGGCCTACTTTTACGGCCGCGATACGGTGCTGAATTCCAACGACTGGTATGACAACCTGTTGCGGCAGTCGCGGCCACCAGGGCGGTATTTCTTTCCCGGCGGCCAGGTGGGCGGCCCGTTGCCGATTCCCTTCACGCAATTCAATCGGAACAAAGACAAGTTGTTCTTCTTCGCGGGATTCGAGTATTACAACCAGAGTTTTGAGGCCAACCAGCAGGCAATCACGGCCTGGGTGCCCACCATGGCCGAGCGCAGCGGAGATTTCAGTCCCGCGGCGCTGGATGCAGAGCTCTGCGGCGGACGTCCGGACGGGGCCGCAAATCCCAATGCGATTCAGCCCATGTGCTATTCGGAGAACTATCTCCCCAACGGAACGCTGGTCAGCAACTACAACGCCAACCCGTATGCCGATCCCGGCGGCGTGGCGATGTTGAATTGGATGCCAAAGCCCAACGCCGACCCGTTCACCAATCAGTTCGGCTACAACTATATCAACCAGCTCAACCAGCAGCAGAACGGCGAACTGTTCAAGTCCACGCTGAAATACGCGATCAACGACAACAACAGTCTGTTCCTGGTCTACGGTCTGCAGAAAGAAATCGATCAGGATCCTGTCGCTCTTGGTTATTTTCCGACTTCCTCGATGCCCTATCCGGGCAACGTGACTACGGGAGACGTATCGAATATTCTGGCGGCTCGCTACACCCGCTTGATCGGCGCCAACGTGACAAATGAGTTCGACGCCGCCATGTCCTTTGTGAGTCTGCCGGGCAAGATGGGCGACCCGCTGGCCGCGAGCCGGTTCAACATGAATGCCTATAACGGCGGCAAGGGCAACTTTAACTATCTGGGCATGTACAAGAATGGCGGCGACTACGCGGTGCCCGCCATTGGCAATGGAGCTGGGAACGGCTACCCGAATCTTTTGATGCCCGGCGGCTTCTACAACAATCAGATCCGGACCAAGAAGGTCGACCCCATCCTGCAGGACAACGTGAGCTGGCAGAAAGGAAGGCACTTCTTCCAGTTCGGAGTCTATTGGGAAACGGGAACCTACAACGGCATTGCCGATAAGTTCGCATATCCGCAGGGAGGGTATACCTTCAATTCCGCCAACAGTTACTTTGAATACGCCCCGGCGCCCTTTGGATCGGCGCAGTTCGTAGGCTGCGCGAACCCGAGCACGGCAGGCAATCTGCGCAACGCGGGCGCTGCTTATCTGGGAAGCTGCATCAATCCCTCGGCAATGATCTACATGGGCTATGCGGATAGCTACACGCAGACGAATTTCACGCCCACAGTGGACATGCGTTACACCTCGCTTTCCGGCTATGCCAACGACAGCTGGAAGTTTCACCATGTGACGCTCGACCTGGGAGTTCGGATCGAGCACCTCGGACCGTGGACGGACCGGCATAACAACGGACTTGCCACGTTCTCTCCCGCCCTTTATAGCACGCAGTGCAGCGGGGATACGCGAAACTGCAGCAGCCTCAACATGCCCGGCATGACCTGGGCTTCTCAAAAATCGGGTGTGTCCAACTCAGTCAACGCGCCGGCCGAGGTCTATGTTTCACCGCGCGTTGGCGTCGCCTGGGACATCTTCGGCAACAACAATACGGTGCTTCGGGGCGGCGGCGGCGTCTATCGCAATCAGGAGCAGTTCAATCCCTACGCCCTGGCGGCTGCCACGGCCCAGGGCTACAAGACCAGCATCCTGCAGGGCGCGCTGACCTTTGCTGGAATCGACAGCCAGTCGCCCCTCAATCCCCCCGATTTCACTGCCTACACCCTCTCGCAGTCCGATACGGTTCGCCCGATTTACTACCAGTACAACGGCGCCGTCTCGCAGGCCATGCCCTGGCGCTCGCGCCTGGAAGTGGCTTTTGTGGGAAGCCACAACGTGAACCTGGGTTCGTACAACAACGGCAGCTCGTACAACAGCGCATCCGATATGAACGTCATCTGCGGCATAGAGACGGGATGCCCCGCCAATCCCAATCCTGCGAACCCGACGAATAACCTGTTCACCGTCAACCTGGGATTGGTGCCGTCTTCCATGACGACCATCCAAGGCGTTTCCGGCGGAATCAGCGCCTTGAACACGGAGGAGCAGGACTTCTTCCGCCCGTACCCGTTCTACCAGCACATCTACCAGCTCAAGCACAACTTTTACTCGAACTACAACAGTTTGCAGGTTCAGTGGAACAAGAGTTCGGGCTTTGTCAGCTACGGCGCCAACTACACGTTCGCGAAAAACCTGGCGACAGCCTCGTCCTATAACAACGTGATCCCGGACCCGATCAATCTGCGCAACGACTACAACCCAGTGCCGTTCGATCGTACGCAGGTGTTCAACATCCACTACCTGGTCGACGAGGGCAGACGCTACAAGGGCGGCAACCGGCTTCTCTCCAAGGCGGTCAACGAATGGCAAGTCTCCGGGGTTTCGTCGGTGATGAGCGGATTCCCACTGGCGTCTGAGCAGGGAGAGAACTTTGGATTCGGATACGGCCAGGTTTTGCCGGTGCAGACGGAATATCAGAATCAATCCAGCCCTCAGTCGAACTCGACCTGCGCGGCCACGTATGGGATTCCGCCGGATAAGAACGGGTCGACATTCTGCGTGACGAGCATGAATCCGATTGTGTGGCTGGGAACGCCGGACGTGCAGTTGATGCCGACGGTGACTAGCAGCCCGGTCGGCGGAAAGGCCAAGCACCAGTTCATCAACCCGCTTGCCTTCGGGGTGCCGCTCCCTGAATCAAACGGGCAATTCCGGCTCCCGTATATGCACGGACCGTATTTCATGGACCACGACCTCACGCTGCTGAAGAACTTCTCCATGGGTGAGACGAAAAGACTGCAAGTCCGGATGGCGGCCTTCAACGTCTTTAATCATCCGCTGGTCTCGTTCAACAACTCAGATACGACCAACCTGACCCTTGGATTCCAAAACGCGACGGCAGGAAAGCAATTGACGCAGTCGGTGCTTGAATACCAGGATTTCGGTGTCGCGAACATCAAGGTCGGAAACCGGTTGGTGGAGTTGGGTGCGAAGTTTACGTTCTAACCGCTTTTCCCTGGCGGCCTGTGCGCGATGTTACAGGCCACCGGGGTCAGGACAGGCCGGGAGGCACGTCGTTGCCGGCCACGTCCGCTGATTCAAAAGAGTGCGGCATCTGCCTTTTGCCGTCACGGTGGATGCGGGGGGCAATCAAGCCGTTCGCAAGGGTTGTTTGGATTGAGATTGTTTCGGAGGGGTGGTATGGCCATCGAGTCTGCTGTTTTGCTTCGTCGGGTTGCACGGATCGCGTGCCTGGTTCTGTTTGTCGGCTTGCTCTTGTGCGGTGCGGCCACGGCGCAGTTGCCGATCAAGGCGCCGGTCCCGGTCACAGTTGGCTCGGTTATTCCCTTCGGCCACGGCAACACCGGCCAATGGAGCCAGATCTACGCCGTGAAAGTTGCGCATAACGGAAGCGTCCTCTTTTTGGATACAGCGGTGAGCAACCTCTACCAGTGGGCGCCCGGTGCTGCGGCGCCAACCCTGGTGGTGGGACCGGCGCCGACCGGGCAGTCTACGAATGGCTCCACGCTGGAAGCCTCGGGATCGTTCTGGAACTCGGGCATGGCTCTGGATGCCAACGACACTCTGTATATTACCGACCGGTATGGCAGCGCCGTACACTTTCTCCGGGTGCCGTACAACGCCGCCTCTGGAACCTGGATATTCAGCCAGGCCTCCAATTGGACCAATTCGCCCAGCATCGTGCTGAACGGCACCCCGACTGCGATAGAGCCCCAGGATGTGGCCATCAACTGCGACAATGGTTTTCCATGCACGATGGTCGTCGCCTGGTCGAATACCGGCGAAATCGACAAATTCACAATCGACGCGAACGGCAATCCGGGAACGGTCACTCGCGTAATCACCGGCATGCTCACGAGCGGCAATATCGTTTCGATCGACCACGCGGGGAATATTTTCTTTCTTGAGACTGTGTATTCGGGTCCGAGTACCAGAGTCACTGGCGTGCGCGAGATTCCCGCCGGCTCCGCGCCTATCGTGGGCGATGCGACCGGGTCTGCCGAGCAAAAGCTGACGCGCATCGATCCCGCCTCGGCCGGGTTCAATTTCAAGGGAATGACCTTCGACGATGCTGGGAATCTCTACCTTTCCAGCGAGAACGACAACAATTCCTACGGCGGCCAGGTGAACCTGGTGCTGATGGTGCCGAACGAGGGGACACCGAAGGCCCCGAACCTGGTGTGGGCCGATGCAGTGCAGGTCGCGCCAGTCGCGGCTGGGTTCCCGGTTGCGGTTGACCCAAGAGGCTACCTCTGGATTCCGAACGGGAACGGAGGAAGCAACTGGGCGCCGGGTGGAACCCAGGCTCCACCGTGCAAGGCCATCGATCCCGCCGAGTGCACCACCTCGGGCATGGTGCTATGGGCCCCGGGAACCGCCAACCTGGGATCGTCCCCGATTGGAACACCGGGCGCCACGCAGACGGTCTACTACAGCTTCAGCGCGCCCATCACGCCGGGCAGCTTTGCTTACGCGCCGCTGGGAGCCAAGAACTTCACCACCATCACTGCCAATCCGAATCCCGACCCTACAGTCGTCCCGGCCGTTCCGCCCTGCACAGCGGGTGCTTCCTATCCGGCGTTTTCTTCCGCGGAGACGACGGCCTCAGAAAACAGCTGGTGTGCCTTCTACGTGGATTTGAATCCACAAACTGCGGGAAGCGTCACCGGTGAGCTGCAGATTCTTGATGCGAGCAACAAGGTCGTTGCAGGGAGCAACGCCTACCTGAATGGCATTGGGCAAGGTCCCGCGGTATCGATCGTTTCTTCAGTCGCGGAAGTGACCGTCGCCTCGGGCCTGAGCGCTCCGAAACAGGTGGCAGGCGACTCGGTCGGGAATTCGTATGTGGCCGATTCCGGTCTGGGCGTGGTGAATATGTACAAGGCCGGATCGACTGCGAACGCAGGATCACCGATTGGCTCCGGCTTCACCGCACCCACAGGTGTGGCCGTGGACGGCGCGGGCGATGTTTATATCGGCGACTCGGGCAACATCATCGAGATTCCGTATATCGCGGGCGCCCTGGCGCCCTCGCAGCAGACCACGCTTCTAACCGGGCTGGGCAACCATCTCAACCTGGCCGCCGACGGAGCGGGCAATGTTTATGCCGCCGACGAGGATAACAAGCAGGTCGTCAAGGTATCGAATCCACACGAGACGCTCCTGCTGCAGGACCAGCCGCTCAACACCATCGGCGCCGCTGCCAAATTCACCGGACCAACGGCCATCGCCACTGACAACTCGGGCAACGTGTGGGTTGCCGATGGATCGAACCTGTGGGAACTGACGCCTTCGGGAGGCGTAAACGAGATCACGAGTTCGCTTTCGGCTCCCGTGACCGGGCTGGCGGTCGATCCCTCCGGTTCGATCTTTGTGGCGCAATCCGGCGGTCTTGCCTGGATTCCTTATGAGGCATCCTCAGGCGGTCTGAACATCAACGGCTCAGTTCAGGTGGCAAGCGATCTTCCCACGGCTCCGTTCAGCGTTGCCCTCGACGGCATGGAGAACGCTTATGCTACCTATGGCTCCGGCGGAACTGCCGGGATGTCGCAGCTGGGCGCCGGCGGTGCAATCAACTACGGGCAGATTGTTCCCTTCGCCGAGTCCGATGCAGAGGGTCAGATATTCAACATCGGCAATTCACCTTTGACGCTTTCGCCGCTCTCCGGCGATGTGTTCACCGGGGCCAACGCCGCCGACTACTCCATCGGAAGTCCCAACGATGCTCCGGCCTGCGATCCCTCTACCCCAGTTGTGTCCGGAACGTTCTGCTACTTCGACGTTGCCTTGACGCCCTCGGGTGCGGGTGCAAGCAGCGGATCTTTAGCCATCCTGAGCAATGCCGCGAATGCTCCGACGGTGAACGTCGCTCTTTCTGCGAACGCAGTCGTCGACCCGCGGCCGGCAACCACCACCACCGTTACGATCACTCCGGCCACCGGTATCAATTACCCAGGAAACGTGATCGTCACCGTGACCGTGGCCGCCTCATCTGGAGGCACCCCGGCCGGCACAATCACGCTGGCCCTTACCGGCCATACCAAGCAGACCGCGACACTGGACAACACCGGCACCGCGACCTTTACATTCAGCAATCTCCTCGGCGGAAGCTACACGGCAGTGGCTGACTACGGCGGCGAGGGCGTGGTGGGCACTCCTCCGGACTTCGCAGCAAGCGGAGGCAAGGCCAAGTTCGTCGTGAACACCATCGCTCCTACACTGACGGTCGGTGCTCCGACGGGCAGTTCCACCAACGTGACCGTCTGGGCCGGAAACACTTATGTGAACGTGGCGAAGAACACCACGATCACGGCTACAGTGACCTCAACCGTGGGAACGCCCACGGGAACCGTGAGCTTCATGCAGGGAGGGAGTCCGGTCGATCCGACGCAGGCCACCATCCCGCTGGACGCCAACGGAAACGCTGTCTTCTCCACAACAAATCTTGCGCAGGGAGTCTATAACCTGACCGTGGTGTACAACGGCGACGTGAACTATGCCACCGTCAATACATCGCTTCCTGCTTTCCAGGTCATCGCTCCGGCGGATCAGATTACGGCGAATCCGGCCACGGCGACGCTGACCCCCGGTGTACCCGGCCAGGTGACGCTCACGCTGAAGCCGCTGGTGGGATTCACACAGAACGTCAATGTGCAATGCGTCACTGCCACATTGCCGCAGTACTCGGAGTGCACCTTTGACAATCCGGAAACCGGAGTGGGATTCGGAACGGACCCCACTGCGCCGACCACCATTGTCGTGACCATCAGCACGAATGTCCCGGTCAACGGCGTTACCTCCAGTCTGACGCGACAGGCGCCTTGGTCCCTGGCGGGGATATTCGGGTTAGGCCTGCTGGGATTGATCGCCCGGCGGAAGAGAGTGAACCGCTACATCGCCATGATTTGCCTGGGCTTGATGCTTACGGGTGCATTCATGGGCGTCACCGCGTGCACCAACGCGGGGTACTCAACGCCGCCGCCCGCGCCTCACGTAACAACGCCGCCCGGAACCTACAACGTGCAAATTATCACCGTCAATCCGCAGACCGGATTGCAAAACTCGCTCACGACGCCGTCATTCACATTGCCGGTGACCGTGAATTAGGGCGGCCGCGGGTCGGTCGATGGAACCAGCCATCCTTCGGGAAGTACGAGGCAACTCCCCGAAGGCGGTAGTCAAGGGAAGCCTCGGATCATGAGTGGAAAAGAGCCACTCGCGGAAAGTTCGATACCAGTTTTCGGGGAGGAATGTTATGGCCACCACGTCGTTCACCGCTCTGCGCCGGTTCGCTGGATTTGTGTTTACGCTGCTCTTTACGGGCGCCTGCTTTTGCGTGGGAGCTGCAGGGCAATTGCCGCTGGTGACCTCCAGTGTGGTTAACGGCTTGCCGACCCCGCCCACGTATGGAGCGATTTGGCAGACCGCGGTCTCCAGCCACGGGGACTTTCTCATTGCTGATTTTGAAGAGGCGGCCCTCTATCAATATCCGGCCGGCGGCGGAGCCCCGATCACTCTTTTCGCTTCCGCCAAGATGGGCCCCGGCGGCATGTGGGCCAACATCGGGGTAGCGATTGATCAATACGATAACCTCTACCTGGACAACAACTGGAACGGCGGCATGCAGATCATTCCATACGACCCCGTTCACCACACATGGAATGTCTCTGCCGATAGCACCTTCAACCCGATTTCCAGTATTTCAGGCTATTTCCAGGGCGCAGGACTCGCCTCCAATCGCAACAACCAGTTCGTGATGAGTTCAGAATGCTGTTCTCCCTCGATCCTCTCGTGGACCCTGGATGCGCACGGCAACGCCACCAACGTTCAGACGGTCATCAGTTCCGCCACGTCCCGGGCCAGGGCTCTTGCAATCGACAACGCTGGAAATATCTTTATCTGGGAAGATGGCGGCATTCCCAACGTTCTTGAGGTCCCGGCAGGAACAATCGGCCTGGCCAACGACAAGGGGCTTGCAGGCGTGGACCCCACCACGATCGACCCAACATCGGGCAAAACAGTTTCCCTGCTGCAAAACATTACCGGCATGGCGGTGGACGGGGCAGGCAACCTGTATGTCGGCGACGGTAGCGCCGGCGTCTACATGGTTCCGAATCAGGGAGGCACGCTGAACCCGGCGCAATATGTCATGATCACGCCGGTTCCCGCCACTGCACAGATCAGCATCGATCAACAGCGCGATACCTTGTATGTACCGACCAAGTCGCTTTGGAACGGATACGTCGACTTGGTGGCAGTCGGCTTGGGCAACGCGGAACTGGGCTCATCGCCGGTGGGTACGCAGAGCGCAACGCCGGTTACGGTTTACTACTCCTTTGCCGGCCCAGTGACCCCGGCCGCCTTCGTCATCCAGGAAGATGGCGTGACCAACCCGGATTTTGCAATTGTGAGTGGCGGAACCTGCGTGACGGGGACGACTTATCCCACTCCCGCTACCGCGTCCGCAAATGCGGTGACCAATTGCACTGTCCAGGTAGCCCTGAATCCTCACAGCGCGGGCAGCGTTTCCGGCCAGTTGCTGATGCAGACTGCGGCCACCGTGAATAAGCAGACTGTCTACACAACAGTTTCATCGACCACCCTGCATGGCACCGGACTCGCCGGGGCCATCCAGACGACACCGGCATGGGAGTCGGGTGTCGGTGGCAACCTGATGACACCGAAGCAGGTCGCGACCGACGCGAAGGGCAATGTTTATGTAGCTGATGCCGGCCTTGCGCAGGTTCTGATGTATGCGGCGGGTTCTGGCGCGTCGGCTACGGGGGTTTCGGTTGGAACGGGTCTGACGACGCCCAGCGGAGTGGCGGTCGATGGCGCAGGCGATGTGTTTATCGCCGACAGCGGCAATGTGTTTGAGGTTCCGAATGGCCCCAGCGGACTGAATACCGCGGGCCAGACGACCTTGGTGAGCGGCCTGGGCGCCAACCTGACGCTGGCTGCTGACGGACTGGGTCATGTCTACGTCGCCGACCCGGCGAATGCACGTGTCGTCGAGTTGTACAACGCGGGTAGGACTTCGGGCCCCTTCGGCCAGTCGGAGGTCCTGCTTACCAGCGGGTTCACCGATCCGTCCTATGTTGCTGTCGATGCAAGCAACAATCTCTATGTCGTCGACGGCTCGAACCTCTTTGAAGTGTCCAGGGGCGTAATGAGCACATTGCTCTCAACCCTGAGCAATGCCTCCGCAGTGGCGGTGGATCCCTCTGGGGCGGTGTACGTTTCCTCATCCGGCGGCAGCGTGCGGATTCCATCCGTGAGTGGTGCACTGGTTCCGGCTAGTCAGACCGTTATTGCCACGACTGTGACGAATCCTACGGGTCTGGCCATCGACAATATGGGTAATGTGTATCTGGCCGATGCCACGGCTCTGAACGTGCACTTTGTCAGCGCAAGCGGCTTGCTCGACTTCGGCAACGTGCCCCTTGGAGATCAGCCGTCGATGAATGCGACCATCACCAACGATGGAAACGCGGGACTGACCGTGACGGGGTACACCAGCACCAATCCGATCGACTATACCGGAGCCGATGGTACCTGCATCAGCACCAGCCCGATTGCGCCCTCCGGCACCTGCCAGGTAGACATCACCTTGGCTCCCGGGCCTGGAGAACAAGGCATCCTCACTGGCCAGATCCAGGTTCAAAGCACTGCGGCAAACTCCCCGATCGTTGTGAATACAACCGGTGTGGGAGCGCCGCTGGCCGTATCGATGGTATCGAAGATCTCTGTGGCCAGCACGGCAGAGGTGGTCAATACCCCGATCACCGTGACCGTATCGCCCCAGAGCGGCACCACCGTTCCCACAGGGCAGGTGACCGTAAGCTTCACCACCATTACCGGCTCGACCGGCACGGTCTCGGGAACATTGACGAATGGTTCGGTCTCATTCAACCTGTCGCCGGTGGCGGCCGGCAATCAGACCTTTACCGTGAATTACGGGGGTGACCGAGTCTACGGCCGATCGACGTCAACGGCTACTGCCACGATCGCGAAGTCTGCAATCTCCAGCATCGTTTTGCCCACAAGTCCAGCGCCTCCCACTTACGTCCTGGAGCAGGACGGCTCCACGCCATACGATGGATCGGCCGATTATTGGGAATACAACTTCAAGGTGCGGGTGGCCGCGGCTGTTGGCGTTCCCACCGGAACAGTCAGCTTCATGGATACCTACCAGGCCGGCTCTTCGACAACTACGACGTCCGGCATAGCGTGTCCCGCTCAATCCGGCGCGGCGGTCCAGCCGCTTGACCCGACAGGCAGTGCGTCGTTTGCTGCGGATTGCCTGCCGATGCCCCAAAACGTCACCTACACGCCGGTCGTCTCTACGCACGTCATCACTCCTGTGTATAGCGGCGACGCGAACTTCCTGACCTTCACCGGCACACCCACAACGTTCATCGTCGTCCGCAGTCCTGTTGTGGCCATCACCCCCGCCGCGGCGGCGTTGACCGTGAGCGCCGGATCCTCGGCAAGCTTGAATCTGACCCTTACCTCGATGCTGGGGTATGGGTTCGCGGGAAAGAACCAGCAGCTCAACGATTACAACTTCCCGGTGTCGCTGGCATGCGACAATCTGCCGCCGCATGCTACCTGCTCGTTCACCTATCCCAATCCCGACGCGAATATTCCCACCGCGGTGGATATCCCGTGCACGGGAACAACGGCTGCCGCTGACAATTGCGCAGTTGGACTTGCGACCGTAACCGTCAATACCAATGTGGCGGTGGGCACCACAACCAGCCAGCTTGTCCGGAGTACGCCTGTCGCGCTTGCCGCGATGTTCGGGTTCGGTATGATCGGGCTGTTCTTCCGTCGCAAGGCTGCGCAACGGGCACGCCTGTTCCTGATGCTCTGCATGGTTGTGCTCAGCGGTGCGCTCGCGGTGAGCCTGACCGCCTGCTCTACCACAAACCTGAGCCCGGCCTCGGTGCTGACCACGCCGAAGGGATCGTACGCAGTCACCGTCACCGCGCAGCAGGTGGGCAGCCAGGTGATCACCCTGCCGACCGGCCCCATCACCATCTATGGCAGCCAGAACCAGGTCTCCCTGCCATACTCCATTAACGTAACTGTCCAGTAGAGCAAAACATCCCGGCTTGTGCCTCACCAGGGCACAAGCCGGGAACTACATGGCGCTTCGGGCCTTCTTTCTAAGGAGCCCAAAGCATCGATCACTTATAGATATACCCAATCCACTATAGCGGAACCAGAATTGGTATACCCCGAAAGCACAGCGCTCAAGTCGACGCGACCAACAGGAAGCGGCGACCTCGCACGGACATCAACAGGGTACTGTAATTCTGGTTCCGCTCTAGCAAGCGCCAGTTTTCCTGCGGCCTCCCCGATTCCCTACCGGCCGTGGATAACCGACTCGTAGTAGCGCACATATTGCGGCACCACCAAGGTTGAGCAGAAACGCGTCTGCGCTGTCTTGCGGCCCGCATCGCGCATCGCCTCAAGCCGCGCCTGATCGCTGAGCAGGCTCAAGGCTCCCCGCGCCATGGCGTCTGTATCGCCCACCGGATAGAGCAGGCCCGTTACTCCATCGTCAATCAGCTCGGGAACGCCGCCCACGCGCGTGGCAATCGACGGCACCTTGCAGGCCATGGCCTCCAGCGCGGCCAGGCCGAAGGACTCCAGTTCGCTCGGCATCAGCAGCAGGTCGGCCAGGGGCAGCAGCTCATTCACGCGCTCCTGCTTGCCGAGGAAGTGGATCTTCTCGTGGATGCGCAGGTC
>Ga0209517_10004575_pt1 | contig 18110 bp, 14 predicted proteins | sample PeaSoiMetSII2010_FD_187695 | JGI IMG/M metagenome (GOLD analysis project Ga0209517, IMG submission 187695) | Peat soil microbial communities from Weissenstadt, Germany - SII-2010 (SPAdes) (version 2) | ecosystem: Environmental > Terrestrial > Soil > Wetlands > Peat | place: Germany...
CAGCCACCACACCCATCACCACAAACGTGCCAGCGCGGTCGGGCGCTGTTTGCGCGTTCTGGGTCAAACGCATCAGCACAATGAAGTATAACAGCAGAACCCCGAGAGCGCCTACGAATCCATGTTCTTCCGAGAAGGCGGCAAAAATGAAGTCCGTTTGGGGAACTGGGAGGAAAGCACCGTGTGTTTGCGAGCCTTTACCGCCCCAAAGGCCACCGGAACCCACGGCGATCTTGGATTGCTCAACTTGGTACCCCGAGCCTTGAGGGTCAAGTTCGGGGTCGATAAAGCTAGTCAGCCTTTGCTTTTGGTAGGACTTCAGTACGTGAACGCGTGGGACGAGAAAAACCGCACCAAATCCGATAGCCGCCAGCAGGGCTACCGTCAGCCCCTGCTTCCACTGCAACCCGCCCAGAAACACTCCCATGACGGCGATGGGGACATAAGTGAGGGCCGTGCCCAGGTCGGGTTGGGCCAGGACCATCAGCATAGGAACACCGACCATGGTGCCCGCCTTAATGAAATCGGACCAGGAGAGTTCCCGCTGGCGCATATCGGCAAAATATTTGGCGACCGCGAGGATGAGGATCAGTTTGACCCATTCGGAGGGCTGGAAGTGGTTCCCGCCGGGCATCTTGATCCAGCGGCGCGCACCTAGATATCTCTGACCGAAGACCAGGACGGCCATCAGGGAGCCCACGCCAGCGATATAGAACCAGTGGATCTGGTCGAGCAGCGCCTGGTAGTTGATCAGGCTGACCAGGAACATGGCGCCGACGCCCGCCAAGACCCAGTAAATCTGGCGGATATGCGCTCCGGCAAACTTGGTGTGCATGGTGGCGCTGTGGATTTCCATCACGCCCAAGCCGCAAATGAGGAGCACGAAGCCCAGAAGGACCCAGTCGAAATCGCGGTATGAGACGTAGCGTGCCATAAGAACAGCTTCTAGCTTCTAGCTCTTAGCTCTTGCGTGTCGTAGCGCCAGCGTCTCGCCGGCTGTCGCGGGGGCGTCTCGCCCGCGCATTCCTGCCGCAGATCAGTGAGTCGACATTCCCGGCGCAGCCGTAGCCAACGCCAGCGGCTTCTTCGGCAACTCGAGTACGAAGCGGCCGCCTTGCAGTCTTTCTTTGTCTCCGTCGGAACCGGGCTCGGTCCATAGAGCGCCGATGTCTACCGTTCCGTTGCTCTTCGGTTTTTCCACCATCTTCGGGGGATTGCGGCGCTGCTTTTCGACGTAGGCTTTGATCACCTGGGTCGCTAAGCGTGCTGCCAGCTTGCCGTGCTCGCCGCCCTGGAACAGGACACAGACCACGACGTCCGGATTGCGGCGCGGACTAAATCCGACGAACCAGCCGTTCTGCGCCAGGTCAGCGTTGTCTTTGTGTTTGGCGCGGTTCTCCAATGACACGACCTGAGCCGACCCAGTTTTCCCGGCGATTTCGATTCCCGGAATCGCAGCCAGGGGAGATGTCCCTCCGGGCTCGAGCACTCTTTCCATGGCGTCGGTAATGTAGTTCCAGCCATTGGGATCGAACGGAACCGTCTTCACCTCAGTAACGTGCGCGGCTTCGAGGTAATTCGGCGGCAAGTCGGTCGGATTGATCACGTGCGGCACGACCATCTTGCCGCCCATGGAGATCGCGCTGATCGCCCGCAGCAACTGCACCGGCGTTACGGTAATCGCACCCTGTCCAATACCGACGAAGATGGTCTCACCCGCATACCATTTCTGATGGAAGTTGTGCGCTTTCCACTCTTCTGACGGCACGATACCGCTTGCTTCCTGCGGAAGATCAATGCCTGTCTTCTGTCCCAAACCCAATTCAGTTGCATATTTTGCAATTTTGTTGATTCCGAGCTTGTCGGCCAGAGTGTAGAAGAAAACGTCGCACGACTGATAAATCGCTTTCGCGAGGTCTACATCCCCGTGGCTCTGATGCAGGAAGTAAACCCAGCATTTCGAATTCCTGCCGTAAAAGTCGGCACTGCCATTGCAGTGGACGTGCATATTCTGGGCGATGCCTTCCTGCCAGCCCGCAAACGACATGATGACCTTGAACGTCGAACCGGGCGCCAGCTGCGCCTGGATCGCTTTGTTCAGCAGCGGCTTGTCGGGATCGGTGACCAACTTGTTCCATTGATCGCGCGATACGTGCACGGCAAAATCATTGGGATCGAAAGTGGGCCTGCTGACCATCGCCAGAATCTCTCCGGTGTGTGGATCCATGGCGACGATGGCTCCGTTCTTGTCCCCCAGAGCCTCCTCGGCGGCGATTTGTAAATCGATATCGACCGTCAGCTTGAGTTGCTTGCCGGGCACAGCTTCGGTCTCGCCCAAACGTCCCACTTCGCGGCCGTGGCTGTCGACCAGTGCTTGGCGCGATCCATTCTGTCCCATCAGCAGCGTGTTGTACTGGCGCTCGACCCCGGAAATGCCGACGACGTCGCCCGCGTTGTAGAGCTCGAACTGCGGCTGGTTCAGCATGTCTTCGCTGACCTCGCCCACGTACCCGATCAGATGCGCCAGGAACCCGTTGCGGGGATAGAGTCGCCGTGCGGCATCGATGGTGTCCAGTTCCGGCAACTCGTTGCGATGGGCTTCAATGAACTGCAATTCGTCGGGAGTGATGTCTTCCTTCAGAAAAATCGGCTGGTACTGCGGCATCAATGCAAAGCGCCGGATCCGCGCCCGCACTTCGTTCGGATCCAGATGCAAGCCCTGCGCAATCAAGTCCGCATCGGCAGCCAGGTCGCGAGATGAATCGCGCAACAGCAGCGCCGTTGTTGAAGGATAGTTATCAACGATTATGCGTCCGTTGCGGTCCAGAATCTTGCCGCGTGGAGCCAGAATCGGTACATTGCGAACGCGATTTTTCTCGGCGGCCGTGGAATAATACCCGCTCTCCATCACCTGCAGGCGCCACAGCCCGTAGGCGAGCACCAGGAAGATGCCGAGGATGATGTACTGCGCCGCCGTGAGGCGGATCGCGGAAACTTTTTCGTCGCGGCCGAACATAGTCAGTTGCCAGTACCGAGTACCCAGTACCCAGTGCTTGCTCGTTCGTTCTCACTGTGGCAGTGTTGGGTGAATCTCGTCGGAGTTAATTCCATTGTAATGCTCAGGAAGTCAGCGCGGTGAACTGAGGGATAACGAAGGTCACGGTCTAAGCTCTGAGTACTGGCTACACGGTACTCGGTACTGCTTTTATGTTCTCTGCTTAAACTTGTCGAGCAGGAAGAACAACACCACGCTGAGGACCGCGTTGGCCAGGCCGGCCAAAATACCGCGCGACCAACTCCAGGTCTGGGTCATATTGACCAGTCCGTGGGCGACGGTGAAATACACCGCGGAATGCACCAGATAAAACCCCAGTGTCACCAGCAGGCGGGCGCCGGCGTTTTCCACGTCGAGCTTCACGCCCAGCGAGGAAGCGCCATAGCCCACCACGGTTTTGGCGATGCCGTAGATTCCGATGGGATTGTGGCCCAGCATGTCCTGCGCCAGGCCAATGACGGCTCCGGTGAACAGGCCGGCAATCGGGTTGCGGCGCGCCATCGAGAAAAAGATCGTAATCAGCAGCGGTAGATCAAAATAGACGGCAAAGCGGGGAAAACGGAGCGGCAAGAACGCCTGCACAAAGAGCGCCAGCAAAGGAATGCCAATCGTTACCGGGATGCTGAACCGGTAGACTTCAACCTGCTCATTGGATGTGTAAGTGATGGGCACGCTATTGTGGGCTACTCTGGTCGGCGGGCGGCTTGGGATTGGCCGGCGGCGCGGTGGGTGTGGTTGGTTCAGCCGGTTTCGGCTGTTCGCCGGCGGGTGTGGTTTCAGATGCGTCCGGCTTGGGTGCTGGGACTGGCCCCGAAGCGCCGGCGTTCTTCGGCACGGTGGGAGTTCGATCCGCTGGTTTCGTGGATTGTCCTGTCCCTGCTGCGGACGCGCTGGGAACGTTGCTTGATGTTGATGGCTTCTTGGGGGCAGGTGCCGTTGTAGCTGCCGTGCCCGCTGGTTTGGCCGCGGTCTTTGCGACGGCGGGATTAGCCGGTGTTCCCGCTGTGCCAGCGGAGGCATTCGGATCGACGGCGGGCTTGTCCGGGACCGATGGCAGCCGCTGCGCCAGAATGTCCGCGGCGCGCACGCGAACGTTATCTTCCGCCGTGGCCTGCCGTTCCTTGTTTTCGACCAGGACCAGCACCTCTTCCAGTTTGCTCAGGTTGGCGGCGGGCTTGATTTTGATATTCAGGAACAGATCCTTGCCGTTTCCGACCTTGGTTACCGTACCGATGGGCAGTCCCTTAGGGAAAATCTGATCGCCGCCGCTGGTCAGCACGGTTTCGCCGACCGGAACCTGCTCATCGCTCATCACGCGTTCGAGAACGACTTCGCCATTGGCGGTGCCACGCAGCACTCCCTGCAGCCGCGTCTTTTCGAGCAGGGCGCCCACGCCACTGCTTTGATCGCTGATCAAAAGCACCTGCGAGACTGACGAATAGACCAGCAACACTTTGCCGACGATGCCGTCGGCCGTCATGACCGCCATATCGCGTTTGATGCCGGCTTTCTCACCTTTATCGATATAGACAATCCGGGAAAGATCGCTGCCGCTCGATCCGATCACTTGTGCAGCGACGGTCCGGGAGATGAACTGTTCCTTGAAGGCCAGCAGGGTTTGCAGACGGCGCGCCTGGGCGGCATCTTCAGCGAGGCGCACCTGCTCCAGCCGCATCTGCTCAATCTGATCTTTGAGCTGCCGATTCTCGGCGCGCACCCCGCGCAGGTAAACGTAGTTGTGCCAGAGATCGTTGCTGCCGTTCTGGGCCCAGACCAGAATCCGCTCGAAAGGAGTAATGGCGCCCACGCTCCAGATGCGGATCAGGCGCGTGTTTTCAGCATCGTTCGCATTCCCGCCGCGCTTCACCTGCATCGCCAACCCGAGCACTTGCAGAAACAGAACTCCTACAAGAATGACCAGGTTGCGGTAGCGGCCGAGTACGGATTCCATAAAACAGTACCGAGTACCGAGTAGCGAGTACCGAGAATTCAGTTTCTTGCTCGGTACCCGGTACTCGGTACTCGCAACTTGCGGTTACTCGATCGAGATCTTTCTCAGCAGCTTGAAATCGCTGAGCATTTTGCCGGTGCCCAGCACGACGCTGCACAGTGGGTCGTCGGCGATCGAAACCGGCAGGCCGGTTTCTTCGCGGATACGTTTGTCGAGGTTCTTCAGTAGCGCGCCGCCGCCGGTGAGCACGATGCCGCGGTCGCTGATGTCGGCCGAAAGCTCGGGAGGCGTCCGCTCGAGCGCGACGCGGATAGCGTTCATGATCGTCGAAACGCACTCGCTGAGAGCCTCGCGGATTTCGCCATCGTCGACCGTGATCGTCTTGGGCACGCCTTCGATCAGGTTGCGGCCCTTGATCTCCATGGTCATCGGCTTGTCGAGCTGGTGGGCGGAGCCGATTTCCATCTTGATCTGCTCGGCGGTGCGCTCGCCGATGAGCAAGTTATATTTCCGCTTCAGGTAGTTCATGACGGCTTCGTCCATCTGGTTGCCGGCCATACGCACGGATCGCGAATACACGATGCCGCTCAACGAAATCACTGCAATGTCGGTAGTGCCGCCGCCGATGTCGACCACCATGTTGCCGCTGGGCTCGGTGATGGGCAGTCCCGCGCCGATGGCCGCGACCATGGCCTGCTCGACCAGATGCACTTCACTCGCCTTGGCGCGATACGCGGAGTCCATGACCGCGCGCTTTTCCACCTGCGTGATTTCAGACGGCACGCCGATCACAATGCGGGGATGCACCAGCATCTTGCGGTTGTGCGCCTTCTGGATGAAATAGTTCAGCATCTTCTCGGTGACTTTGAAGTCGGCGATCACGCCGTCTTTCATGGGCTTGATGGCGACGATGTTGCCCGGTGTGCGGCCGAGCATTTCTTTCGCCTCTTTGCCGACGGCCTCGACTTCGCCGGTGTTCTTGTTGATGGCGACGATGGAAGGCTCGTTCACCACAATGCCTTTGCCGCGCGCATATACAAGCGTGTTGGCGGTGCCGAGATCGATGGCCAGATCGCTGGAGAAAATGCTGAACAGCGACCGGAGGTTGTGACCGCGTGTCGGGCCTGAATGAAATCCGTTCTTTGACATGACGAAATGTTCCCGCGTCTTTCGACGTGCTGCTCTGCCGGGAGTGTCCCGGAGTTTTCCCTTTTTCCTGTCAGGGTTGCTGGCTGTCCTTATTCTACGAGATGCCCGGTAACCCTGCTCAAACCGAAAGTCCCATACCCCAAAGGTCGTACCCCAAAAGCCTTGGCGTCAGGCCCCCTACTGCCCCCTACTGGATGATGATCTTCTTCTGCTGCGTGTTCACTCCGCCCTGCGCCGTTTGTGCCGTCACCGTGATCACGGCTTCTCCCGTGGGCAGCGGGGGTGTGAAGTAATGGAACCCGCCATCCGAGTTGATCATGGGAACCTCGCTGCCATTCACCATTACCCGCGCGCCGGTCTGGGTCTTGCCGGTCACTTCAATCACGTGCCCGTGCTGGATAAAAGGATCCAGCTCCAGTTCGATGGCCTCGGTCTCCTTGCCCTTGGAAATGATGGTGAAGCGATTTTTCTCGCTTTCTGCCGACTCTTTCCCCGCCGTGTCGTAGGACTGCACCATCCAGTAATACGCGCCTTCGCCGAGGCTGGTGACGGTAACCGCCGCCGTATTAACCTTCTTGTCAACCAGTGTAGAAGAAAAATAAGGGTTGCGGGAGATGCGGAGGCGGTAACCAACTGCATTCGCCATCGGAGTCCAGGAGAATTCCACGTCCTTGGTGGCTTCGCCCGCGGAAAACAGCGGCGCCATGTTAGCCGGAGCGATGGGCGTGGGCGGACCGATTTCTTTGGCCTTCTCCAGGTGCGACTGCTGGCCCTGGAAGCTCACTTTTTCCCAATTGGCGAGTTTCACGGTTTCGCCGTTGCGGGTGACCTCGCCGGTACCTTTTTTCATCAGGATTTCGTGCTGCTCGGCCTTGGGATCGTTGTGCACCTGGGCCGCCGACTCCGGCGACAGCGAGGCCGTCGCGCCCGCCACAATCACCTGCGACTTCGAACCTTGGCTGTAAGTCGCGGTCGAAAGGTCCACGGTTCCAGTGCTGACAGCCACGGCCACATTGGTCTGCTGCTGGTCGTTGGCGGAGTTCTCTTCGATCACGATCAGCGAATCCTGTTTCACGGTATAACTGGTGCCATCGTTGAAGACGACCTTCGCCATGCCTTCGGAACCGGTCTGGACGACGTCACCTTTTTCCAGGGGGATGCTGTAGTCGCCAGTAACCCAGCTGTTACCGTTGCTCTTCTTCACGCGCACCGTGCCATCCAGGGCCGTGAAGTGCGCCTGCTGCGAAGTCGAGACTCCTGGCCCCGTCGTGGGAGCCATGCCCGCAACCCGATCCAGCAGCTTGCCGACAACGCCTCCGCCCGCTTTTACGGTGTTCTCAGTGAACTGCGGAAACGTAAATCGCATGAAAATGCAGAATACTGCGACGCCTGCCAGAATCAGCAGCGCAACACTGCGGTATGTAACGGTGGTCCACGCAACGTGGATGCCCGGTTTGCGATTATCAGCAGGCACTTGGGATTGAAAAACCTCGCTAAACCTTTGCAAATATGCGGTAAAGACCAACGTTAGCACATGCAAAACGGAGGAAAAAACAGGTAATGAGTTTGGGACGTTACCGAAGTGCCCAGATCTCTACCTTGGTGCCATTTCCGCAGGGTGCGGCAAAGATCGGCAAGGCTGTGAAACTTCCGTTGCGATCAGCTATGCTTGCTGTCCCCATGGCTATCGCTCCTCCAACACATTCCGCTCCCGACCGCGGGCGGCAAGACTTGGTTACTTCCGGTATGGCTGTGATATGGGCGATCGCCTTGGCCAAGTTGCTCTTCCACATCTATTTCAACAACCGCTACGGCTATTTTCGCGATGAGTTCAACTACCTTGCCTGCGGCGACCACCTGCAGTGGGGATATGTCGACCAGCCTCCACTGGTTCCGTTTCTGATCCACATCTGCCGTGCACTGCTGGGAGACTCGCTGCGCAGTATTCGCTTCATCCCGGCGCTGGCATCGTCGTTACTGGTGGTGCAGGCAGCCGTGTTGGCGCGCGAACTCGGAGGCCGCCGCTTTGCGGTGCTGCTGAGCGCCGTCTGCGCGGTCATGGTGCCAATGTATCTCTCCAACGGCAGTCTGCTGGGCACGAACTGTCTTGAGCCTAATTTGTGGATGGGCTGCGCTTATTTCGCCATCCTCGCCATCCAGCGAAACGATCCTCGTTATTGGCTCTGGTTTGGTGTGGTCGCCGGACTCGGCATGGAGGAGAAGTATTCCATCGCCGTCTTCGGGTTCGGAATTGTCGTGGGCCTGCTGCTGACCGGGCAGCGCCGCGTGTTTTTGAACAAGTGGATCTGGCTGGGCGGGCTCGCCGCTTTCCTGATCTTTCTGCCTAACCTGCTGTGGAATATCCATTACGACTGGCCCTTCGTGCAGTTGATGCGCAACATCAAGGCTGAGGGTCGCGACGTGGTGCTCGGACCATTTCCATACTTCTTCCAGCAGATGCTGCTGTTGAATCCGCTGACCGCACCTATCTGGTTGGCGGGATTGTTCGCGCTGCTTTTCTCGGCGCGGCTCAAGGCTTACCGCGTGCTGGGGTGGTGTTATCTGGTGTGCTATGCGGTTTTCTTCATACTGCATGGCAAGAACTACTATCTGGCCCCCGTGTATCCCATGCTGCTGGCGGCGGGCGCGGTGATGATTGAGTCGGCACTCGATGGTCGAAAGCACGCTCGTTCGGAAAACGCTCGTCCGGAAAGCGGCCGACCTCGCCTGCAGTGGTTGAAGCCGACGATCGTCATCCTACTGCTGGCCGTCGGCGGGTATCTCGTGCCCATGGTCGTTCCGGTTCTTTCCCCCGACGCCTTCCTCGCGTACGCGAAGACTCTTCCTTTCAAACTTCCAGTGATGGAGCACTCGCATGCCCGCGCGGCTCTGCCGCAATGGTATGCCGACCAGTTCGGATGGCAGGAGATCGTGGATGAAACGGCAATCGCATGGAACCGCCTTGCGCCCGAGGAGCGGCAGGACTGCGGCATCTTTGCCCAGGATTACGGTCAGGCTGGGGCCATCGATTTTCTCGGCCGCCGCTACGGGTTGCCCGCTTCGCTGAGCGGCCATCAGACATGGTTTCTGTGGGGACCGCGCGGCTACTCGGGCAACTGCATGATCGTGCTCGACGACCGCCGAGAGAAACTTGAGCAGCTTTGGCAGCACGTCGACTACGTCGGCACGTCCGCGGCGAATCCGTATGCGCTGGAGCAGCGGATTGACGTCTACATCTGCAGGGGCAAGAAGTTTGATTCCTGGTCCGGGCTCTGGCCGCGGATAAAGCGGTGGCGCTAGCCGCAAAAAACCTTAAACCACAAAGGACACGAAGGACCACGAAGGAACATTCCCACTGGTTTCCTTCGTGAACCTTCGTGTCCTTTGTGGTGATCGCCTTTCGTCTGCTTGCCGCACCTTCGGCTCCGGCTGTAGCATCAATACATCAATATCCAGCATTCATAAGGAGACATCATGGCAACCGAAACCGTGACCAGTCCGGCCACGCTCAGCTACGGGAAGACCAAGGTTTTCAAAAATTTCATTGATGGCGAGTGGGTCGAGGCCTCGACCGGAGAGACTTTTGAGAATCGCAATCCCGCCGATACTCGCGACCTGGTCGGCATCTTCCAGAAATCGGCCAAGGCCGACGTGGACTCTGCCGTCGCCGCCGCCAAGCGCGCTTTCACCAAGTGGCGACTGGTGCCTGCCCCGCGCCGGGCCGAGATCGTTTTCCGCGCAGCGGAAATTCTGATCGAGCGCAAGGAGGAGCATGCACGGGAAATGACCCGCGAAATGGGCAAGGTTCTTGCCGAGACGCGCGGCGACGTGCAGGAAGCGATTGACGCCGCCTATTACAACGCCGGCGAAGGCCGCCGCCTGTTTGGTCCGACGGTTCCCTCCGAAATGCCCAACAAGTTCGCCATGGCCGTGCGCCAGCCCATCGGCGTGTGCGGCATGATCACGCCGTGGAATTTCCCCATGGCGATTTCTTCGTGGAAGCTGCTGCCGGCCATCGTCTGTGGCAACGCCTGCGTCATTAAGCCGGCGCAGGACACTCCGCTCTCCACTTTTAATCTGGTTCGCGCGCTCACCGATGCGGGCCTGCCCAAGGGCGTCATCAACATCGTGAGCGGATTTGGGGCGGACGTCGGCACTCCGCTCGCCGAGCATGCCGACGTGCGGGCGGTCTCGCTGACCGGGTCGTCTGCGGTCGGCCGTATTATCGGCGGCATCGCGGCCAAGAGTTTCAAGCATTGCTCGCTCGAGTTGGGCGGCAAGAATCCCATGATCGTGCTCGACGACGCCAACCTTGACCTCGCCATTGAAGGCGGACTATGGGGAGGGTTCGGCACCACCGGACAGCGCTGCACCGCGACCAGCCGGATCATCGTGCAGAAAGGCGTCTACCGCGAATTCGTGGAACGCTACGTCGATCGCGCGAAGAAACTGAAAGTTGGCAATGGCTTGGACGAAACCGTGCAGATGGGGCCTGCCGTCAACGAGAAACAGCTTCAGACCGACCTCAGCTACGTTGACATCGGCAAGAACGAAGGCGCGAAGCTGGTCTGCGGAGGCCATCGCCTGGATCAAGGTGAATACCAGTACGGCTGGTTCATGGAGCCGACCGTGTTCACCGATGTCGACCCTAAGATGCGCATCGCGCAGGAGGAAATCTTTGGCCCCGTGGTATCGATCATTCCGTGCGACGATCTTGAAGATGCCATCGAAATCGCCAACGGCATCGAGTACGGCCTGTCGTCGGCGCTCTACACCAAGGACGTGAACAAGGCGTTCGCGGCGATTCGCGATCTGTATGCCGGCATCACCTACATCAACGCTCCCACCATCGGGGCGGAGGTGCATCTGCCTTTCGGCGGAACGAAGGCCACGGGCAACGGCCATCGCGAGGGTGGAATCGGCGCCATCGACTTCTATACCGAGTGGAAGTCGGTCTACGTCGACTATTCCGACAAGCTGCAAAAAGCCCAGATCGACCGGGAGGACTGAAGAGGCTTCACAGCCGAACGGCCGAGAACAGGATTGGGGCTAGCCGATGGCCTTCGACTCCATCGCTGGCGTCGGGTTTCGGTAATCGAATGGGCTGAGCTTGGTTTCGACCAAGGTCTGGAACTTTGCGGCTTGCCCCGTCAGCGCTCGTTTCGGAACGATACGATAGAGCTTGGGGTTGTAGTAGAGGAGCATGAATCCGTCGCCTTCGAGATAGCCAACGAACTGCGTCCACGGAGTCCGCGATTGGTTCGCTGGATCTTGCAAATGCAAACCCTGATCGCTGAAGTAAACCCGTAAGGGCCCGAGGTATTGCTTGCGGCGCGTCCCGGCAATCCTCAGCAACGGGAATCCCACAAGCCCGCCGATCAGAGCGGCGTGGACTGCGTCGTTGTGAGCGGCCATGGAATTCCAGATCACAAAAACTCCATAGGTAAAGCAGGCGTAAGTTGCAACGACCTTTGCCAAACCGCGCCAGCCGCCCCCTTTGAGAGTATGCAGCCAGTACCCTGCGCGGTAATCCTCTGGCTTCAAGGCGAAGTCAAAGTGGGGCGCAGTTACTGGCTTGTCCTGGTTCAGCTTGCCGGTCGCCAGCGCACGAAACTCGGTGATCTCAGTCTCCGAAGCAAAAGCAGATTTTGGCAGAATCTGTCCGCCCATCTTCGTGTTAAAGGCAAAATGCGTTTTGTTCTCTGAAAAGGACGTCAGTTCGGACCAGGGACGTGTGATGGTCCCGCACTTGCAACTGGTGGTAAAGCTGTCTTCATCCGCAATAAAGACTCTCTGGTCGCGACAATGGATTCGCTGGAAATCCTCCGCGAGTCTCTTTTCGTACTTTTCTTTTCTCGAGCGGGCGGACCGCTGCTCGTAGAAATACGCGGCCGTAGCCGCAACCAAGCCCAGGCCGATGAGGAACCCACCCACTGGGAGCCCCATCCCCTGAACCATCAAGAAAACACCTAACAGTGCGATCAGAGCGCAGGCCGCAAGTACGCCCTTGAATCCCGCATTGCTGCCTGCGGCCGTCGGGAAAGGCGCCTGCAACGTCCGGAAATCCTCAAATTTGATGGTGTAGCAAAGCCGCATGGTCTGCGATTATAGGCGGCCACGGGACCAGTACGGACGTTACCGAAGTCTCGACGCACACTGTCATTCCGCATCCTTTCTGAATCTCATTCTGCCCAATTCTGCCCAACACAACCGACGCTCCTGAATTGTCTTGTCTAGGTACATTGGTAACTTGCTCGATGCCTTTCGCGCCCCTATTGTTCCTCGTGTAGGCCATTACTTTGCCCATTTCGTGCCCGAGGTGTTGGTTTGCCGGAAGGTCACTCTATTTTTCGGTTTATGCATCGTGTCAGGAAGACTGGCGCATTCGTGGCATTGCTCCTGGTTTGCCTGACCGTCGGCATTCCTAACGCGCTAGCTCAAAAACCGGTTAAGTCGGCACGGAAGATCGTTTCCATGGCAAAGCCCGCGTATCCTCAAACCCTCAAGGATCTCCACATTGAAGGGCTGGTTCGTTTGAAGGCCACCGTGTCGCCGGACGGCTCGGTGGGCAACATCGAGGTAATCGGCGGCAATCCAATCCTGGTGGAAAACGCGGTTAAGGCCGTGAAGGCCTGGAAGTACGCCCCTGCCCCATCGCCATCCGAAGAGGTCGTCGTCCTCAACTTTTCCGATCGCTAAGCTCTCCCCAATCCACGATTCACTCCCTGCTTGTCATTCTGCGCGAAACGAACTGTGCGAAACGAAGAACCATGAAACCATTCGCTACCAGCGGTCCGAATCGGAGTTTCTAGCCGCAGAGTCCCCGCCCGCGCCTGCGAGAAACTCTTCCAGACAGTCCCCCAGGTGGATTCACCCCATATTTCTCTGCGTCCTCCGCGTCCTCTGCGGTTAGAATTTCCTTATGCCCTCCACTCAAACTCACGAGATCTCGGCCGCCCGGCGCCTCGAAAATATCCGTTATGCCATTCGCGATCTGGCGTGCGTCGCTGACGAACTCACCCGGCAGGGACACAAAGTCGTTCCCCTGAACATCGGGGATCCGCTCAACTTCGATTTCCAGACGCCGCCGCACCTCATCGAAGCCGTTTACAAAGCCATGCGCGATGGCAAGAACGGCTACGCCCCGTCCCCCGGTATTCCTGTGGCGCTCGAGGCCATTCGCAGCGAAGCCGCGCGCAAAGGCATCACCACAGTACGCGACGTTTTCGTCACTTCCGGAGTCAGCGAAACGGTCGACGCCTGCATTTCCGCCCTGGTCAATCCCGGGGAAGACATCCTCACACCTCGCCCCGACTATCCGCTCTACTCAGCCATCCTGTGCAAGCTCGGGATTGCCCTCAACACCTATGACCTGAACGAAGACGACGCCTGGCAACCCGAACTGGCCGACATCGAGCGCAAGCTCACGGCGAGCACTCGCGGCATCGTTCTCATTAACCCCAACAATCCAACGGGATCGCTGTGCACGCGGCAGATGCTGGAGCAAGTCGCCGAACTGGCGCGCCGTCACAATCTGATTGTTTTCTCCGACGAAATCTACGACAAGCTGATTCTCGACGGCACGCCGCACATCGCCTTTGCCTCAGTCGCTCCTGACGTGCCGTGCGTGACGTTTGGAGGAATGTCGAAAAACTACCTCGTCCCGGGATGGCGCATCGGATGGGGCATCGTCTCCGGTGAAGCAGCGGCGGTGAAGTCCTACACCGACGGTGTGCAGCGCCTGCTGCGCGCTCGACTCTGCGCGAATCATCCCGAGCAGTACGCGATCAAGCCAGCGCTGGAAGGTCCGCAGGATCATCTCGTCGAAGTGCAGCGCAAACTGCGTTCGCGCCGCGATCTCACGCAGAAGTGGTGCGAGGCGACGCCGCGCGTGAGTTGCGTCGCGCCGCGCGGGGCTTTCTACGCTTATCCGCGCATCGATATTCCGGAGAGTGACGAGATCTTCGTGAAGGAACTCATCCGCCAGAAACATGTCATGGTCGTACACGGATCGGGCTTCGGTCAGAAGCCGGGGACGCAGCATTTCCGTATCGTGTTCCTGCCGGACGAGCAGACGCTGACCAAGGCCTACGCGGGGATTGCGGAGTTCATTCGGGAACGGTACCGAGGTTAAGGCTAACCAGGCTGGGCTCTCAAGCCATCAAGGCTACTCCCACGCTTCTCTAAAGTAGAGGAGGGGCACTCCAATACGACCATGGTATAATGACCATGATCGAGAGGCGCGCTCTGATGAAAACCATGCCCGCGGGTGCGTTCAAAGTCCACTGCCTACGAGTCATGGACGAAGTGCAGTCCAGGCGGGAAGCTGTCATCATCACCAAACGTGGCAAGCCGGTAGCGAAGCTCGTCCCGATCGAGAACGAAAAAGACGACATCTTCGGCTTCTTCAAGGGCAAGATCGAAATCAAGGGTGACGTTGTCTCGCCGGCATTCAGTCCCGAAGAGTGGGGCGATCTGTATTGACACTGCTCGATACGCACGTGGTGATATGGCTGGCGCGTGATCATCATCGCATCTCCTCAAAAGCACGCGAGGCGATTCAGGAGGCCCGAAAGAAAGGGCGCGGCCTGGCAATTTCCAGCATCACTTTTCTGGAAATTGTCAGGCTCTCAAGTCACGGGCGAATTCATCTGACGCCCGACTTAGAGACGTTTCTGTCTGATGTTGAACTCCGGTTCACCACGCTCCCAATCACGGCGAACATCGCGAGACAGGCGTTCGAACTACCCGAAAGTTATCCTAAGGACCCCATGGATCGCGTTATCGGCGCGACCGCATTGATCCATGACCTACCCCTCATTACCGCGGACAAGGAGATTCGCAACTCCCGCGCCGTGCTGACGATCTGGTGAGCATTTCTCGGCGTCCCGCGGGTTAAGAACTCCGGGTGCTCACAGCTTTCTCTTTCCCCGCGAATCTGCTTAAATCAAATCAGCGCAACTGCGGTGCGCGCTAAGTGTTTCTGTAATTGTGGTCGACATTCATTCTCACATCCTGCCGGAAGTCGATGATGGCCCGAAATCGTGGGACGTTTCGGTCGCGATGTGCCGCGCGGCTGCCGCGGACGGCATCACGCACATGGTCGCCACGCCCCACGCCAACGACCGCTATCACTACGATCGCGAGTATCTGAAGGGGCTGGTCGCGCATCTGCAAGGGCTCATCGGCGATTCCCCGAAACTCAGCCTGGGCTGCGACTTTCACCTGTCCTACGACAACCTGCAGGATGCTCTGGCCAATCCCACCCGTTACGTGATCGAAGGCACGCGCTACCTGCTGGTCGAGTTCAGCAACTACAGTGTCCCGCAGCAAACTACGGAATCTTTCCTGCAGCTGGGAAACTGCGGAATCACGCCCATCATCACCCATCCCGAACGCAACCCGATTCTGCGCGAGAGCCCGCAGCGAGTGCTGGAGTGGGCCGAGCAGGGCTGCGTCGTGCAGATGACTGGGTCGGCGCTGAGCGGATTCTGGGGAGAACGAACGCGCCGCGCGGCGCTGTGGCTGCTGGAACATCAGGCGGTCCACGTACTCGCCACCGATGCGCACGACATGGAAAAACGCGTCGCGATTCTTTCTACCGCGCGCGATGCAGCCGCCGCGATCTGCGGAAAAGACATTGCGGAAGCCATGGTGGAAGCGAACCCGCGAGCCATCATCACCAACCTGTCTCCCTTGCCCTACTTCCCGCAGCCGGTGATGACGAGTTACAAGAAGAACTAGCTCTTAGCTCTTAGCTCTTGGCTCTTAGCCAACCCGTTCCAAGCCGTTCTTTCGAATTGAGGATCCGATGTCGGATTCCCTGGGGAAGTCCGGCCGGCTAAAGGCTAAGTGCTGATTTTCAGTGCGGGCGATCAGGATCGCTTTGGTTGGAAGTGGGGACGGGTGCAGGATCCGACGTAGGAGCGGCCGTGTGCGACGTGGTGGGCATCGGCTCCGCTCGCTGCGGATCCGGGACGGTGGTCATGGCGCTCTCAGGGTTCAGCAGATGGTCTTTGCTCGGACCCAGACCCAGCTTGATCAGCGCCCGCGAGTCGGGCACGGTTTTGCTCTGCCAGCCGTGATCGGCTTGATAGCGGCGCATGGCCTCTTCGCTGGCCTGGTTCCAGGTGCCCGTGGCTTCTCCGCTCAGGTAGTGTTCGCGGATCAGGGCTTGCTGAATCGCCTGCGCTCTTTCGGAGTCAATTTTCTGCTGGCCGCGTGTACGGGCTGACTTCTTGCGCGAGCGTTTTCCCGTCGACGCGGTGTGCGTCTTGCCCGTCGTGCTCGTCGAAGCGGACTGCACCGAGCCCGTCGATGCAGCGGTAGACTTTGCTGTGCTCTTGTGATGTTGCTTATGGGGCGTGGAGGTTGTGCTCGCCGGCTTCGCCGCCGTATCGGCACTGGTCGCGCTTTGGCCCGCACTCGCCGCAGCAACGCACGCACACATCGCCAACGTGCCCGCTGCGATGCATCGTGCTCTGCGAATTTGAGTCCACCTTCTCAACCAGAAACCTTCCCCTGCACAATAAAAAGCCCAACCGGACGCTGGCATTGTAATCATCCACGATAGATGGGTACAGTGCCAGTTCCCATTGGGCCTATATCAGTTACGGAAGTGTACCGGCCAGAAAGATGGTTCCGTCCTGCCGCGTTGAACCACGGGAACGGACCAGGAACACAACGTCCTGGCCACTCTTCAGGCTCGACTCGACCTTGGCGAATTCTTCTTCGCTGTTGACCGGCTGCTTGTTCACTTCGAGGACGATGTCGCCCCGCCCCAGGTTGACGTCTTCGGCGAACGAACCGGGTTTCACGTCCTGCACGATTACGCCTTTTCCCACGGGCATGTCGAGGCGGTCCGCCATCTCTGGCGTCACCTTGCGAACCGTCACGCCGAATTTGCTCTGCTTGGGAGCGCTGGCGTCGTCGTTCTCCTGATCGTCGCCCAGACGCGCGGCAAACAGTTTGGCGCGGTCGGCAATAGTCACCGACGCGTCCTGCGATTTGCCGTTGCGCAGGAAGCCCAGCGTCACCTTCGATCCCGGTTTGCGCGAGGCGATATCGGCCACCAGTTCGGTACCTTTGCTGACCTTCTTGCTATCCACGCTGGTAATGGTGTCGCCGACCTTCAATCCTGCCTGATCGGCAGGGCTGCCCGCCACCACGCTCGAGACGGTAACGCCGGTGCCAGCGCCGTACACCCGAGTGATCGCCGGATTCTCCACCGCGTCAAACTGGATGCCGATCGAGCCGCGCGAAACTCTGTGCTCCGGTCCGGTCAACTGGTTGTAAACCTCGACCACGGTTTTCGAGGGCAGCGCAAAACCCACGCCCGCATAGGCGTTGGTCTCACTCAGAATTGCGGTATTGATGCCAATCACTTCGCCGTTCATATTGACGAGCGGCCCACCGGAGTTGCCCGGGTTGATGGCGGCATCGGTTTGAATGAAAGTCTGGAACTGGCGGCCGGGAACAATGTCGCGTCCCTTCGCGGAAACAATCCCTGCAGTCACAGTCTCCGATAATCCGAACGGGCTGCCTACCGCCAGAACCCAGTCGCCCACCTGCATGCTGTCGGAGTTGCCCATCTTCGCCGACGGCAGGGCGCGGTCCAGGTCGACCTTGATCACGGCAAGATCCGTTTCCTGATCGGTTCCGACGACTTTGGCGTCATGTTGCACACCCGGGGGATCATCTTCGAAGCGGACCCGAATGCGGTCCGCCTTCTCGACCACGTGCCGGTTAGTCACGATGTATCCCTTGGGGTCGACGATTACGCCGGAACCCAGGGAGCGCTCGCGGAGCGCGCCATCGCCGGGACCACCCTGGCCGCCCGGGGCCCCGAAGAAGTGGTTGAAGAAATCGTCCATCCCGCCTCCGCCGCCGTCTTCGTCGTCCGGATTCTGTCCACGGCGCCGGTGGACGTTCTTGATGGTCTGTTCCGTGTTGATA
>Ga0209517_10004578_pt1 | contig 18105 bp, 14 predicted proteins | sample PeaSoiMetSII2010_FD_187695 | JGI IMG/M metagenome (GOLD analysis project Ga0209517, IMG submission 187695) | Peat soil microbial communities from Weissenstadt, Germany - SII-2010 (SPAdes) (version 2) | ecosystem: Environmental > Terrestrial > Soil > Wetlands > Peat | place: Germany...
CCGGGCGGCATCATGGTGAGCCAGGGCAACCAGTTCGGATCGTTTTCGCCGGAGGCGAGCGCGTCGAACGGGCCATCGAACCATTCGCGCGCGTTGGGAAAGTGCGCGTCGAAATCGCGCGCGACCTCCGAGCCGACTTCGTAGCAGCAGCGGCCGATGCCGGGACCGAGCGCGGCGATCACGTCCTCCGGACGTGTGCCGAATTCCATGTGCATGCGTCCGAGAGTCTTTGCGGCGATGCGGCGAAGTGTGCCGCGCCATCCGGCGTGAATCGCGGCAATGGCGCGCCGCTTTGGATCGGCGAGAAGGATGGGAATACAGTCCGCGGTCTGCACCACAAGCAGCAGGCCGGGCTCGCGGGTGAAGAGCGCGTCGCCCTGGGGTGCGTCCTTCGCGCCGGCGTTCGACGAATCCACCCGATGCGCGACATCCGAGTGAATCTGGCGCAGCGTAATGGCGCGTAATTTGTCCGCGCCGATCGCGCGAAAGAATTTCTTGCGATTCTCGAGCACGCGCGCGCGGGGATCCCAGTCGGTGAAGCCGAGATTGAGCACGCGCTCCCTTTTGATTTTCGGCGCGCCGCTGAGTGACGCGAGCTCGCTTACGCCTCCGGGGCGGGTGCTGAATCCGTGAACGAGCCAATCGAGCGGCGCGAACGCGGGCGCTTCGAGGATTTGCAGGCCCGAGGCGCGACGCACTTTCCATTCGTCGGCGCTGCCGCGCGGGGCGGATTTTTTCTTTGTGGCGGCTTGAGGCATTGAATTGAATCAGTCGGTGCAGCGAAAGCCGAAGAGAGATCCCTCACTTGCTTCGCTCCTTCGGGATGACAATACTAAGAGCGTCGTCGAGTATAATCTCCCCGCAAAGGCGCACAGACAAGATTGTCTGTGCCACTCAAAGAACTGTACAGGCACCCCAATGATCGTCGGACTGGGACTAGATATCGCCGAAATCGACCGCATCGAGGCGGCCATCAAACGCCACGGCGCGCCGTTCCTCGAGCGGCTATTCACGCCCGCCGAAGTATCTTACTGCGAGCAGCACAAAAACAGATTCGAGCGCTACGCCGCGCGGTTCGCCGCGAAAGAAGCGGCCATGAAGGCGCTGGGAACCGGCTGGAGCCGCGGCGTGCGCTGGCGCGACATCGAAGTGGCGCGGCAGCCGAGCGGAAAACCGACGCTGCAGCTTGCCGGCGCCGCTCGCCAGATTGCCGACGGTCTCGGCGTGAAGAATATCTCGCTTTCGATTACGCACAGCGGAAATCTGGCGCTCGCCCAGGTTATTTTCGAAAGCTAGCCTCGACCCGACACCATCTTGATGTGTCATCCGGAATCCGCCGCGGCGGATGAGGGATCTCTCTTCGGTTGACCGCTCGGCGAACGCTTCACACGAAGAGAGATTCCTCGCCCGACTGAACTGCGTCGGGGCTTCGGAATGACAACGTGTAGCCGGGCCGACGCATTCGACTCCGCCTCTGGCGGAGCCTCAGTGCGAGACTGCCTCACCCCGGCTTTGCCGAGGTGAGCTACATAACCACCTCGTGCCATTCGTTCGCGGGATGGCTTCCCGGGATTCGCACCTTAAGGTAATTACCCGTCAGCGCTTCCGTCCAGTTGTCTCCGCCGCGCGCCAGCGTCAACGCGCGCACTGCGCGGCCGGCCTGCGCGGCGCGAAATGCGTCGGATTTCCGTTGCGCGAGATCTCGCAGCGCGCGGGCGCCCTCGCGAATCGTTTGCAGCGGCACGCCGTACCCGAGTGATGCCGCCGCGGTTCCTGGACGCTCGGAAAACGAAAAAACGTGCAGGTAGGTAAACGGCAGGCGCTCGATGAATTCAACCGTGGCACGGAAGTCGGCGTCGGTTTCACCGGGGAAGCCGACGATGACGTCGGCGCCGATGGCCGCGTCGGGCAGCAGGCGGCGGACGAGATTCACGCGCTCGGCATAATGCCCGGAGCGGTACCAGCGGTGCATGGCGCGCAGGATGCGGTCGGAGCCTGATTGCAACGGGATGTGAAAATGCCGCGCGAGGCGACCCGAGGAAGCCACCAGCGCGACAAAGTCTTCCGTGACGTCCTGCGGCTCGATAGAGCTGAAACGAAGTTGATCGAGACCGGTTTCGTCCAGGATTCGCCGGACGACTTCGCCGAGGGCAGCGCGCGGAGCGAGATCCCGGCCATAGCTTCCGAGGTTGATGCCGCTGAGGACAATTTCTTTCGCCCCCGCGCCCATGAGCGCGCGCACTTCCGCGATGACTTCATCCGGCGGCAGGCTGCGGCTACTCCCGCGCACAAACGGAATCACGCAGTACGAACAGCGATTGTTGCAGCCGTCCTGAATTTTCAGAATGGGCCGCGTGCGGTCGCCCGCCATCAGCGTGGCAGGCGCAATCTGCACCGTGGATTGCGCGAAAATGTCGCCGGTCAAAATTTTCGCCGCCCCGCGTGCGAGGGACATAGGGTCGTCATCCAGCGCTGCCGCGGGGACGAAATCCGCGGTTCCCGGGCGCGAGGCGAATCCGCGCACGATTCCCGGGATTTCCGCCTGATGCGAATTCCCGACGACCCAGGCCACGCCCTGGATTGCAGCAAGTTCCTCGGGCGCGCGTTGCGCGTAGCAGCCGGTGACGACGATCCGCGCGCCGGGATTTACGCGGTAAATTTTTCGCACCGCTTCGCGCGCCTGCGAATCCGCCGCGGCCGTGACCGTGCAGGTGTTCAACACGACGACGTCAGCTGAGGCGTGCTCGCCGGACTGCGTCAGGCCGCCCGCGAGCAGTTCGCGGCGAAGCGCGGCCGCATCCGCTTCCGTGGCGCGGCAGCCAAAGTTTTCAATGGAGAACGTCGCCATCTGGCTTGGGGTGATTCCGAAAATGAAGCGAGAGAATTATAGCAGCGAACGAAGAAGGTTCACATTCTCGGCTGGGGAAAAACCAGGCGAGGAGAAGAACCCAAGACTTACCACAGAGGACACGGAGAAGGCACAGAGGGCGCAGAGAAAGAAAGAAGGAAAGCAGAGAAAACGAAGCGTACTAGGCGGCGCCGCGGCGCTGGTAGCATAGGAGAATCAGGTCGGCCCGTCGGCGCACGCCAAACTTGGCAAGCAGGTTTGAGACGTGAAACTTCACGGTGCGCTCGGAAATGTGAAGACGCTCTGCCACTTCCTTGTTGGCGAGATTTTCGAGCAAGCCGGCAAGCACTTCTTGCTCGCGCCGGCTGAGTTCGTTCGGAGAGTCCACGCGCAACCGGCGCCCCTGCGTGCTGGTCAGGATGGAGTCCACGAATCGCGAAAGCACGGGGCGCGATACCCATATGCCCCCGGCGGCGATTTGCGGCAGCGCGCGGGGAAGCTGTTCTCTGGCTTCGGCGTAGCTCATGATCCCCTTGGCGCCCTGGCGAAGGAGGGCGAAACTGTCGGCTTCCTTCATATTGTCCCCAACGACCAGGAGCCGCGCAGTCGCGAACCGATCGAGGATATTGCCGAGCAGCGCTCCGGTAGCCTGGCGCGCGGCATGAGCGTCCACCACGTACACCGACGCCTTCGGCACATCGAGATTCCGCAGATCCGGCGCCAGCATCGAGTCGAGCTGTTTGGATGTGATCTGAAAGCCCGAATCCTCGAGCAAACGATGGAATTCATCCAGAACCATCGGATGCGGGGAGAGCAGACAAACTTTCAGATTGGACTTAGCGTTTGCTTTGGCCATCCTGAATTTAGGCTAGCCGAATTGACGCGCAGGGGCAAGCCGCACGGAACCAGTGATTTCATACCAGACACGGGTGAAATGGGCGGGGAGGACTCGATTGCCGGATCGGGGGAAACCGCCCCGCTCGAGGCTCAATCGGCTTCGAGCGAAGAACTCGCGGGGAATTCAGGTCCCGCGTCCGGCTTGCGTCGGGGGCGCTTGGCAGGAAGGCCAGCTTGCCGGACCTTATACAGCAGGGCTCGGTAGCTGATTTTCAGCACTTCGGCGGTTCTGCGCCGGTTCCAATGATTGGCCTGCAGAACTTTCAAGATGACGTCGCGCTCCATGCGCCGTGTGACTTGCTGGGCGATTCGCTTGAGAGGGATATTACCGTCTTCGTTCGTCTCGTAGGTAAAGTGGACCGGCGCCTTCTCCGTGCGCTCGGAGTAAAACGTCTCTTCGGAACCCAGGACCACGTAGCGTGCCATGCAGTTTTCAAGTTCCCGCACATTGCCCGGCCAATCGCGCTGTTTCAGCAGGTGGAGCGTCTCTTTGGAAAGTGGAGCAGCCTCGCGCTGGAAGCGGCGATTGAACTGCACGCGCAGGTATTCCACGAGGTACGGAATGTCGTCGCGGCGCTCGCGAAGCGACGGAAGCGTGATGCTGATCACGTTGATGCGATAGAAAAGGTCGGCGCGGAATCCGCCGCTTTCGATTTCGCGCGCGAGATTCCGGTTCGTCGCGCAGACGACACGCGCGTCCATGCGCTTCTCTTCGTGATCACCGATACGCGTGAAATGACCGTCCTGGAGGACGTGGAGCAATTTCGCCTGCAAGCTTGAATCGAGCTCCGCGATTTCGTCCATGAACAGCGTGCCGCCCTGGGCCATTTCCATGCGGCCGGGCTTCGTGGCATTAGCGCCGGTGAAAGCGCCCTTCTGAAATCCAAAAAGCTCGCTCTCGATCAGTGTGCCCGGAATCGCCGGGCAATTGACTTTCACAAAGGGTCCGCCGTGCCAGGGCGAGGCGTTATGGATGAAGTGCGCCAGAACCTCTTTCCCGGTGCCGCTTTCTCCCAGAATCAGAATAGGAACGTTGAGGCCCGCGGCCCGCTCGACCTTCTGCCGGACGGACTGCATCGCCTCCGACGGACCAAAATAGATGTGGTCGGGCGGCAATTCGGCTGTATTTATGGGTGGCTCAGGCTTGAGTGAGGCTGCAGATGACATTAAGATCGCAGGCCGAAATGCGTTGCCTGGAATTCTCCCGCAAGGTACTTTGCACCCCGGACGCCAAACACCAAGCTCCGCGTAATAGTCGGCGAATTCCCACGAATCGCCAGGAATCTCTCTATAGGTTTGATTCTACGGGGCTTTCCTTTCAGGCGACGGGTGGACCTGCGTTCCGGAACTGGCACAGCTGACCGAGTTTTACGGCCGCGCGACTGTAAATACTTGGCACTTTAGGGAACGGGCGTTCCCAGCTCGGCCATCCGAGTTATCCGAAGATTTCCACAGCGGTCGCCCACAACCGTCGTGCGGGCGTATCGCGAGGCCAGTACCATACTGGCAGTGCTCGCTTCTAGGACATTAAACGAAATTCGAGAAATACGGCCGCACGGAATACTGCAAGAGACAGGAGGCGCGCAGGACGTTCACTCGGCCGGCCGTGCAATCGCCGGACTAGACGCGAGAACCTTCGCCGCGGACGATGTCGTAGCGCTCGATCACGGCAGCGACGCCAATCGTCTCGTGATTGTCGTCCGAGCGCTTGTCCACTCGAATGACTCGTCCGTGAGCGCGGACGAAGACCTCTGAACCGCGCGTGATTTCGGCGGGCAGCGTCAGCGTAAAATCCACTTCAGAGCCGGGAGGCAGATCGTCCTGCATCATGAAGTACACGCCGCGCGTGGAGATGTCCCGGGTCTGGCCGCTGTGCGAGCGGGGCTCTCGGTTGATGGGCATGCGGATGTTGACAGGTAGAGATAGATCGTACCGCCGAGCCAAGCGACGTTCTGTCATTCCCGATGCTCCCCCAGGACTGGATTGAACTCTAACGCGTTCACTTCAAACAGGTTCAGCAATCCCTCTTCCAAAGGCCGCGTGCCTCAGCAAAGCCGGCCGTGATTGAGGCTCTTCGCATTCTCGCGCAAGTGTTTCCACGACCGAACGCAGACGCGATCAACAACTCCTTTGTAAACAACAAAGGATACTCGTAATTTTGATTGAGTGGCGATGACCACCCAATTCACACGCGACAGATATTCGCGTGCGGCCTGTTTCGGTCACGAATACTAGACCACGCAGGAGCGGGATGGGTAGTGCTATTTCGATGGTTGTGCTCTACTTGTGCAACTCTTTGCAGGGGCCCAGGACTACGCACCCACCCACGACTCACTAAACTTTTGGATGGGATTCAGGTACGCCACGCGGATTGCTGCCCGCGCGGACGCGCACGCGTATGGGAGAAACAGAGGAATCACGCGATGAGAACGAGCCGCGTGGCTCGTTGCGCCGATCCGTGCGAAGATTCGACAGTTCGCGCGAGCGATCGAGCGTTGCTACGAAATGCGAACGCCCGGACCCGCGGGGGCCACTTCCTGGGGTACCTCAGCCGGCTCTGCTGATTTCGCCGCGGCTTCTTTGGCCGCTGCGGCCGCTTTCGCCGCTTCCTTCGCGGCTGCCGAGCGCGAGCCCCGGCCCGAGTCGAGATTGAACTGGCGCATTTTGTATAGCAAAGCCTTGTAGCTGATTCCCAGCATGCGCGCCGCGTCCTTGCGGCACCAGTTCGTCTTCTCGAGCGCGTCGGCGATGGCTTCCATTTCCGCTTCGTCCTTCAAGCCGCGCACGAGCGCCTTGAGTCCCTGTTCCTTCGGCGCGGGTGCTTCGGCGCGGGGAGCGACGCGCTGCTGTTGACCGGTCATCTCCAGAAGCTCGCGGAAGCTGCCTTCGTCGTCTTCGAGAATCACGTAGCGTTTCACGAAGTTCTCGAGTTCGCGCAGGTTGCCGGGCCACGGATAGCGCAGCGCCGCTTCCAGCAGGCTCTTGGAAGGATCGGGCGCCACCTTCTGGTATTTCTCGCTGTACTTGACGAGAAAGTGCCGGAACAAAAGCGGAATCTCAGAAGTGCGCTCCCGCAGCGGCGGAATGTGAAGCGAGAGCACGTTCAAACGGTAATAAAGGTCCTCGCGGAAGCGGCCGGTGCGCATGGCTTCCTTGACGTCCATATTCGTCGCTGCGAGGACGCGGACATCCACATTGATCGCCGATCGCGCGCCCAAGCGGGAATACTGGCCGTCCTGCAATACGTGCAGGAGTTTGGCTTGTAGATGTGGGCTCATTTCCGCGATTTCATCGAGGAAGATCGTGCCTTTGTTCGCGAGCTCGAACTTGCCGGGCTTCGCGCGGACAGCGCCCGTGAAAGCGCCCTGCTCGTAGCCGAAGAGTTCCGATTCCAGCAGTTCGCCGGGAAGCGCGGCGCAGTTCACCTTGATGAACGCCTGGTGCTGGCGCTTCGAGCGGAGATGGACCATGCGCGCGACGACTTCCTTGCCGACGCCGCTTTCGCCGCTAATGAAAATCGGCACGTCCACCGGGGCGATCTGCAAGATCTGCTGCCGGATCTTGATCATTTGCGGGCTGGCGGCCAGGAAGGAGATGTCTTCCGTGATAGCCTCGCAGTATTCCCGCAGGGCCTGGTTTTCCGAACGGAGCTGCTGCTTCTGCTTGCACTTCAGGAAGGCGGCATCGAGTTCCGGCTTTTCAAACGGTTTCGTCAGGTAATCGAGCGCGCCGACCCGGATCGCCTCGACGACCGTGGTCACTTCATTCGTGCACGAGAGCATGATGACATTGAGCCCGCGGTCCACCTGCATCAATTGCCGCAGCGTCTCCAGCCCGTCCATCTCGGGCATCAGCACGTCGAGAATGATGAAGTCCGGCCGCTCGCCTTCACCGATACGCTGCAGGGCTTCCTTGCCGCTGGGCAGCGTCTCGACTTCGAATCCATCCAGTTCGAGCAGGGTCCGGAGATACTTCCGGATGCTCGGCTCGTCGTCCACGACCATGATCTTTTCTTTGATCTTCTCTTTAGTCGCCATCAGTTATCTATCCTAGGGAGCGAGATGTCGCCGCTCCTGCTTATTCGACGTAGATGGGTAACAGGAAGGAAAACGAACTTCCGCGACCCATCTCACTATCCACCCAAACTTTCCCGCGATGTGCCTGAATTAATCGTTTTGTGATCGCCAGACCGAGACCCATTCCCGACGAAGATGGATCCACACGCACGAACTCCTCGAAGATCTCCTGATGAAACTCGGCCGCGATTCCCGCGCCCGTATCCGTGACTGTGATCAGCACGCTGTTCGGGCGCTGACCGGTGCCTCGGCGCCGCTCTTCCAGCGGAGATCCCTCGGCGAGCCGCCGTTCCCAGAAATGCGGCTCGGCCCGCAAGGCTACGCGGCCTCCCGCCGGTGTGTGCTTTAGCGCATTATCGATCAAGTTCACGATACACTGCTGGACCTTCTGATAATCGAACCGGAAGAGCGGCAGTTCCGGGTGGATAGTGACATCGAGGCGGACCTCGGCGCGCTGGAACGCATCCTGCCAGCGGCCCACCAGATCGTTGACACAATCTCGCAGATCGTTTTCATGGAACTGCAGTACGAGCTTGCCGCTCTCGAGCGCCGAATAATTCAGGAACATGGACACCAAGCGTACCAGCCGGTCGCAGCTTTCCTTCGATTCGCGCAGAATTTCGCGCTGCTTTTCGCTGAGCTTTCCGAGCGAGCCTGAAAGCAACAGTTCGTAGTAGCCCTTCATCACGGCCAGCGGCGTTTTCAGTTCGTGCGCGGCGGACGCAAGAAATACCGTTTTTTGCCGGTTCGCCTCCTGGAGACGCAGGTAAGCGGCCAGGAGATTCCGGTACGTGATTTCCCTCTCCTGGATAAGGTCCTGCACCTTCTGACGCATTTCCGCGTGGTCGGCGGTAGGTTCGGCGGGAGATGGCTCTATAAACACGGCGAGCCAGTCGGGTTCCGGCAGCCAGCGGACGCGTGCCCGCGTCTTGCCATCGGGCGATTCCAGCGGAAGATGGACTTCCTGCTCGCCGCGTTCCAGTTGGCTCAGAATTTCCTTGCGATCGGCGTGAAGAACATCCTGAAACAAGTTCAACTCGGGCTTGGTGTCCAGACCTTGTGCCTGGAGTGCATCTTGTGCGTGCAGGTTTGTGAACAGAATCTGTCCGCGGCGGTCCGTGACTAGGAGCGGGCGATCGAAAGCGTCCAGCAGGCTGGCGACGAGCTGAAAGCCGGCCTGGCGGCTCGCCTGCTTCTCCGCTGTCATCGACTTCGGCAATTCGGCCTCCCGGGCCGCGCTAAGCGCGAAAAGACACCACTCTCTTGATTACAAAGAGAATTCAGTGGGGTCCGCTTGAGGAATTGTATGCTCGCAAAGGCGGCAAAAGGTGTCAATGGTAAATGCGTTCCACGTTTGCACATACGTGGAAACCAATTACCGAAGTTTTGCATATTCCCATGCACGAACGGCACAGTCGCATTATGAGAAAACTCGTATACTGCTGATAACGAATCTGTTACATCTATTCTGTTTTCGTATCATGGACTTGCATTAAAATTGCGCTTCAATCGAGTACTAATACTTGGGTACCAATGAGCGCAAGAGAAAATGTAGTCCACCAGAGGGTAGCTGTGCCGCCGCTAGAAGACGAGCGTCGGCGCTTCCTGCGGATCCATCTGCAAATTCCGCTTTTCATCCGTGGCAAGGATGCTCACGGCGAGCAGTTCATGGAGCTCGCTAAAACACTGGATATAAGTGCTTTAGGAGCTTTCTTGGCAAGTCCGCGCCCACTTGCAATCAACGGGTTCGTTACGCTGACGATTCCCGCGCCGTCTATCACCTCCTCCGGCCTGGTTCCGGCCGGAATGGCTCCGATCCAGGCTAAGGTCAAGCGCCAGCAGGAAGCTGGTGACGTATACCTCGTCGGCGTTGAGTTTCTAAAGCCGATTGGCTAAAGATTATCCCTTGTCCAGAACGCCCTTCCACCGGACCAATTCGCACTTAAAGTGGAAGCTGTTTTCACTTTTGTGCGCTACGCAGGGGTGCTCCCACCCTGGTACTACGGCAATTATTTAATTGCCGGCTTTACAGCAAGTTACAGACGACCATTCAGCGCCTTCCAGCCCCGATTGGACTGCCCCGTGCTATAGCCGCATAGCCCCCGCAGGTGCCCCTGATTTAAGGGTAGGCCGGTACTATTTCGGAACAATTGATGCCCCAGTCAGGCGAAGCTTACTCAACGCAGCCTCCGGTGGAAGATTCGTTCCTGGACCTGCTTGTGGAGACCCTGGAAGGTCTCGACGAGTCGATCCGAGGACAATTTCTGCGCCAGTTCTTCCGCACCGTTGCGCAGATTGATGTCACCGAAGAACAGAGCAACGAATACTGGATCCGCATCCTCAAGCGGCGCAGCGATCTTGCCGATCATCTGGGAAGAAAGATTTCGCTGAAGACCGCGATGGTGGACGTGCTTTCGGCGGCAAATCTTCTGCGCGTTCCCGTGCTCATCGAATACGACGAATTAAAGAAACTGCAGGTCAATGCCGCCACCGACGCTCTGACGGGACTGCACAATCGCCGTCTGTTCGACGAATACTTCGACAAGGAACTGAACCGCGCGAAACGTTACGGGCAGCAGCTCGCAGTCGTTATTCTCGACCTGCACAAGCTCAAGGAAGTAAACGATCGCCACGGACATCTGCAGGGCGATCAGGTTCTGCAGATTGCCGCCGCGACGCTGCGCGGGACCCTGCGCAATTCCGACTTCGCCTTTCGCATTGGCGGAGACGAGTTCGCCGTGCTGTTGCCGCAGACCGACTCCGACCAGGCCGTCACGCTCTGCCGACGCGTCCGCTCTCAATACGAAAATGAGCTGCGGCCGCTCGCGCTCGAGATCGGAGTGACGCTAGATTTCGGAGTAGCTGTTCATCCGCAGGACGGCGATCAGAAGAGCGCCTTGATGGGTCTGGCGGACAAGAGGCTTTACGAATTGAAGCATTCCGGCCGTGCGCCGTCGCGCGTGGTTCCGCTCGAGCCGCCCGCTGCGCGCGAAGCGGCTCCTGCTCCGCAGCCAGCTCCTCCGCCTAGTGTTCCTCAAACTGCCCCGCCGCCTAGGAGCGCCGCTCCGCCACCGCCGGCTCCCACCATCGTTCCCCCGCCCGTGCAATATGGCGAGCACCGTAAATGGGAGCGCGTGTCGCTCGCAGGAACCAAAGCGCATGCAGTCCTAACGGAAGGCAGCCAGAAGTCCGCCAAGGTGATTGACCTGAGCTACGGTGGCGTGGCCCTGCAATTCGACAAAGTGGAAGACCTCCCCAGTCAATTCAATGCCGTGCTGCACGTGCCGATTCTGCCTCCGGTACGTGTGATCCTTCGCAAGGTGCACACGCTTCGGATCGACGGCGGCCGCACCCGCGTCGGCTGCTCGTTCGTTTCCTGATCCCGCATAGATAAGGGCTATCTTGCGAAATATTGGCTGACGACTTGATTGCATAACAATGTCGACTCCTCGCCCCGAGTAAACTGTGGTTTGTCGAAGACCAAAGGCTCGGGAGAGAGGAGCCGAACATGATGATTATAGGCGTAGATTACCACCCGAGCTTTCAAGCGATTGCATTTTGTGTAGAGGAGACTGGCGAGTGCGGTGAACAGGAACTGACCCACAGTGATGGACAAGCAGAGAGATTCTATCGAGACCTGAAGCAGCGAGGAATCCGGGTGCGGGTAGGAATGGAGGCTACCGGCTATTCACGCTGGTTCGAGCAGCTGCTGGCTGAATTGGGATTCGAGCTGTGGATCGGGGATCCGGCGGAGATCCAGGCCAAGCGAGTGAAGAAGCAGAAGACCGACCGCAACGATGCTCGACTCCTACGGAGGCTGATGCTGGAAAATAACTTCCCGCAGATTTGGATACCAAGCCCGGAAAATCGAGATCTACGGCAACTGTTATGGCATCGGCATCGATTGGTGCAGATGCGCACGCGGATCATGAATCAGTTGCAGGCGTTGGCCATGAACGAGGGCTATCGCTGGAAGAAGAAGCTATTCAGCGAACAGGGGCGAGCGCAGTTAGAAAAGCTGGCGTTAGCTCCCTGGGCCAGTCGGCGCCGGCAGGAGTTGTTGGAGCTGATGGACCGCCTGAATCCGACGATTGAGGAGTTGACGGCCGCGGTCGATCGGGAAGCCAGAAAGCGACCCGAGGTTCTGCGACTGATGACCCATCCCGGCGTGGGCCCGCTTACGGCACTCGCTTACGTGTTGATCATCGGAACTCCGACACGGTTTCAACGGGGCAAGCAGATCGGCACCTATGTGGGGATGATTCCGAGTGAGGACTCCAGTGGGGGCAAGCAACGGCTGGGGCACATCAGCAAGCAAGGCAATTCCTTGTTGCGCTTCTTGCTGGTGGAGGCAGCTCAGGCGGCAGCACGAATCCATCCGGAGTGGCGACGTCGCTACACGCACCTGGCGATGCGGCGGCACAGGAGCATAGCCAAGGTAGCGATGGGGCGTCGGATGGCGATTAAGTTGTATTGGATGTGGCGGAATGGCTGCGAGTATTCGCAGTCAGTTCAGTGCGGTTCGTACGCGGGACAGCTCGGTACCGGACATGGTGTGAAGTAGAGCACCGTGCACTTGATGGGGCATCCCGCTCCCTGAAAAGGGAGTTTGAACGAGTAATCGTGGTCGAAGTTTAGATCGAAGAGATGTTTGGGTCGGACCGAAACCGACCGAAAGATTACCGACGAGCCGTGGTCATCGACACTGGGCCAAAGAGGACGACGAACGGAGACACTCTTCGGAGTGAACGGAGAAGTACGCTCAAAAAACGATTGACGGAGCCGACGTTGTTAGAGATGTCCGGTAATCCGGTTTATAGTCGGGCTGGCGCGGAAATCTTCGATGGCTGTGTGATTACCCAAGAATCTTGACAAGACTCGCTAACGAACTAGGCATCGCTCGTGAACAACTTCTGATCTGGGCAGCGGACGTAGTTTTCCCGAGAGAACTGTTCTGGGAGATTCTACTCAAGGTTTCAGCCGTCAGTACTGAGTTCCACGCGCCTTTGCTTGTGCGAACGCAGGTATCATACAAGATTCTTTTGAAGTGTTTCGAGATCAAGTTCATTTTCCCAGCGCGACACCACGATGGTGGCGACGCCATTGCCGATCATGTTCACCGTGGCGCGGAACATGCTCATAAATCGGTCAATTCCAAGTATCAGGGCCATCCCTGCAACAGGGATTGTGGGGATGACGGACAGAGTAGCTACGAGAGCGATAAACGATGCGCCCTGCACTCCACTAGCGCCTTTGGACGTCAAGACCGCCACTGCGAGAATTGTGATTTGTTGCGTCAGAGTCAACGGAGTATTCGTGGCCTGCGCCACGAACAGCGCCGCGAGAGTCATGTAGATGCTGGTGCCGTCGGTGTTAAATGTGTAGCCGGTCGGGACCACGAGTCCGACCAGCGCTTCGGAACACCCGAGTTTTTCGAGCTTCTCCATGAGAGTCGGCAATGCCGGCTCTGAAGAACTCACTGCCAGAACGAGAAGGATCTCTTCTTTGATGTAAATAAGAAATTTGAAGATGCTAAAGCCAGCCGCCCATGCAATCGTACCCAGGACAAGTAGTACGAACAGAATCGACGTGAGATAGAAGGTGGCGATTAGCTTGGCAAGCGGTCCAAGCGACGCGACGCCGTACTTACCGACAGTGAATGCCATGGCGCCGAATGCACCGATTGGCGCAAAACGCATCAGGATGTTTACCACGCCAAAAACTGCTTTTGCCAAAGCGTCAATGAGAATCACGAGCGGTTTGCAGCGCTCACCCATCGCCGACAAAGCCAAACCGAAGAGCACGGAAACCAAAACGACTTGCAGAATGTCGCCCTTGGCAAAGGCATCGACCACCGTCGTTGGAATTATGTGAATCAAAAAATCGGTTACGCTCTGCGATTTGGCCTGGCCCGCGTAGTCAGCGACGGACTTGGCGTCCAGGGTGGCCGGGTTCACGTTGAAACCGCTGCCAGGATGAACTACGTTGCCGACGACGAGACCAATCAACAGTGCCAGGGTCGAAACGACTTCAAAATAGAGAAGCGCTTTGCCGCCGACGCGGCCGACCTTCTTCATGTCCTGCATGCTGGCCATGCCGGAAACCACTGTACAGAAGATGATCAGAGAGATGACCATAGTGATCAGGCGGATGAAGGCATCGCCAAGCGGCTTCATCGCGATGGCTCTTGCTGGGCTGACGCAGCCCAACGCGACAGCGATACCGACGGCAAGCAAAACCTGGACCCACAGCAAGCTGTAGAAAGGTTTCTTGGCAGACAGAGGTCCTGTCATGAAAGATTTCCCGGCGCGTGCGCGCGGTTGTTTTCCGTGGGGACTTCGGCGATGCAATAAGCAGACATTACCGGAGCCACTTTGGGGGCTCTCGGATTGCCTCGACGAGGTCGTTCAAGAACAGTGCAGCGCGCGCGCCGTCGGCGACGCGATGGTCGGTAGACAAAGTCAAAGTCATCATCGGACGGATGTCCGGCTTTCCGTCGATGGGAACTACGCGATCAGTTATAGCTCCCACAGCAAGAGTGGCTGCCTGGGGTGGCGTGACAATTGCGGTGAACGAATCCACTTTGTACATTCCCAGGTTGCTGATCGTAAACGTGCCGCCTGCGACGTCCGAAGGATGTAACCGCCCGGCAAGGGCCCGTTCTGCCAAGCTCGCGCGCAGAGCCGATATTTCGCCAAGTGAGACAACATTGGCCCTAGGAATCACTGCTGCCACTACGCCGTCACCGACAGCGATCGCCAGGCTGACGTTCACTTCCGGATTCAAGCGCACTGCGTCGCCGGTCCAACTCGAATTCATAATCGGGTGTTTTTCCAAGACCTTGGCTGTGAGCGCAACGAGGAAGTCGCTTAGGGAAGGGGAGACGCCGCGGTCTTTTTCAACCTCAGGCGCGGACTTTTTACGGGCTTCGATGAGTGCGCCAGCATCTACGTCACGGGCAAGAAAGAAATGCGGTACCGTGGTCCAACTTTGCGTGGTGCGCTCGGCCATGAGTCGCGCGACTGAACTGAGCGCGCCAGTTCTTGCAGGCACCGGTGCGTCAGACTTGGCGAAGGTGGTCTGCAGCTGCACCGCGGCTAGAACGTCATCTCCGGTTATCGTGCCATCCGGACCCGTGCCGCGCACTTTGTTGAGGTCCACGCCGCGTTCTCTTGCGAGCCGCCGCGCTTTGGGCGATATTTGCACGGCCTGAGTGGACGACTGCTCAGATGCCGGTGCAGCGGCTGTCGGGGGGCGCGATTGTGCGGTGGTAGCTCGCGCGCTAGCAGCAGGAGTCGTAGGAGTTGCGGGAGGCCGTTCGCCCGGCGCCACAATCCACGCAATCGTTACACCGACGGGAACGATTGCACCTTCGTAAGACGTTATCCCGGCAAGAATTCCGCTTGCCAGCGCCTCGACTTCCACGACGGTCTTGTCAGTTTCGACCTCGAAAAGTGGTTCGCCCTTAATAACGCTATCGCCTTCCTTTTTTCGCCACGCGATAAGCTTGCCGGTTTCCTGCGCCATTTCGAGTGCTGGCATTACGACGCTGATCGCCATAGAGTTTGTTAGTGGCCGAGGACAGCAACCTCAGTCTGAAGCTGCAACCCCCTCTTTTTTTGCGCTGGCTTTGACCATCTTCACAACATGATCGTTGGGCGCGGCTTCATTTTCGCGCGTGGTAGAGAGCGGCCCGTCCACGGTGAAGTAATGCGCGCCAGCAACCATCAACTTCTCCGCGGGGAAACGAGTAATGACTTCATGGCCCGTTTCGGTGACGACAATTTCCTCCTCAATGCGTGCAGCGCTCCAGCCGTCTTTCGAGGGCCAGAACGTTTCCAGCGCAAAGACCATGCCGGGTTTAATTTCGTGCGAGTGCTCCAGCGAGACCAAGCGGCTGATGACTGGTTTTTCCCAGATGGCGAGCCCGATACCGTGGCCAAATTGCAGCGCGAACGCGGCCTCTTCGTCAGGAAAACCGAACTCCTGAGCTTTGGGCCAGACCGAGGCGATTTCTGCCGTCGTCCTGCCTGGCCGCACCAGAGAAATTGCCGCATCCAGATAATCACGACAACGCTTGTATGCGTCGATCATCGCGTGCGATGCATAGCTGATCGTGAAGCACCGGTAATAACACGTGCGATAGCCCATGTAAGAATGCAGGATGTCGTAGTACACCGGATCGCCCGGGCGAAGAACGCGATCTGAGAAAACGTGAGGGTGCGGGTTGCAACGCTCCCCTGAGATTGCATTGACGGCTTCGACGTATTCGGAGCCTAGGTCGTAGAGAACTTTGCTCGCGAGCCCGACGGCCTGGTTCTCGCTCATACCAGGCTTCATCGTACGGTACAGTTCGTCGTAGGCCGCGTCCACCATCATTGCCGAATGATTCAACAGCGAAATCTCGTCCTGTGTTTTGATCACGCGGGCGTCGGACATAAGCTGTTGGCCATCGACAACCTGGATTCCCTCCTTCTGCAAGGCGAAGAGGATGGGCGGCTCAACCACGTCAATGCCGAGCGGTTCCTTGAGCAGTCCACGCTTTTCGAGCTCGACCTTTATTTTCTTCGCGACGTTCTCCGCGCGCCCCATTTCTGGCGACATCGCTCCGCGCAGAAGCGGAACTCCGGGGCGCGAACGCTCTCCCAGCCACGGACAGTTCAATTGATGATGACGTGCCGCGGAGCCGAAATCCCACAGAATGGGCTCGTCGTTTTGTGGAAGCAGAGTGAAGCGGCTGATCTTGTCTTGGGCCCAGCTACCAATGTGAGTCGCCGTCAGATAACGCACATTGTTCATGTCAAAGCAGAGCAGCGCGCCCATCTCTGATTTCTTGAGAAGGACTTTCGCGCGGTCCAGGCGTTCGCGGCGCAGACGGTCAAAATCGATGCGATTTTCCCAATCCACTGCCATTGGTCCGTAGGTCTTCAGCGCCACGTTAAGCCTCCTGTTCCGTCCGGCTCAGCCCTTGCCACAGAGCGCCCGTGCTGCTTCAAACACCGCCTGGTCCGTGGGTACCGTCACGTCCTCTAGCGGGGGAGAGAAGGGAATGGGCACGTGCATCGCGCCCATGCGCTTTACGGGAGCTTCCAGATCATAAAAGGCGCCTTCGGAAATTACAGAAGCAATTTCTCCAGTGACACCGTAGCGCCCGTAACCTTCATCAATGACGATTGCTCTCGATGTCTTTCGCACGGATTCCACCAATGTCTTTTCGTCGAGCGGCCAGGTCGTCCGCGGGTCGATCACTTCAGCGCTGATTCCGATTTCCATGAGCAGGTCCGCCGCTCCCAGCGCCACCTGTACCATGCTGCTGGTCGCAACCAGCGTGACGTCCTCACCAGTGCGTTTCACGTCCGCAACTCCCAGAGGAATCGTGTAGTCGGAGGATGGCACGGGTCCCTTCAATTTGTACATCATCTTGTCTTCGAAGAAGACAATCGGATTCTCATCCCGAATCGCTGTCTTTAAAAGCCCTTTTGCATCATAGGGCGTGGAGGGCATGACTACCTTAAGTCCCGGGATGTGGCTCAACCAGGCGTGGAGTGACTGGGAGTGCTGAGCGGCCGAACGGCGCGTGGCGCCGAGCGTTGTCCGCAGAACCATCGGAACCTTCCACTTCCCGCCGGACATGTAATGCACTTTGGCAGCTTGATTAACCATCTGGTCCATGGTCAGTGTCAGGAAATCACCGAACATGATGTCGATTACGGGGCGCATGCCAGTCATCGCGGCTCCGACACCGACTCCAGTGAATCCCGCTTCCGAGATTGGAGTGTCGATCACGCGATCCTTGCCAAATTCCTCGACCAGTCCGGACAAGACTTTGAACGGTGTCCCCGCTTCGGCCACGTCCTCGCCGAGAATGCAGACACGCGAATCGCGGCGCATCTCTTCCGCGAGCGCCTCGTTCACTGCTTGACCAAACGTCAATTCTCGCTGCGCAGCTTCAGGCATAGACATCTTGCTCCGCTTCCTCCGCCTTCGGGTACGGCGCTGCCACCGCAAAATCGACAGCCGATTGCATTTCTGCGCGGACATCGGACTCGATGCGAAACAGGGCTGCAGTATCGGCAAGCTTTTGGCTCGTGAGCCAGTCTCCAAGCAGCTTAATCGGATCTCGCTTGGTCTTCCACTCCTGCTCTTCCAGCTTGGAGCGGTAGTATTCACGGCTAATGTCACCGACGTGATGACCGGTGTAACGATATGTGTTGCAAAGCAAAAATGCCGGCCCTGCACCCTGCCGCGCGCGCTCGATGAGCTTCGTCGCTACCGCGTAAACAA